>ERZ779626.420-NODE-420-length-25557-cov-8.849267_pt1 | contig 25557 bp, 19 predicted proteins | sample MGYA00514209_ERZ779626 | MGnify/ENA primary metagenome ERZ779626 (study PRJEB29562, sample SAMEA4376713) | mouse gut metagenome | isolation source: Cecum | study: EMG produced TPA metagenomics assembly of the A DSS colitis mouse model was used to assess the...
TACTGCGGCAGGGGGGAGGGGAAGCAGCGTAAGGCAGAGGTCCGCAAGGCCGTCGCATGGATGCGGGAGAACCGCCCCGCCTTCTGTTATATCGAGTCCTCCACGTATCCCATTATGTACCACTGCGACTATGCCCTGATCCGCCTGCTGCGCCGGGAGGGAATCCCCACCGCTTATTTCTACCGGGACTTTTACCGCTGGTTCCCCAAACTGTTTCCCCGGCGCCAGGGCCTGGTGAACAGCCTGAAGGAAGCCTACTTGGACATCCTGCAATGGTGGACGGACCGGGTCCTGCAAAACGTGGACATCGTGTATTTTCCCGACAAGTCCACCGCCCGGTATTTTCCATATCGCCACATGAAAGCGCTGCCGCCGGCGGGACAGCTCACGACGGTCTCCCCGGACAGCACTTTCCCGCCAGACGGGCCAGCGACTGCCATCTATGTCGGCGCGGTCAGCGCAATCTACGGGTCTCCCATGCTCATGGAGGCGTTTTCCATCCTAAACAAGGACGGCGTGCGCTATCCGCTGATTCTGGTCTGCCGGGAGGGAGAATTTGAAAAAGCCTTTCCCAATTATTCAATTCCCGCCTGGCTGGAAATTCATCACGCCTCTGGCAAAGAGCTGGAAGCCTTCTACGCCCGGGCCAGCCTGGGACTGCTCACACTGCAGCCCAACGAATACACGCAGATGGCGGTGGGCACCAAGCTCTTCCAGTATATCAGCTACGGCCTGCCCGTCCTCTCCACGGACACCGCCGCCATGAAGTCCCTTATAGAGGAAAATGCGTTCGGCAGAACGGCCCCTTATGACGTCCAGGCCTTCGCCGCCGCCGCCAAGGCGCTGCTGGACGACGCGGAGGCCCTGCGCCGTTTCCGGCAAAGTGCCTTGAAAAGCCTCACGGAAAAACATCTCTGGGTCCACCGGGTGGACCAGATCGCCGCCGATCTGCTGGGCAAAGGCGGCTGAGCGGGCCGCGAAGAAGGAGTCCTCATGAAAAAAAGCCTTCTCATGATTACCAACGGCTTTCCCTTCGGGGAGAGCGAGCGGGGCTTTCTAAGCGCGGAGTTCCCCCGCCTGGCCCGGGAATTTCATGTGCATATCCTGGCTCACAGCCAGGAGCCCCTGCTGTATCCCATTCCGGAGGGCGTGGAAGCTGAGCGCTATGAATACAGCCCCGTTTTCCGCCCCCGCCGCCTGACGGACCTCCCGTCCTTTTTCCAGCTCCTGACCCAGCCCTTCCGGCCCTCCGTCTTCTCCGAGCTGCGCCGCGCCCTGCGCCGCTGTCCCTCCGGGCAGGCCGTCGCCAGGGTCAAGTCCATCCTGGGCGCCAGCGTCTCGGCCCGGCAGCTGGAAAAGCGGCTGGAAAAAATCACGCGGGCCGACGGGACCGCTCTCGTTTACACGTATTGGTGCACTCCGGCCACCCTGGCGGCAGTTCGGGTCAAAAAGCGCTGTCCCGGCCTGAAGGCCGCGACCCGCTTCCATGGCTACGACCTCTACCAGGAGCGCCGCTCCGACGGCTGGCAGCCCTTCCGACGGGAGATTTTCCAGGGGTGCGACCGGCTGATTTTCGCCGCGGAGGCGGGGAAGCGGTACACCCTGGAAACCTGGGGGCGGCAGTGGGAGCCAAAATGCGCGGTATGCTATCTGGGAAGCCGGGAAATGACGCCCGTCCGGCCCTCCGGCGGGGCGCTGACCCTGGTGAGCTGCTCCAACCTCATCCCCCTGAAGCGGGTGGACCTGATCATCGCCGCCCTGGCGCTTCTGCCCGAGTCCATCCGGGTGGACTGGCACCACTTCGGCGACGGGACCGAGCGGGAGGCCTTGGCCGCCCTGGCGGTGAAAACGCTGCCGCCCAATGTCCGGTGGAAGTTCTGGGGCAGCGTCCCCAACCGGAAGCTGGATGGGCTTTATCAGGAGCTTAAACCGGATTTGTTTCTCACGGCAACCTCCACGGAGGGCGGCGTTCCCGTCTCCATCCAAGAGGCGTTTTCCTGCGGAATCCCGGCGGTTGCCACCAACACGGACAGCCTCCCGGAAATTGTCCGGGAGGGGGGGACCGGCTTCCTGGTCCCGAAGGACCCCGCGCCCGAGGATCTTGCCGCCGCCATCCGGCGCTTTTACGAGCTGCCTTTCGCGGAAAAGGCCGCCATGAGCGCCGCCGCCCGGGCCCTGTGGGAGGAGGCTTTTGACGCGGAGAAGAACGGAGCGCAAATGACGGATCTGCTGGAAGCCGTCTGCCGGGATCACCCCGCAGCCAGCGGGAACGCCCCGGATTGTGCGCACACCGTGGACTCAATTGGCAAGAACGCCCCCCCCCCGCAGACATAAATTCCGCGCGTTCTCTCCGCGCGCCCTCCGGCGGGACGCTGACCCTGGTGAGCTGCTCCAACCTCATCCCCTTGAAGCGGGTGGACCTGATCATCGCCGCCCTGGCGCTTCTGCCCGGGTCCATCCGGGTGGACTGGAGCCACTTCGGCGGCGGGCCGGAGAGGGAGTCCCTGACCGCCCTGGCGGAGAAAACGCTGCCGCCCAACGTCCGCTGGAAATTCTGGGGCGGCGTCCCCAACGAGAGCCTGGACGGGTTTTATCAGGAGCTTAAGCCGGATTTGTTTCTCACGGCGTCCTCCACCGAGGGGCTTCCCATTTCCATTCTGGAGGCGTTCTCCGCCTGTATTCCCGCCGCCGCCACGGCGGTGGGGGGAATCCCGGAGATCGTCCGGGACGGGGAGACCGGCTTCCTGCTGCCGGAGAACCCCGCGCCCGAGGAACTTGCCGCCGCCATCCGGCGCTTTTACGAGCTGCCCCCTGCGGAAAAGGCCGCCATGAGCGCCGCTGCCCGGGCCCTGTGGGAGGAGGCCTTTGACGCGGAGAAGAACGCGGACCGCCTTGCCGGGCTTTTCAGGCGGCTCTTATCAACTAAAGGAGATGCCTTATGAATCAATGGATTATCATATCCGGGGCGCAAGCCCCGGATATGGTCCCCTTCGAGGGGGACCCGCGCTTCGCGCGAATAGACTGCGGGCCCCTCCGGGCCTGGTTCCGCCGGGACGGCCGTTTCGTAAACGACCAGCTCTTCGCCGCCGACAGCCGGGGCATGGCCCTCTGCGACGGCGTGGTCTTAAATCTGGCGGAGCTAAAGGAGGAGTACGGGGTGGAGGACTTCATGGGCGTACTCCGCCAGAGCTGGGAGGAGACGAAGGGCGTCTTTTTTAAAAAATTCGCCGGGCCCTTCTGCGGCGCGGTCTACGACAGAGAGCGGGACGTTCTGACGACCTACGCCAACCAGACGGGAGACTCGTTCGTCTTTTATTATAACGCCGCCTCCTGTTATATGGTCTCCAACGACCTGAACATGATTGAGGAGGTCATGCGGAAAAACGGCCTGCCCCGGAGCCTGGACGAAACGGCGGCCCGGTATCTGTTGAGCTTCGCCTACATGGTGGACGAGAGGACGCTGTTCCGGGAGATTAAGAGGGTATTGCCGGGGGAGATGGTGCGTTTCTCCCCGGAAAAGGGCTGTGAACGCTCCTATTACCACCGCTTCGATTTCACGCCCCGCCCCGTCTCCTTCGAGGAGGCCGTCGAGCTGGTGGACCGGGGTTTCCGCAAGGCGGTCCGGCGCTGCTTTGAAAAGGACCGGGAATACGGCGTAACGGAGCATCTGGCGGACCTCTCCGGCGGCTTGGACTCCCGTATGACGGCCTGGGTGGCCCATGACATGGGTTACGGCCCCTTCGTTTTTCTGAATTACTGCCAATCCGGCTCCCAGGAGCTGGCCTGCGCGTCCGGAGCCGCCGCCGCCCTGGGCGGGCAGTTCCTCCACAAGCAGCTGGACGACGCCAGCTTTCTCTATGAGGCGGACCGGCTGGTGGAGATGAATTACGGCCTGTCGCTGTTCTGCGGCATCACCGGAGGGGAACAGCTGCTGCGGACCCTCAACTTCCAGCGGTTCGGCCTGGAGCACACGGGGCAAATCGGAGACGCGGTCATAGGCTCTCTCTGCAAAAGCGCCTCCGTTCTCCCGGAGGGACAGCATCAATTCAAATATTCCCGCCTGATTTCCAGCGATGCTCCGGCTGAAACTCTGTCGGAGCATCCTTCCTGTGAGGATTTCGCTTTATATACTCGGGCTTTTCTGGGGGCGCTGTCCTCTCACCTCATCCGACGGAAGTACTCCTACGCGGTTTCGCCCTTCATCGACCCGGATTTTCTCGCCCTGTGCATGTCCATCCCCCTGGAATACCGCCAGAGCCACAAGCTCTACTGGGCCTGGCTGGACGCGAAATACTCCGAGGCGGGCGCTCTGCCCTCCACCCGTTCCCGGGCGGGCCAGGGAGAGTGGACGAAGGCCCAGATCCGAAACGCCAGACGCAGGGGGGCCATGGCCCTCTGGCGGCTGGGCCTTTTGAAGCGCCGGCCCAAGCCGGACACGGCCAATATGAACCCCTTAAACGAATGGTATCAGACAAAGCCGGACCTACGGGCTTTTCTCTCCAATTACGAGCGGGAAAACTTTTCCCTGCTGGACCGCTGGCCCGAAACACAGGCCAACGCGCGGCTGATGGCCGCGTCCGGCATAACGGACCGGCTGATGGCCCTGACGCTGATGGCGGCGGTGAAGCGGTATTTTCCCCCGGAGCCCTGAGGCGCAGGGGGCGCGGGGAGGTCCGGCGAAAAAGGAGCTATATGGATAAACGAACAAAAAGCGCGAAAAACTTTTTCTTTTTAGCCGTCAATGAGGCGATCGCCATCGCGTTCGGCCTGATTCTGCCCCGAATGTTCATCATCAGCTACGGCTCCGAGGTCAACGGCCTTCTGAACTCCCTGAGCCAGTTTCTCGTCTGCCTGAACCTGTTTGAGGCAGGAATCGGCGGCGTGACGCTCCAGGCCCTTTACAAGCCCGTAGCGGAGGACGATTGGGACGCCATCAGCGGCGTCATGGCGTCCTCCAGCCGGTATTACAAGCGGGCGGGGCTTTTCTACCTGGCGGGACTGCTGGCGCTGACGGGGATCTATCCGTTGGTGGTGGACAGCTCGCTGCCCTTTGGAACCGTGGCCGGCGCGGTGTTCTTCAGCGGCGCGGGCAACGTCGTCCTGTTTTATTTCCAGGCAAAATACCAATATTTGCTGCAAGCAGACGGCAAAGGCTACATCTTCACAAACCTGACGGCCATTTCAACGGTGCTGACCAGCCTGAGCAAAATCGTCCTGATCCGGCGGGGCGCGAACATCGTGCTGATTCTGGCTGCGGCCTTCGTGCTGCAATGCCTGCAGATTGCCTACGTGCTCTGGTACGCGCGCTCTTATGACAAGCTGCGCCCGGACGCCCCTCCGAACAATCAGGCCCTGGCGCAGAAGGATTCCGTTCTGGTCCATCAGATCAGCTCGCTGGTCTTCAGAAATACGGATGTTATGATCCTCACCGTATTCTGCGGCCTGCAGACCGTCAGCGTCTACACGGTTTATAAAATGGTTTCCTCACACCTGGAGTCGCTCCTGCGCATTCCGGTCAGCAGCGTGAATTTTGTCATGGGGCAGACCTTCCAGACGGACCGGGCGCTCTACGTCCGCCGGTCCGACCTTCTGGAATCCTATTACAGCGCGCTTCTTTTCTCCCTGTTCTCCGTGGCGCTGTTTTTGTATCTGCCCTTTGTGCGCGTCTACACGGCGGGCGCGGACATCAGTTACGCGGACCCCTGGCTGGCGGTCCTGTTCGTGCTGATCGCCCTTTTGAACAACAGCCGGGAAATTTCCATCAACACCGGGAGCTACGCAGGCCACTTCCGCCAGACGGTCCCCTTTACCATCATAGAATCCGCGATCAACCTGACAACCTCCCTGATCGGCGTATGCTTCCTGGGCATCTACGGCGTGCTGCTGGGCACCGTGGCGGCCCTGGCCTACCGTACCAACCAGACGATTCTCTATGCCAACCATAAGGTATTAAACCGCGGCGCGGGAAGGACCTACGCCATCTACGGCGTGAACATTCTCCTGTTTTTCCTGGTCCAGTTCCTGTTCCGGCGGCTGCTCGGCGGCACGGCCCTGGACTCTTACCCCCGCCTGATCGCGGCGGGCTTCGCCTCGACGCTGCTGGCGCTGGCTGTATTCTTCGGCGGGCAGACCCTGCTGTTCCCCCACTGCCGGCAGATGGTCCGGGATGTCCTCCGGCACCGGAAGGCTTGAGGAAGCGAGGAGCCGGCCCGGCTCCTGGAGCTGAAAAACTGGGTCCTGCGCTATATTGATACCGACACCATCCTGCAGGGCTGAACGGCGGGACGCCCGCCGTTCAAACAAGAAACGAGGTGCTCTATGCTGCGGATACTGAATCCCATCAAAAACATCCGAACCCTGCGCCCCTACCTGTACGACGCCCTCACCTGGCGGCGTAAGGTCATGCCCCGTCCCCTGGCCCGGCTCCTGGGGATCGGGAACCGCCCCTCCCTGCCGGGGACCCTGCGCCTGCCCACCTACGACGGCTCCGGCCAGGCCTGTCACCCCACCGTCAGCGTTTTTCAAGGAAAGATCTATATGGCCTGCACGCCCTACCCCTACGGGCGGGACCCCTATGAGAACCCCTGCCTGTACGTCAGGGGCCCGGATTCCGTCCGCTGGAAGCCCGTGCCCGGCGTGTATCCCCTGGTCCGGCCCCAGCGGCCCGGCTATGAGCACTACTCAGACCCCTGCCTCTTTCAGCGGGAGGGAAAGCTGGTCCTGCTCTACCGCAAGCGGGAGCGCCGTCCCTCCGGGACGGTGGAGATCCTCTACACCGTCTCCAGCGCCGACGGGGAGGCCTGGGACCCGCCCCGCTTCCTGGCGGAGGGCCCCGTGGACGACCGACTGATCTCCCCGGCGGCGGCGGGGAACGCCCTTTTTTGCGTGGAGTATTACGGCGGCTCGTCTCAAATCGTCCGCTACGCGCTGGACGGCCTGGACGGCCTGGGGGAAAAGACCGCCTGCGGCGTCTCCGGCCTCGGCCAGGACTTCTTTGTGTGGCACATGGATTGTGCCACACAGCCGGACGGCGCCGTCCGGGGCCTCTTCATGCTGCAGAAAAAAAACGTCCCTGAAATTATCAGCAGGCTGGCCCTTTTCACCTGGCGGCCCGGGGACGGCGTCTGGTCCTGGGAGCGGGACGTTCCCGAGTCGGAGGAGGAAAAGCGGGCCGTCTCCTTCGTCTACAAGTCCTGCTTCACCGAAGACCCCGGCCGCGTCCTCTGCTCCGCACGGGACCGGAAGGGACGCTTCTTCCTGTTTGAAAAATCCATTTGAGGAGGACTACAAAACTATGGACGAAAAGCTGCTTCATGACGCCCATGATATCTTTTGCGAGGTCTTTCATTCAAAGATATCTTATGAGACCTTCCGGCACAAGCACCTGGACAACCCGGACATTGACGCGGGCGTCGCCACTCTCGTGGATTACCAGGACGGCGTTCCTGCGGGAACAAACTCTTTCATGGGCTACACGCTCCTGGACGGCCCGCGCGCCCTGCCGGTCGTTCACAGCTGCGACACGGCCGTCAGGCCCGCCTTCCGCGGGCGGCGCATCTTTCTGCTGCTGGTCCAGCGGGCGATTTCCGTCTGTCAGGAGACGCCCAACGTTTTAATCTACGCCACGCCGAACGAAAATTCTTACCCCGGCTTCACAAAGCTCGGCTTCCTGGAGCTGGGCCGCTTGAAGTCCTACGACGGCGTGCTTCAGCCCGCCCGCTTTTTCCTGCGGCGGGTCCGCAGGAAGCTCCTGGGGAAGGCTCCCGCCCTGGCGGCCTTCCGTCCCGGCTCCTTCTCCGGCCCCGGCGGCAGCTGGATCCTGTCTTCCGGCTGTCCCTTTACCGAAGACGACCTGGCCCTCATAAACGCCCGGCCCGGCGTTCACCTCCGGCGGAGCCTGGATTTTTACCGCTGGAAGGTGGACTACCTGCCCGAGGAACGGCGGGCCTATCTCTGCGTCCGGCGGGGCGGGGCGCTGCGGGCCTTTTTCATCCTCCGCCGGAACTGCGACGGGGCCGCGGACCACTGCTGCTGTGATATCTGCGACTGGATGCTGCCGGAGGATGAGGAAGCCGCCCGGGAAATCTTCCGGGCCGCCGTGCGGCATCTCCGTCCGTACTGCGACCGGCTGTCTGTCTCCATGGTGAACCCGGAAACCGAGGGGCCCGTCATTTCTTCCGGCCTCCCGGAAACCGCAAATCAGGGCCAGCCTTTTATGATCTATCCCACCGCCGAACTGGACGCGGAAACGCTGTCCCGCCTCAAGCACTTCCGCAGCTGGACGCTGCGCTATATTGACACCGACACGATTTTACACGGATAGGCGTCTCCTCAGCTGAAAGAAGGCGGTCCCGTCAGGGCCGTCCTCGTTTTGCGTATGATCTTATTGGCCGCCGTTCCCGCCGCCAGGGTCGCGGGAATGGCGGCGGTATTTTCTCTGCGCCGGGATCGGCCTCTCCTCCAGCGGGCCAGGACAGATGATATCCCGTTTCCATCATAGAGCGGTCCTGTCTTTCCGGCTCTGGAATCAGTTTCCGAAAAAAGCGGGTTTTGTCAAAAGCCGTTTTATAAACGCGCGGAGCTCATATAAAATCAGGAAATTTGGCGAAAGCCCTTTTCAAATAAGAAGCCTTGTGCTATGATGGGACATGAACTCATAAAATGTGATTTTTTACGAGTAAAGCGCGTTTTTGATGGAAACGGGTTTTTTACGGAAAGGCGGTCCGCCTCATGAACCATTTGCGAAAATTGATCGTATTGCTCTTTGATGGTCTTATTTTAGTCTGCGTGGCTACGGCCTTGGCGCTGTTCTCCACACGGTATAACATCGGGGACGCGGTAGGACGGGGAATGTTCATCCCCCATATGATTCTGCTCTATATCTGCACACTGATATTCCAGTTGCTTTTCCGCACCTATGACAGTCTCTGGCGCTACGCCGAGAGCCAGGAATACCTGTCTCTGCTGCTGGCGGCGCTGGCCGGCTTTTGCACATATGAAATTCTGACGCGCTATGTCCTGATGATCGACGTCATCTCGTTCCTGCTGCTGTCCGCCATCGCCAGCCTGTGGGTATTGGGCATGCTGGGCATCCGGTTCGCCTACCGCGTTTTCCGAAGCCAGGTACAGTATCGCCGCGGCTCCCACCAGGTTCCCATCGCCATCGTGGGAGCGGGAGCGGCCGGCATCCAGCTTCTGGACGAGCTGCGGAACAACCCCGACAGCCGCTATGCCGTGCAGTGTTTTTTCGATGATGACCTTTCCAAGCGGGGGCGCCGCATCCACGGCGTTCAGGTAAAGGGAACGATTTCAGACGCGCCCAAATATGTAAAGTCCCTGAAACTCCGCGAGATTCTGGTGGCCATCCCCTCCACCAGCGAGCGCCGCCGTCAGGAAATTCTTCAGCAGCTCTCCGGTCTTCGTCGGGTCAAGATTACCGTTTTGCCCGGCACTATGGAACTGATCCGTCAAAAGCCCATCCGCGCTCAGCTGCGGGAAATCCAGATCGAGGACCTGCTTGGGCGGGACCCCATATCCCTGGATCCGGCTCCTGTGGACGCTTTCCTGGGTGGAAAAACCGTGCTGATTACCGGGGGGGGCGGATCCATCGGCTCGGAGCTGTGCCGCCAGGTGGTGCGGCACGAGCCAAAGCGGCTGGTGATCGCAGACATCTATGAAAACAACGCCTATGATATCCAGCAGGAGCTCCTCTACAAGTACGGCGGGCGGTTGGATTTGTCTGTGGAGATCGCCTCTATCCGGGACGCGGAGCGGATGCGGCAGCTCTTCGCCTATTACCGGCCGGACGTCGTTTTCCACGCCGCAGCCCACAAGCACGTCCCCCTGATGGAGCACAGCCCTCAGGAGGCAATTCGAAATAACGTATTTGGCACGCTGAACCTGGTGCGGGCTGCGGACGAATTCGGCGTCTCCAAATTCATTCAAATTTCCACGGATAAGGCGGTCAACCCCACCTCCGTCATGGGCGCCAGCAAGCGCCTGTGCGAAATGATCCTGCAATCCATGAAGGATTGCAGCGAAACGGACTTCGCGGCGGTGCGCTTTGGCAACGTCCTGGGCTCTAACGGCTCCGTCGTGCCCCTGTTCAAGCGGCAGATCGCCGCCGGCGGTCCCGTCACCATCACCGACAAGCGGATCATCCGTTATTTCATGACCATCCCCGAAGCGGCCCAGCTGGTGCTGCAGGCCGGAGCTATGGCCCATCAAAACGAGCTCTATGTGCTGGACATGGGCCGCCCGGTGAAGATTCTGGAGCTGGCGGAGACTTTAATCCGGCTGTCCGGTTATGTGCCGTATCAGGATATCGATATTGTGGAAACGGGCCTGCGGCCCGGCGAAAAGCTCTACGAGGAGCTGTTGATCGCCAGCCGAGACATTGAGAAGACGGACAACAACCAGATCTTTATCGAGCGTCAGCCCGCCGTCACACCGGAGGAGCTGGCGCAGAAGCTGGCGATTTTAACGGACGCTCTGGAAAAAAATGATCCCGGCGTTATTCGCGCCGCCCTGCATCAGGTTGTTCCCACCTTCCATGAGCCGGAGGATCTGAACCAGGAACAGGGGAGGGAGGTTCATATCCCCAAACAGCAAAGCCGGAAAGTATTGCCCTTTAAGCAGCAAAAGCGCACGGCGGCGCGGTAATATATTCTATAACAAATTGAACAGGAATCTATCAGTGGAGGATATATCCTCCACTGATGTTCCCGTACGGGAACATCGCAACACCATTATTTGGGATGTGAAATTCTATGTTGCTGTCCATTATTACCCCTTGCTATAACGAGGAGGAGGCCTTACCCTACTTTTTAAAGGCTATCCGCATGGAGTCGGAAAAGCTCCTGATGGAGCTGGGTCTGGAAATCGAGATAATTTTCGTGGACGACGGTTCCCGGGACCGTACTATGGAGCTTCTCCGGGCCGCCGCCAAAGAGGACCGCCGCGTCCGCTATATCTCCTTTTCAAGAAACTTTGGCAAGGAGTCTGCCATGTACGCGGGTATGGAGGCCGCGTTGGGGGAGTGCGCCGTCATCATGGACGCTGATCTCCAACATCCGCCCGTCATGCTGGAGGAGATGTACCGCGCCATTACGGAAGAAGGCTATGACATCGCCGCCGCGCGGCGCGTTTCCCGGAAAGGAGAGCCGCCGGTCCGCAGCCTTTTCGCCCGTCTCTTTTATAAGCTCATCAACAAGATTTCCAAGGCGGAGCTTGGTGCGTGCGCTATGCGATATTACCAACCTTTCTTATATCCATAAATTTGGCCCCAATAAAACCTGGTTTATTTTTCTTTTCAGTCTGGCGTCCATCGCGGTGGTGCTGGCAGCTCTGTGGCGCACCGCCATGCGGCTGCGGAATCACCGGGTCAACATACTGGACGCGATGATTGGATTATGTGTGCTCAGCCTTCTTGCGGTGTGTGCGACAATCGTCCTTCCAAAGTTTTCCGTACGCTCAATCTATCTTTTCATGTGGTATTTTTTGGTCTGCTTGTCCGTTGTCTCATTGATTGATACAAATACAAAAAGGGGAAAGCAGCTCGCACTGGCATTGCTCTGCATAGTGGCGGCGCTGAACCTGCGCCACAGTTACGCCAATGATCTAAGGCACGCGCTGACAAAGGGCCAGGATACCTACTTTTCCTATTATGTGGACATTGCCGGCGAGCTGGAAAAAAGCGATTTTGAGATACTCTACGCCCCGGTCAGCGAGGGCAGCGTCATCGCCAGCTATACAGACGGCAAGGTCATATGCAGCCCTTGGAATTATGAGGATTTGTTTCAGTCCGTTGGATATATTTATCCCCAGGACTTGCGCGGTCCAGAGGATAACGACCGGGCGGTCTATCTGATCCCAGACAAACATCTGGAGGAAGCCCGCCGGCAGGCACAGGAAAAAAGCGCGGAATTGACATTGGTCCGGCAGTTTGAGACCACGGCGCTGTATACCTCGTCAGTCCAGCTTATGCGGCCCGTCATCTAGCTTCGTTTTTCATAAACGCCCCTTCCATCACCGTCGCAGACGGGAAGGGAGGGGCGCTTTAGCCTACGCATTTTATTGAACAAAATCAAAGTTTTGTTCAAATAAGGGGAGGGGAACGCAGCCCCGGCGCTCTTGGACAAATCTCACATGAGGCCGGGGCCATATTTCCGTATCCGCCTGAACGGTTATTCCGCCCAGTTCTCCCTCAGCACGGCGGCGACGCTCTCCGCAAGCTCCTGGCAGACGGCTTCCGTTTCCGCCTCCACCATGACCCGGACCAGCGGCTCCGTGCCGGATTCCCGAACCAGAATGCGGCCCGTATCGCCCAGCCGTTCCTCCACAGCCTTCACCGCCGCCTGGACCGCCGGGTCCGCCTGGGCGGCCCCCTTGTCCTTCACTCGGATATTAATCAGGACCTGCGGATAAATGGTCATGCCTTCCTTCAGCCGGCTCAGGGGCAGTTTCTTTGCCATCATGACCTCCATCAGCTTCAAAGAGGTCAGGATGCCGTCCCCAGTGCGGGCATACTTGGAGAAAATGATATGCCCGGACTGCTCGCCGCCGATCCGGCAGCCGTGCTCCACCATATACTCATAGACATACTTATCGCCCACGGCGGTCTTGGCGTAGCCAATGCCCTTCGCGTCCAGGGCCTTGTACAGCCCAAAGTTGCTCATCACCGTGGTGACCACTGTGTTGGTCAGCAGCTTGCCCCGCTCCGCCATGTAGCCGGCGTAAATATACATGATCTGATCGCCGTCCACCAGCTCGCCGTTCTCATCCACGGCAAGGCAGCGGTCCGCGTCCCCGTCATAGGCAAAGCCCACGTCCATCCGGTTTTCCTTCACAAACCGCCGCAGGCCCTCGATATGGGTGGACCCGGCGTCCCGGTTGATGTTCAGCCCGTCGGGGCGGTCGTTGATGGGATAGACTTCCGCGCCAAGGGCCCGGAACACGCTGGGCGCGATGGCCCAGGCGCTGCCGTTCGCACAGTCAAGCGCCACCTTCTTGCCCTTGAAGGAGTGGAGCGCCAGGGAAATGAGATAGCCCGTGTAACGGTTCCGTCCGGCGCTGTGGTCGATCACCGAGCCCACGGCCTCGCCCTCCGCCGTGGGCAGCTCCTTCCACCTTTGCCCGTCCATCTCCAGACAGCCGTCCAAATACGCCTCCACCAGGGCGATGGTGCCCTCGTCCATCTTCTCGCCCTCCCGGTTCAGCAGCTTGATGCCGTTGTCCCCATAGGAATTGTGGCTGGCGGAAATCATCACGCCGCAGTCGAAGCCGTCCGCCCGGACGGCGTAGGACACGGAGGGCGTGGTGGTGACGTGGAGCAGGTACACGTCCGCCCCAGAGGCGGCCAGCCCCGCGCTGACGGCGTATTCCAGCATATAGCTGGACCGCCGGGTGTCCTTGCCCACCACAATCTGAGCTCTGCGGCCCCTGCCGTAATACCAGCCCAAAAAGCGGCCAATCCGGTACGCGTGGTCCGCCGTCAGCCCCTGTCCGGCCCGGCCCCGGAAGCCGTCGGTCCCAAAATACTTGCCCATTCGCTTAATCCTCCTCTTTCTTCGGCGCAATCACGCCGCCTGTTTTATAAATGCTCCCCGCCGGAACGGCGCCCCGGACGCAGGACGTGGGGTAAACGTTCGTGTGCCGCCCGATTACCGTACCGGGGTTCAGCACGCTGTTGCAGCCAATCTCGGCAAAGTCCCCCAAAAAGGCTCCCACCTTTTTCCGGCCTGTGGGGAACCGTTCCTGCCCGCTGCGGACCACCACCAGGGTCTTGTCGGATTTCACGTTGGACGTGACGGAGCCCGCCCCCATATGGGCCTTATAGCCCAGGATGGAATCCCCCACGTAGTTATAATGGGGCGTCTGCACTCCGTCGAACAAAATCACGTTTTTCAGCTCTACGGAGTTGCCTACCACGCAGCCCGCACCCACCAGGGCGGAGCCCCGGATAAACGCGCAGTGGCGGACTTCGGTTTCCGGCCCGATGATGCAGGGTCCGCCCAGAAAGGCCGTGGGGGCCGTCTTCGCCGTTTTATGCACCCAAACCCCCGGCTCCCGCCGCTCGTATTCCAAGGGGTCCAGCCCCTCCCCAAGGGTCAGGATAAAGTCCTTGATGCCTTCCAGGGCCTCCCAGGGATAGGTAAACCCGGCCAGCCACTCTCCCGCCAGGCTGTGGGAGAAGTCCAGCAGCTCTTTTGTTGTCACGTCCATGACGACCATCCTTTCCGATACAATCGTATCGAAAGAAGTATAGCACAAATTTCAGCAAAGTAAAAGGCCGGGTTCATGCTTTCCCCTGTTTTTTCTTTTCTTTCCGCGCCCGCTCCCCCCATATTTTAGAGGCGGTTTTTGTAGACTTTTCCTTTTCTCTATGGTATAATGATTTTGATATCAGCGCCGCCGGAAGCGCCTTTCGGCGGCGGGAAGGAGAAAGCATGAAAAAGAGAATTTTTGCGGCGCTGCTACTGGCGCTGCTGCTGGCGCTGGGAGCGTCGGCACAGGCATTGGCGGACGAGCCGGAGGCGGCGGAAACGCCGGACGCGCCACCCTCGGGCGGTGTTTTCCAAAACGGCTCTTTCAGCGGCCCCCAGACCATTCCCGGCGAACCCATGGCGGTTGCGGAGGACGGCTGGAAGGCCGGACTGTACGCGGCGGTCCTGAACGCCTGGCGGGCGGGGGAAACGTCCGTCAATGTAGAACCGCTGAAAATTCCGTCGGCTGAATGGAACGCTCTTTGGGACGTGCTAAGGGCGGTTCTCAATGATAATCCGGAGCTTTTTTACGCCAGTTGGTACACTAGCAAAGATATATATTACTATCCCAACGGTCCTCTACTCGGGAGCCTGACTCTCTTGTACAATGACACCTATCAGGACAGCGCGGTACGCACTCAGGCTATCCGTGAATTCAACGAGGCGGCAGACCGCGCTCTGGCTCAAATTCAAGGGCTTACTAATCCCGTAGAAAAAGCATTGCTTCTTCATGACTTTCTGGTGGTTAACTGCCTGTATAACTGGGAGGTCGCCACAAATCAGGAAGATGGTGACGCCTATGTTGCCAGTAAGATGCCTTGGACCGCTTACGGCGCCCTGGTAAAAGGCGACGCCGTTTGCCAGGGCTACGCGCTGGCTTACAAGTACCTTCTTACTAGGGCGGGCATTCCCAGCGTAGTCATTTCTTCAAGCAGCATGAATCACGCCTGGAACGGTGTGCAGATTGACGGTGATTGGTATCAGGCCGACCCCACCTGGGACGATCCCACTCCTAACCGAGAGGGTCGTGCACGCCACGCATATTTCCTTCTTTCCGACACCACCTTTGGCAGTGATGACTCTGCCAAAGGACGCAGCAAACACTATGATTGGGATGCAATTGTTACCTGCAACAGCACCAAATATGAGTCCGGATATGTGTTTGTTGATAATGAAAATTCCCTTTACCGCTGGAACAACAGCTTCTATTTTATAGACAACGACGGCTATGTCTGCAAGTCCTCCCAGCTGCAAGGCAGCGGGACGAGGATTTCCGGCAGCCTGGGACTAACCGCCCTCAGCACAGTATGGCTGGAGGACCGCCTCTATCTGCTCCCCAACGCATACAACGACAGCTATGCCTTCAACCAGCGGCTCCTGTTGGTTTACGACCTGGATGACAATATCACCGCCCAGGCGGCCCTGTTTCAGCATGTTCCCGCCGCCTCTCCCGACGGTAAATATCAGTCCAGTTCCGACCGTATCCCCGGCATCCGCTATAACGCGGAAACCAACAAGATCGAGGTTGTTTCCCCCACCCGCAGGACAGTAATCACCAGCATCCCTGCCAGTTCTCTTTCCTCCGGCTGGAAAACGGACCCCGAGCTTAATATATCTTCCGGTATGGCCGTTGCCTCCGGCATCTCCAAGGACGGCGCGGCGGCGATTCAATGGGCTCCCGCTATGCAGAATCCCAGAAGCGACCTGACGCTCTGGGCAGCTTTCTATCAGGACGGCAAGCTGACGGCAGTCCGGACAACCCCTGTTCAGGCCCAGGCGTCTACTACTAATATCTCAAACATCCGGCCCACCAAGACACTGGCCTATCTAAGCGCTCTGCCTTCCAGTTACGACACCGTAAAGCTCATACTGCTGACCCCGGATAAGCTTCCCCTCTGCGCCGCTGGTTAAGCGCATATCCTTCATATCCGAAAAACGCGCCCTGGCGGGAAAGCCGGGGCGCGTTCTTGATTCTAAAAAGGAAACCGCCCTCTCAGTCTCCCCGAAGGAGAAAGAGCTGAAGGACCTTTTTCGCCAGGCGCAGGCGGCCCTCCCGGGGCAGCCCCAGAAAAGTCCGCCGCTGCCGCAAACGCTGACCTATGGCAACGAGTTCCTGTTCCGTCATAGAATATCCCTTCTCTCCCCAAAAGGACAGCGCCCCTAAAAGGGGCGCTGTCCTCTCAGTTCATGTTACCGTTCCGGCCTTCTCAGGGTCAGACGTTGTATTTCACGCAGAAACGGAACATCATCGCCGCAAAGTGCGAACGAGTGGCAGTGCCCTGCGGGTTCAGCCGCAGGTCCGCCGTGCCTGTCACGATGCCGTTGCCCACGGCCCAGGCCATGGCCTGACGGGCGTAGGAGGACACGTTCCGGGCGTCGTTGTAATTGCCAAGCTCACCGCTGGCGGTCAGGTCGCAGCCCCGCATCTGAGCGTAGCGGTACAGCATAGCGACCAGCTGCTGGCGGGTCAGGGAGCCGCCGGGATTCGTGCCGTCGGAAATGCCGTTGCTCATGGCCCAGGCTCTGGCCGCAGCCATATTAAGGGGCTTCTCGCCGCTCAGGCGGGCGAGCACCATCCACAGCTGCTGGCGGTTGGTCAGTCCGTTGGGAGAGAAGTTGCCGTTGCCGGTGCCGTTCATCACACCGCGCTGGTAAGCCCAGCCGATGTAAGGAGCCGCCCAGTAATCCTTGCTGACGTCATTGGGAAGATCGCCGTTCAGGAAAATCTTCTCCGGGTCCAGGGTAATGCTGATGTGGCCGCCGGTGCCGCTGTTGCCCGTCGAACCGCTGGAGCTCGAGCCGGTATCGTCGACGAACCGCACAGTGAGGCTCTCGACTTCCAGATAGCTGGGCGTGACCACAGGATACAGGGTGATATTCCGGCCCCTCTCGGCCCGATTCTTCAGGTTGGAGAGCGTGACCTCGGTGCCGTCCGTATACGTCCAGCCCTGGATCTTGACGCTGGTGCCGTCCGAATAATACGCGTGGGTGGGCAGTAGGCCGTTCAGGCGGCCGGCGTTCATCACTTCGGAAACATACAGGGTCCAAGTTCTCCCGTCGGCGACCGTCAGGGTCTCGGACTTGCCCTTGACCTCCACAAACAGCTTGGGCAGGTTGGGCTCATAGTTCTGCGCGATGCTGGCATCCGAGCACTCCCAATCGGGGATAATCTCGTAGGTGCCGGGGCCGTTGAACTTCTGGCCGGGGGCCAGCCGCCAGCTCTTGAAGGTGAAGGTCGCGGCGTTTCCATTCACCGTAACGGTGAACGTGGTCACGTTCGGGACCATGCCCGGGTTGATGGCCGTGACAGCCTTCAGCAGCTCCTCTTCGCTCCGCGCCTCCGGAGAGGTCGCCTGGATTGTGCCGGTGATAACCGTTCTGCCGGTATCCGGGTCCGTCGTCGTTGCGACAGTGCCCACAATGGTCAGGCTGGGCAGCGTCTCGGCGGGATTGACGCCCTTCTTCTCAATGGTCAGGGTACCGTCCGTCACGGTGATCGCGTAGTTCGCGTGGGTGGCGCTGCCGTGAATCTTGTACGTCCCGACGGCGTCGGTCCCGTCTCCCTTGGCGTCGCCGGAAGCCGTGGCCGTCACCGTGTCGGAGAACAGCAGGGGCTTGCCCGTAATGACGGTATCGAACTGGTAATACTTGAACGTGTCGCCATAAGCGGCCTTGTGGTCGTTCATCTTGATGGTGACAGCAAGCTTCGCGATGGTCGCGGTCTTGGCGTCGCTGTCCACGTCATACTGGCCGTCCGTGGACTTGAAGTTGATTACATAAGGCTGTTCGCCGGCGCCGGGATGCTCGCTCTCGCCCTTCACGGAGAAGGTGCCGTCAACCTTAGTGCCGTTCAGCTCGGCGGAACCGCCGCTCAGGGTCACGATCTGGCTCCAGCTGTCGCCGTAGGTCGCGTTGGGCTTAACGGCGGGAGTGGGCCAGGTGATGTTGATATCCCTCACCGTGAGGGTAATCGCCTTGCTGAGGGTACCCGTGGCGGCGGTGAGGGTAAGCGTGGCGCCTACATCGACGCTATCGGTGACGGTGACCACATTGCCGGCGACCGTCACGCCGGTGGGCGCGGTGCCGGAGGTCCAGGTTACGGTCCCCTCAAAGGGGTCGCCATACTGGTCCTTGACCTCCGCAGTGTAGGTGTAGGTATTGGTCTTTCCGGCGGTGGGCTTGATGATCGTGGCCGCGTCGCCGGTGATCTCCGCGCCGTTCTGGAAGACGGCGATGCTGCTGGCCGCAGCGGCCGCGCGGATGACACTGATGCTCGTGCTCTGCGCAGCGCCCTGGCACTTCCCGCTGATGGGAGTGGCGGTGATCTGATAGCTGCCCGCCTTCGCCGTGGGGCTGACGGTCACCGTTCCGTCCTCGCCGACCGTCACGCCGCCGTCGGCGGGGCTCACGGTCCAGGTCACGGAGGTGCTGATGTCCGCGTCCTTGGTGGACTTGGCCGTCGCCTTGACGGAGACGCTCTCCGCGCCGCCGTTGACCGTAATGCTGCCGCCCTGGGCGTTGTGCCCAACGCTGGCCAGCGTCGGAGCCGCGCCGTTGGTGATGGTAACGGTGCCGCCCACTTTGGAGATGGTAAACTCACCGTTACTGTCGTTATTGATAACCGTTTCGTCCGTAAACGTTAGCGCCGTGTCCTGGTTCTCAATGGTGTTGTCCTTGAGCTGGAACGTCAGCGTTGCAATGGGCATGGCAGCGGTAAAGCTCTTTGCCGCCGCCGCCGCATTCACAATCGCAACGACACCCTCCTGATTTGCCTTAGCGGCATTTGTGGCCGTAAAGTTTCCGCCGCCGCCAATTCCCGTCTTGTCGGCCGCTTCGACAAACGCCAAAACGTTCTTATCAAAGCCGATCTTGACCGTGTAGCCTGCGGAGGCAAAGCTGCCCGTGCCCTTGGCCGCCACATCCACCGTGTACGTCTGGCCGGACCAAGACCCGTTTTCAAAAGAAACCGCCAGGTCTTCGCCCGCCGCCCCTGCCGGAATAACGGCAAGGGAACACACAATGGACAGCGCCAGGAACAGGGAAATCACTTTTTTCCATCTGCTGTTCAACTTTATCACCTCAGTTTTTCGTTAATTTCCCTCTGCGGGGAATTTCACAGTATCATCCACTGCGCGTTGGAGAATCAGTATCGCGTCTCCAGAGTTAATTCCTGTTATCCCGTTGACTTCCGCCGCGAGCTTCTGCGCCTCTGTCAGCTCCACATTACCCACAGCGTATCTCAGTACAAGAATCGCATCCGTAGAGTTGATTCTCCCATCGCTGTTCACATCCCCCAGGGTATAGGCCGGTTTCTCCGTGTAATACACGAAGTTCCCGATATTCTGCGCATTCCGGGCGCCGACGCCGGTGGCGGCGTTGCTGGACATCCAGACCTGGTAGGTCCCGTTGGTCAGGGTCTTCGGGTAAACAACGAAGGAGACCCCGCCGGAACCAGCGGTCTTCTGGTCGATATAGACCAGATTGCTCTCCGTGGGAGCTTCCGACGCGCCGCCGGACGTGGCGAACACCACATACTCGCTGCCGGCGGACGCACCGGAGTAGGTCACGTTCAGCTTGTCGGGGTTATTCTGATCCACCGCCAGCGTGACGTTGTTCCCCGCCACGCTGGCCGCGCTCTGGATGCCGTCCGCCGCTAGGGCGGCGGTGCTCATCGCCAGGGACAGCGCCAGAACCAGGAAGCCGCATACAAACCATTTTCTCATTTCCGTTCCCTCCTTTCTCAAAGAATATCGCGATCCAGAGCGCGGGCCAGGATGGCGGACAGCTGGGCGCGGGTCACGGCCTCTCCCGGTCTCAGCGCATTTTGGCTGTTCCCCGAGAGGATCTCATGATAGACGCTCCAGTATACCGCCGGCTTGGCCCAGCTCGCGATCTGGCCGCTGTCGGTGAAAGTCCCGTCATAGACGCTGAAAAACAGCGACTCAAGCCCGGTCTGCCCCCCGGCATAGCTGAAGAGCAGCTTCACCGCCGCCTGACGGGTCAGGGCGGCGTCGGATGAAAAGGCATCCGTCTCCGTGCCGCGGAACAATCCCCGGCCATAGCCCCAGAGGATCGCGTTCCGGGTCTCCGCGTCGAATCCCTCCAGCTCCTGAAAGGACGCGCCCGCCTTCGGGTCCGGCTCCGGCCTCCCGGCCGCGCGCCAGAGAAGGCAGATCATCTCCCGCAGGGTGACGGTCCCCTCCGGGTGGAAGGCCCCGTCGGCGTCCCCGGCCAGCAGGCCCTGGAACGCCGTCTCCCTGATGGCGTCCTCCGCCCAGTGTCCCCTCGCGTCTGGAAAACTGGGCAGGCGCAGGTTCTCGGGAATGAATACCTCCAGCTCCCGGCCCTCCAGATCCGTCAGCAGCACGTCCGTCAGGGCGAAACGGGGAGCGCTCAGGTCTGTCTTCGCCTTGAATTGGAAGGTCCCCAGCACGCCCCCTCCCCGAAGAGGCTCCGTCCACGCGGCGGCGACTGCGGCTCCCTTACGGTTTGAAGCGTTCGCCGAGGTCAGCGCCCCCGCCAGCAGCGGGCCGGGCTCGGCCTTCACGCACTCCATCGCGTTTTGGTCGAACCGCAGGATAAACTGCGCGGTGTTGAATGCCGCGCCGCTGGACAGCTCCACCGTCACCTCAAAGGCCTCCCCCGCGCGGACGGTCCCGGAGGGGCCGTTGACGGAGAGGGCCGGAGCGGCGGCGGACACCGCAGGCACGGCCGCCAGAACCAGCGCGGCCGCCAGAACCAGCGCCGCGAATGGGCGTTTCAAAGTTTCCTCTCTCCTTTCTACATTATTTTGACCATTCTACCACACCCGCCCTGCGGCTTCAAGTGCTTTCCTAAATTTTTACCTCTTTGTAACATTTTGTCCCCAACATTTTGTCCCTATTGTCCCTGCTCCCCCGGCAGCGGTGCATTTCCATATTTACAAAAATTTAACGTTCCCGGAAGAACAAAACAGTTGACAGGGCCGTTAGCCCTGACTATAATAAGTGACAGCTTGTCAGAAAACGACAGCCTGTCATTTTTGCTGTGAGGGATTCATATGTGTACAGAGACCTTCCTCCGGCTGCCGGAGGAGAAGCGGACCCGGTTCCTCAACGCGGCCTGGGAGGAATTCACCACCTCGCGCTTTGCGGACGCGTCCATCAACCAAATCATCAAAAAGGCCCGGATTCCCCGGGGGAGCTTTTATCAATATTTCCTGGATAAGGACGACCTGCTGGCCTACCTCCTGGAGGAAGTCCGGGGCCACGTTCAGGCGGAGTACCGCCAGGTATTGAAGGAGAACGGCGGGGACATCTTCCAGGCCCAGCTGGACTGCTTCGACCGTCTGGCCTCCGGGAATCCGCTTTGCGATCCGGTGATGGAACGCTGCGTCAAATTCATGCGGCTCAACCAGGGGATGGACATTCAAAAGCTGCTCCCCACCCGGCCGGGCCAGCGGCTGCTGGACGGCCTCTGGGACCTGATGGACCTCTCCCGCCTCCGCAGCCGGAACCCGGAGTACGTCCGCATCGTTTGCAGTCTGCTGATGGCGGCCCTGGGCAGCGCGTTTATGGACGCACTCCTCCGGCCCGAGGAACGGAGGTCCTGCCGGGAAGAGCTGGCAACAAAACTGGAAATTGTAAAAACCGGGTGCTTTTTGTAAATTTCCCCTTGACCTTCCCCCAGGTGGAGGGTGTATGGTCACAGCAGTCCCTGGAATTCGCTCCCTGAAAGCACGGATGGAGCGCCATCCTTTATACATGATAGATTATCACATCTCGACCCAAGGAGGCAGACATGAAGAAACAAATTACCGCCCTGCTGCTGGCTCTTTCGCTGGCGGTTCCGCTGGGCCTCTCCGCTTTCGCGGAAGAGCCTTCTCCGGAGAAAGACGCCCCGGACAGCCAGGAAAGCGCCGTCGCCGGCCCGGACGCGGAACCGGAGGCGGACTATGAGCCGGACCCCCTGGGACAGGTCCGCTTTTCCAGCGTGGAACAGCGCATCCGGGAGAACAACCTCCAAATCCTGGCTTTGAACGAACAGATTGCGGCCCTGGAGGAAATCGACTATGAAAAGCAGCTTGACAAGCTGCGCCGGGCTCTGAACAGCCTTGCGGGCTCGCAGTGGACCATGCTGGAAATGGGGATGGGCTCTTCCTACGCTTACGACCAGATGAACCAGTCCTACAGCGCCCTACGGCGGCAGTTCGACGCCATCTGGGACGGCGACCTCCAGGAGGACAACGCCGGAATCGTCCGCCAGCTCAAAAACCTGGAGGACCAGATCGCCCTGGGAGGCGAAACCATGTACATGGCAATTCTGGCCATGGAATCCCAGGAGGACGGGCTGGAACGCCAGCTGGCCGCCCTGGACCGCCAGCTGGAGGAGCTGCGCCTGCGCCACAAGCTGGGGCAGATTTCTACCCTGACCCTCACCGAGGCGGAGGCCGGGCGGGCCTCTCTCGCCAGCGGCCTGGAAACCCTGCGGATGAACATTCGCGTATACAAGGCCCAGCTGGAAACGCTGCTAGGGGCGGAGCAGACCGGAAGCATTCAGCTTGGAGGCGTGCCCCAGGTGACGGCGAAGCAGCTTTCAGACATGGACCTGGAAGCGGGCCTGGCCTCCGCCAAGGAGGCAAGCTATGAGCTTTTCGACGCGAAGCGCACTCTGAAGGACACCCAGGACGCATACCACGGCATCGGGGATTATACCCCCACCCTGAACGCGGAGCACGGCTGGCCCGCGGCAAAGTATACATATAATAACACCGTTCAGAACTACGAGATGAAATTCCGGACCCTCTACGCCCAAGTAAAGGATTACAAGCAGATTCTGGAGGCGTCAAAAGTAAGCGCGTCCAGCAAGGAAGCGTCTTACGCCGCCGCAGAGCTGAAATACCGGCAGGGGAACATCTCCAAAAACACCCTCCTTACCGCGGAGGACGAGCTGACGGCCGCGAAGGAGGCGGTGCGGTCCGCTGAAAACGATTTGTTCACCGCCTATAACAATTACTGCTGGGCCGTAAAAACCGGCATTTTGAATTGATACTAATTTTCCATAGAAAGCAGGCTTTCTATGGAAAACGGCGCCGCCATAAGCGCCCCGAAGCGTTCCATCGTTCAAAATAACATCTCAGGAGGAGCCATATGAGAAAACAAAGAATCCTGGCGGCAGGGCTTGCCGCCGTGCTGGCGCTGTCCCTGGCCGCCTGCGGCGGCGGGACGGACGAGACGCCGGAGGAAGAAGAATCCAACCCCGGCGTGGCCGTCCAGGTAGAGGAGATCGGGGCGGACACCATTTACACGGAAAACACCGTCTCCGGCCAGATCGTCACGGAGGAGCAGACCACCGTCATGGCCGCCATCAACGCCAAATGCGAGGCGGTGTACTTCGAGGCGGGGGACGAAATCAAGGCGGGCCAGGCCATCTGCAAGGTGGACCTGGACAGCACGCTGACCTCTTACGGCGCGGTGGACATCAGTTACCAGTCCGCGATTCAGAGCTATAACGACCAGGCGGCGGTCTTCGAAAAGCAGATCGCCCTGCTGGAGAAGAACGTCAGCGACCTGAAGGAGCTTTTTGAGATCGGCGCGGCCTCTCAGGCGGAGATTGACCAGGCGGAGCTGCAATTGGAAACCACCGTCGCCACAAAAAACTCCACCCTCTCCCAGCTGGAAGCGGGAATGCAGAACTATAAATCCAACCTGGAGCAGATTTCCAGCTCCCTGGAAAACATTGATTCCCGGGGCAACATCCTCTCCCCCGTTTCCGGCACCATCCTGACGCTGAACGCGGTGAAGGGCGGCTTTGTGTCCACCGCGGCCCCGGTGGCGGTCATCGACGGCGTGGACCAGCTCAAACTGGCGGTCCAGGTTTCCGAGGCCCTGATGCCCAAGCTGGCCGCCGGGGATACCGCCAGCGTGACGGTCAGCGCCGCAGGCCAGGCCTTTGAAGCTCCCATCCGTTCCATCGACCGCTCCGCGAACCCCCAGACCAAGCTCTACGCCGTGACGCTGGGCCTTCCGGCGGAGACAGAGGGGCTGACGGCGGGCATGTTCGCCGACGTGACCTTCCACACCGACGTGTCCGAGAACACCATCGTGGCGCCCACCGAGGCGGTGCTGACCCGGGGCGAGACCCAGTACGTCTTCGTGGTGGAGAACGATACCGCCAAATACGTGGAGGTCTCCACCGGCCTCACCGGCAACGGCGTGACGGAGATCCTCACCGGCCTTTCCGCCGGGCAGAAGCTGGTCACCGTGGGCCAGGCCTACCTGAACGACGGCGACCCGGTCCGCATCGTCTCCGGCGGGGACGCTCCGGCGGAAGCCCCGGCGGAGGATACGCCGGAAGCCGGTGAAGCCGCCCCTGAGGACGGAGCGTCCGGGGAGGAATAACATGAGTATCGCCAGAGCAAGCATCCAGCACAAGGTGGCGACCATCCTGGCCAGCATCCTGATCTGCGTCTTCGGCCTGATGTTCGCCACGCAGCTCCAGATGGCCCTGATGCCGGAGATGGAGATGCCCATGGCCGTGGTGGCCTGCTACTACACCGGGGCCAGCCCCAGCGACATTGAGGAGCTGGTCACCCGGCCCCTGGAGGGAGCCATCATGTCCGTCCCCGGCGTGGACACGATTTCCTCCACCTCCTCCGACGGCGTGAGCCAGATTCAAATTACTTACGTGGACGGCACGGACCTGGACATCGCCGCCACGAAGCTCCGGGAGCAGTTCGACATGGTGAGCCTCCCGGAGGACGCCATGGACCCGGTCATCATCAACATGAACCTCAGCGCCCTGATGCCCACGGCCATGATCGCCCTGGTGGGCGAGGACCTGAGCCAGCTCCAGACCCTGTCGGAGGACCTGGTGGTCCCCGCCCTGGAGCGCATCAACGGCGTGGCCCAGGTGACGGTGAACGGCGGCGTGGAGCAGCAGATCGCCGTGGAGCTGGACCCCACCCGGACGGCGGGCTATGGCCTGAGCGCCTCCTACGTGTCCCAGTTCCTGGCGGGTCAGAACCTCATCTACCCCGGCGGGAGCCTGGAAAACGGGTCCAAGAAGCTGACCGTCTCCACCGACGCCAAGTTCCAGACGGTGGACGACGTGCGGAACATGATCCTCTCCCTCCCCACCGGCGGCACGGTGCGTCTGGGCGAAGTAGCCAACGTCACCCTGGAGGACAAGGACATGGACGCCATGGCAAAGTCCGGCGAGTCCGCCTGCGTGGTGCTCCAGGTCTCCAAGCAGTCCGCCGCCAACGAGGTCTACGTCTCCGAGCAGGTGGTGAAGCGGCTGGACAGCCTGAAGG
>ERZ779626.421-NODE-421-length-25550-cov-17.184389_pt1 | contig 25550 bp, 24 predicted proteins | sample MGYA00514209_ERZ779626 | MGnify/ENA primary metagenome ERZ779626 (study PRJEB29562, sample SAMEA4376713) | mouse gut metagenome | isolation source: Cecum | study: EMG produced TPA metagenomics assembly of the A DSS colitis mouse model was used to assess the...
GCTCAAGTGGTGTAAAAATTGGTGTAAAACCGATTGCCCTTTCATTTTACACCACGAAAACCCGGAAACCGTTGGGGCTGTACGGTTGCGCGGTTTTGAACGGGGCGATTTGCGTGGCTTTGAGAGCTTATGCTACGTTTTGCCGAATGCCACGCTACATCGGCACAGGTACCATGCTTTGCAGTAAAAAAGACTGGCTCGCATCTTTGGGAAAAACTCCAGCATCTACCCATGGCTATCTGATTTTCTTTACTGGAAACGTAGGATGCAACTCACTGACACTCCCATAAATGCTCAAATTGCTTAAATGGTGTAAAAGTGGTGTAATTTCTCATTCGTACAAATTGGGACTGGGCTTCAAACCGTTGGAAACACTGGTCTTTTATGTCCTTGGCAGCTCTCCTTTGCACCTTCAAGCGCTCTTAGGTACACACAACCACCCCTTTCTTCTCAAAACTTCTCAAATCCTTGCGCTGCAACGGTTCCGAGGTTTTTGCATTTTTCATATCTTCTCATTTCCTGGCGTATTTTCTCGCCCAAGTGGTGTAAAAATTGGTGTAAAACCGATTGCCCTTTCATTTTACACCACAAAAACCCGGAAACCGTTGGGGCTGTAAGGATACACGGTTTTGAGCAGGACGGCAAGTGTTCTGTTGAGTATCTATGCCACATAACTTCATTCCTTGACTATAGTGTTGCGCTACGAAATCTTGAAGGCCCCATTGAGAGCCATCACTGCTTCAACCTTTTTGTCCCGGAACGCCTTTGCGTAAGTTTCCATTGTAGTTCGTATGTTCCGGTGTCCCATAACATCTTGAAGAACCTTAATATTGATATTCTGTTCGCACATGCGTGTGCAGAAAGTGTGTCGCAGGATATGAGCGCTAATCTTTGGAAGATAGCACGGCTCACGATTCTCTTCCCACGCCCTTGCATACTCTTCCTTGTTGTAGGAGGTCGTGATGCCTTGGATCGTGTCGTAGATAAAGGACTGCGTATAGACTTGCCCGTTATTATTGAGGAAAACGAAGTCGCTATATCCATCCACAACAAATTTTTTCTTTTTAGATCTCCGCTTCCCACGCTCCCGCTGTAAGGCTGCCTTTACATCATCAAACATCGGGATTTCACGGAAGCCCGCTTCTGTCTTTGGGGCAGATATCCTATAACGATAGTTACCATCTTCCCCTTGCTTATAGAGCAGGGCATGGGTTACATGAATGATTCCTTCCTCAAAATCGCAGTCACACCATCTTAGACCAAGGGCTTCTCCAATCCGCATTCCTGTGCCAAGTAACACAGTAAACAGGTTTGCCATCCTACCGTATTTCTCAGAGGTATAAATGTAATCAATAAAGACCTCTTGCTGCGCTACAGTTAATGGCTCTCTGCACGCGGGGTTTAATTCTGCTGTCTTTCGGAAGTTGCGGAACGCATTTGACGCAGGATTCACGCGGATGACATTATCCATTACAGCATTCTCAAATAGCTGATAAATAATGGAATGTGCTTTCTGAGCGGTAGTCGGGTTAACTCCAGATTCACTTACCATAATCTGATACAGCTTCTGAATTTCTGTGGGTTTTACTTTGCCGACCGGACGATATCCAATTACAGGCTTAATGTGCTTCCGGTATATGTCATTGTAGCAGCAGCGGGAACTCTCCCTCAAATCCTTGCGAATATCCATAAATTGATCAAAGAGATCATCCACCGTTGTATGCTCAGCGTCCCTGGTCTTAATACTGTCATCAAGGTCCTTCAGTATACGTTTTTCCATATCTCGCAATGCCTGCGAGTCACGCTGTCCCTCCTTTAGCTTATCGGTACTCACCAGCTTCCAGCTATACACGGTATGCCGTTCACCTGTGCCGTCAGTGTAACGGAACATATACTTCCCGTCTGAACGCTGGCTTTCTCCATTCCGTAGAACTCTACCTTTATTGTCTCTGCGTTTTTCCGACATAGTGACTCCCTTTCTGGAAAAGAAAAGGAATCTGACATAGCATTTCATTTTACCACATCAAATTCCCTTTTGCAAGTTTCAAGCCACAAGGTTTCAGCTACTTTTGAAATCAGACACAGTTGCTCTGATCAATGAATTTTTCAAATAATTTCCTTTTAATTTGTACGCGATTTCCGTTCCAGAGGACAAAATCAGCATCTTTGTTCTCACTAATGATTTGCCGAAGTTTATGCTCACCAATTCGGAAGTATTGTGCTGCCTCCTCAATGCTCAATGTATATTGTTCCCAAAATGGGATTTGACTCATTTCTCTCATAATTACTACATAGTGTACAAAAACCACCTCAAGGGGCAATTTTCATAACCCTCCTCTTAAATAGAGTTGACAAAAAATAATGAGCAACGGGCGGCGGCTGGCTAAACCGCTCCACAGGGCTTACCTCCGTGGCTTTTCCGGCACCCCCTACAGCCTGCGGCGGATTGGTTACCGCTCGGACCATAGCCAGGGTGGTGTATCATGATTCGGTATATGGGTCATGGCCTCAAGCTGCCACAGCTTGCTTGTACGCGGCATCCGGCTCTCCCTGGTCCTCCTTCCTGGGTGGGATCATGGCTCTGGTCTGCCTATACGGCTGGGCCATATACTTAACGTACCCGTTGGCTCTATGAGGCCCATGGGCCTGTTTGTCAAGGTACAGGGATGCCTTCCCAAAAGGCTTTTCACGCCTTTCACTCCTTTCCCCGAACTTCTGCCCGCAATCTGCCCACAATCCTGCCATTTTTTATAAAAATGCCTCACAACCCCAACAGGGGCCGTGAGACATTTGATTTCATTGCTCGAACAACTTGAGGCTTGCCACCATAGCGTCAATATCCTGCTCACTTGGACTATGCGGCATTTCCGAGGGTTGGCAGTCCCTTGCCGGGGGGACAGCCGTTTCTTCCAAAAACTCCCCCACAGAGGTCTTCACCATATCCCTGACCATTGCCAGAAGCTGTTCCTTCGTATACAGTGGCTGATAGGTAATGTTGATCTTCGCACCAGGGATGGCCGCTTCCGGGTGGCGCTGGAGATAGTCTATAACAGCCATGACGATAAAATCGCTCTTCTTATTTCCCAGCTGCTCTAAAAGGGCGCCCACCCTGGCCTTCTCCGCTGTATCCGCGCTCCACTGGAGGGAAAACCGAAACCTGTCATCCCTGCGCAAAGCCTTCACCGACCTTCTGTGCCTTCATATGGCGCAGCTGAGCGGTGGCCAGCATCCCGAACCCCACGGCATTGGCTTTGGGGTCGGTGACGAACTCCGCCTGTGCCACCTGGGAGGAAGCCTCAATAAATGGCCGGAACAGCGCCGCGCCGCCACCAGTAAAGATGGCGGGGGTCGCCCGCAGATCCACCTGAAGCTCCCGCAGCTTATCCAGAATGCCGGCAGCATAGTTTTTTACGGTTGCACGGATGGCTTCCTGCACATCATCGGGGAGAATAGTAGGACGGCCTTGGATTACATCAGCAATGTGGTCGTCATCAATCTTGATATCGTGGAGGGCGCTGACCCGGCCGATGATGCTGTTGGCCATAGGGATGGCCCCCATCTCCAAACTGCGGCAGAACTGCATGTCCGGCTGGATGCCCCGGAGCAGAAGAACATCGGTGGTAAACCCGCCAATATCCACCACGAAGGTGCGGGGATTGCGCTGGATAATCTGGGCCTGGGGCACGACAGCGGCATAGGCCTGGGGATAGACCAGGACCTGGCGGATCATCAGGCTGATTGGAGTGCCATTGAACACAAACTGTACGCTCCCCCGCTTGAAATACTCCGCGAAACGACTGCGCAGCTCGTAGTGCTCAGGCGGCAGTCCAATAGCCAGGTCTGCCTCCACCATGGGCTGCAGGGCGTCCTGCTGCCGCAGTTCCTTGGCGATGGCAAACAGGCTGAGGACAAAGAAGCGCTCGTCCTTGGTTTTGTCCCGCATATACGGGATACGCTCACCGGACAGGGTCCAGAACGTGCCGCCAAATTCCAACACATCGGTCTCCACCGGGGGCTTCACCGGATAGTCAGTCAGTCCGGAGGTGAAAACAAAATTCGTGGTCTTGACGGCTGAATTGCCGTGGTCGATTGCAAATAACATAACAGGTCACTCCCATTCATTCAGATACTCTATTACACGGAGTCCCATGCGTATTTGCAACGGAAATGTGCATTTATCAAAAAAACCGCATAAAAAAGGCGGACAGCATTGCGCTGCCCGCCCCAAAGGATATCGGATACTGTCAGTCCAGGGGACGCTTCTCCATAAAAAACTCCCAGATGAAGTCATCCAACCCATTGTAGTCCGGCGACCACAGATAGGTACCGAAAGTCAGCGGTAACCCACTCAGAAGATCTATCAAATTGGTATAAGCGGCTTCCACATGCCAGTTCTTCAGGTAATCCATATCAAAGCAGGTCATTACATGGCGCACACCCAGCTTGGTCAGTTCCTTCAGGGTCGTCTCCAAATGCTGAAGCGAGGTGACGCCGGGGATCGCCAAGACGGTCTGCTCAGTGAAGAAGTGGACAATATCTGCTTTCATATAACCTTCGATCAGGTAGACGCACTCCTGGACGGGACCGGCTATGTGACACCAGTTTTTAGAGCCTGCGCCGTCCAATTTGTCCATACTGGAAAAGGGGAGGAATTTCCCGCCCTTTTTCATCTTCTTGTCCAGGCGTATATGAATGCTCTGGATGCGGCCCAGCCGATCACGGCACGGGATCATAATGCCCCGCAGATAGATCGCCATGGTCCAACGCCCATCCTGATCCCGATAGAACCCAGGAACCCCGAACAGGTCATATCCTTCGTCCATCAGGGCTTTAGCCAGTCCATGGAAACCCACCACCGGAGTCGTGCGATATTCCAGCCGGTCAATTTCATCGCTGGTCAGGCCGCGTCCCAGCAGGTTCTCCCGGTGGTCTGAGGCCAGTGTCAGCTTACTCAGGAGCGCCCGGTAAACGCGGTCCCGAATTTCAATACTGGCCACCGCAGCCTGTGGGATCTCCTTTGGTTTGGGGTGGACTCCCTTTGGCCCAATAGCTTTCCCTGCGTATCGGCTGTCCTTGCCGCCCAGCCGGTCAATCAGATCCTCCCGCACTTTATCTCGTGGCACACCAGTATAGTAGGCATAGAGATCGAATACTCCACCCTCAAACTGGCCGCATTTTGGACAGCGGAACACGTTGCGTTTGAGGTTGATATTGAGATGCCGCTTCCTTGAGCTTGAATGGTCGCAGACCGGACAGGGGATGTTATAGGAACTCCGCCCCATGGGCGGCTGCGGAATCGGCAACAATGGCAGGATATCATTCATCTGAAAACGCAGTTCCATTTCCGGTCAGCTCCTTTCTCCCGCACTTTGTAAAGCACGGTCCCGCATACTGTGCCCCTCATTTCATGACAAGGGGCCCGTTTCCCGGAAAATTGCTGTGTAAATATCCGCGCCGATGGTACTCTCTTTTTCCAACTCCAGCAGTGCAAAATAGTGGCCATACGCTTGAAAGTCCTCAACGGAAATGTGGGCAGGGGAATCTTCGGGGGCCAGATAGTAAACTTTTTGGATCTGCAGCTGGTCAAAGTTGCCCACGGTATAGGACTCCACATAGTCTGGCACATAATAGGCCACCGGCTGCCGGGCTGGTCTGCACACGAAAATCACTGTCCACAGCCAGATACCCAAGATGGCAATGACATAGAGCACCAAACGAAGTGTTTGTTTCATGATACTTCCTTTCCGGGGGCCGGTATAGAACCGGCCCCCACGGTTAATTAGGCGATGGACTGGGCTGCCTCTTCACAGATCAGTTTAGCAGCAGCCGAAATTGCGGGGTCACCGGTGAACTTATTGGCCACCCAGAGCAGCGCTTTCGGCTCGATCTGCAGTACATCCCCCAGCGTTTTGCCGCTATACTTGGGAATCGGACAGGACATTTTCAGCGCTTTTTCAAAAGGTGTCAGTTCAGGCTCCTGCGGCCCGACTGCCGGGGCTGCCTTGGCCGCAGATGCGGCAGGCACTGGAGGCGGCGGGCTCTCAACAGAGGCCTCCGCAGGATCACCGCTCCACACGATGCTACCCAGTTCGTTCACGACCGGTGCATCAAAGGCATCGCCAGCCGCGCCGAACTGGAGCCCAAAACCCGCATTACGCAGGGCGATCCCTACCGCAGCGGTCTGTGCCCACTCTCTGGGCGAGACGGTGGGCTTGTCGGCCAGATAGCCCCTGGATGCCGTAGCCTCGGCCAGGAACTGATCCACAGGTGCAGAATAGTGGGGATAGACCCGGGCCGTAGCCACGAAACAGTCCTTCCCCGTCGTTACAGAGACCGCGATGCGCCCTTCAGGGTACTTCAGCCGGAACCAACCAATCTGTGCCATGACCGGAAGCCGCAGCCGCGTCTCCTTGCCGCCGGCACTGTTCAGGTCAGTATACTCCACCGCCAGTGCGGAGGGGTCAAACCCCTCCACGGCGTTGATTTTCTGCAGGGCCGCCATGGCTGCCTGCTTTGCTTGTGTATTGTCCGTAGTCATGATGCGGACGCCTCCTTCTCTTTCTTTTTGAGCGGTACGAATGTGTTCCTGTACTGGAGCCACGCGGGGAGCAGGGTCTGTACCACCTTGCCGATCTCATTGCTGTAGCTCTCCTGGGTAGAGGGCGCAAAGCTGGAGAACCGCTTTCGGTAGTCTGCGATCACCCGGCCCAGGTTGTTCTGGGCAGCGTCCCGCTCCTTCTGCGTGTCAGGCCCCCGGTTAGGGCCATAGCGGCGTTCCAGGGCAAGGCACTGCACATAGGCATCCAGCATCTTGTAATGCCCTTGCAAAACCTTAACCTCCATGGTGATCGGGGCCGTTTTGCAGAACATCTGGCAGGTCTCCAGCACGCTGATCCGGTACATGATTTCACCATGCCACCAGATAGCGTCGGCCGGAACATTGCCTTGGGCAATGCGCTTATTCACCTCACCGCGGAGTCCGTAGTAGTTTTCAAGAACAGTTGCCATATTTTTCTCTCCCTTCACGATGATGCTGTCTGGGTAATGCGGGCTGCCAGCAGGGTGTTGCGCCGCTCTGTATCCGTTGTCTGGATGGCCCGGATAACAGCCTGTTCCTCACCCACGATCAGCACCCTGCGCTTAGCGCGGGTGAGACCGGTATAGACCAGCGGCCGTTTCAGCATTCGGCCATGGAGACTCTGGATGCTGAGCAGCACCGAGTCATACTGGCCGCCTTGGGACTTATGGATCGTGGTTGCGTAAGCCAGTTCCAGGTGACTCAGGCTCTCGCTGTCCTCATAGGACACGACGCGGCCATCGTGGAAGTCCACCTCCACCAGGAACCCATCCTCATCCCGTTCAATTTTGCGGATGTAGCCGATGTCGCCGTTGCTGGTCTCCTCGCGGTTCTTGGTCTGCATGACCTTGTCCCCCAGGCGGAAGACGCGCTGGCCCATGCCCAACTCCTGTTTGCTGGCACTGGGGGGATTGACCAAACCACGCAGCCGCTCATTCATGGAGCGTACGCCAGTCTCAGTTTTCGCCCGGAACGGGGTCAGCAGCGCCACGTTGTCCACACCATACCGGCCCACCTCCTGTATATACAGCCGCTCCAGCCACTGGGCGGACTGCTCAATATCGGCGGAGGGCCAGAACTGGAAATCACCGTCAAATTGCAGTGCTTTGTCGCCGTGGCGGATACGCTGGGCATTTTCCGCAATCAAGCTGCCTTCACTTTGACGGAACACCTTATCCAGCATGGCCATGGGGATCCGGCCGCAGCGAATCAGCTCACTGAGTACCGCACCAGGCCCAACGGAGGGGAGCTGGTCGGCGTCACCTACCAGCACAAGCCGGCACATGGGCGGCAGCGCATGGAACAGATGCCAAGTCATTTTCATGTCCAGCATACTGACTTCATCCACCAGGACCAAGTCTGTGTCCAGCTGCTCCGGCAGTTCCAGAGCGTTTGTTTCGCCGGCGGTCAAATTCAGCGCTTTATGGACGGTACAGGCGGGTAGGCCGGTGCTTTGCGCCAACCGCCGCGCCGCGCGGCCTGTGGGGGCACAGCAGATGATGTCCGCATCCGGGAACGCCTTGCGGTAGATGTTCAGGAAAACCCGTTGGATGGAGGTCTTGCCGGTACCAGGACCGCCGGAGATAATGCAGATGGGGGATGCAAGGGCGGTTTTGACCGCCCTGCGCTGTTCCTCCGCAAGGGTGAATCCCAACGCTTCCTGCTGCCGGTCAATCTCGTCGTCCAGATCGCCGATATAGGGCAGGCTGCTCCTCTGCAGCATCTCCCGGACGCACTGGGCAACGCCGTTCTCGGCCTTTGCCATCACAGGACGGTAGACATGGCCTTGATACAGGGTCAGCCGCTCCGTCTTCAGCATCTCAAACGCCACATTGGCCACCGCCATGCGGTCCAATCCCGGCGTATGCAGCAGCTCCACCGCCTGCCGAACAAATCGTTCTTTATGCAGGCACAGATGCCCCTTCTGCTCGGCCAGCTCCAATGTGTGGAGCAATCCGGCGGCGACACGCTCTGGGGCCATTCTGGGAATGCCTTGGCGCTCCGCCAGCCGGTCTGCCGCGTCGAAGGACAACAGGCCGCGCTCGAACACCTCATAGGGATGCTCTTTCAGCAGTTCCTCTGCCTGGATACCCAGCTCCTTTTGCAGGCGGATGGCCTGTCCGGCATTGATATCCAGCGGCGCCAGCAGGGTGATGATCCGTCGGGCGCTTCTGGCCTCCAAATAAGAGTCGCGCAGCTGCACGCTGCGCTTGCCGCTGATGCCGGGCACTTCCCGGATACGGCCCGGGTCATTATCCAGTATCGCCAGGGTATTGTCACCAAAGGTGTTGTAGATGCGCTCGGCCAACCGTTTGCCAATGCCACGGATCAGGCCGGAGGAGAGATAGGCAACGATCCCGTTCTTTCCGGGGTCGATGACCTCCTCATAGGACTCCATCATAAACTGGAGCCCATATTTGGCATCCTTCTTCCACCGGCCGGTCATATCCACCTTCATCCGCTCCATGGTAGGCAGGTAATAACCCACCACCGTTATGCTGCTGAGCTTATTCCCCTGGCCATCCAGTACCGTCTCACAGGGCATATAGAGGGCCACTGTGTAGCTGCCGCTCTGGGCGTCCTCAATGCTTCTGGGATAGATCAGCCTGAAAAATTTGCATTTCATCCCATGTCCCCCTTACGCCAGCACCAGTTCTCTGGTAGGAACAAAGATGATCCTCTCCTCTACCGAGTGCTCCCCGGCAATGCGCAGCGCCTCAGCCACGATGTCATCGGCCAGCCGGTCAAATTCCTGTACCAGCTCTGTCCGCTGCCGGAGTTCATAGAGTGACCAGTCCTCAAAGTCCTCGTCCATATCAATGCTCCGCCCCGGGTAAGAAAAGATCTGCATGGGCGGCTTCACGAAGTCGATGCGGGCCTCTTCACTACATACCCCGCACCGGGTACCCGTTTCTGCCACCGATGTATAATTTTTCTGTCCACACTTGGTACAAAAGGACCGATACTCGCTGCGCTTGCTTCCGCCCTGGTAAAGTACCAGATAGCCGCCGCTGCGGCCGTTCCAGCCGGCCTGCCACAGGTAGTTGTGCCGTCGGCCAAACTCCTCGGTCAACACATTGAGCTGGTCATAGAACTCCGGGACCCCAATCATATCCCAGAGCTTATTTTCCGTATCCCGGTCAAGGCCGAGATTGTAGATCTTCATATTGCAGGCATACGAAGTGCTCTGGTTCCAACTGTTCATCGTACTGTAGCGGAAATGGCTGGCCAGATAGGTTGTCATCTCCTCCCGCGAGCGCTTATCCACCCGTGTTGAGAAGAGCCGCCGGCCCGGGGATATCGTTTTGATTGGCATCATGCTGCCACCTCCTAAAAAATGTGCACAGGGAGGCCGGTATGGCGCCCCCTGTGCCTTGGCTTTTACCTACGCAGGCTGGATGGTTACTTTGACTTTGCGGCTCTCAGAGGGTTTGAGCGATTCCGCATAGATACTGGGATGCTCCGTCTTGAGATACTTGGAATCCACACGGCGCGTGATTTTGGTCACAAAGTCCACCAACAGCTTGTCTGTGGTGGTTGTCAGAATACCATGCTCATGCTCTTTCATCAGTTCGGCGACCCGTACGCTGTGAGCCGCAATCTTCCGATCATTCTCCTTAACCCGCTGGTTAAGTTCCGCATTTTCAGTCTGCAGTGCGGCAATCCCGCGAAGGGCTTTCTCATATTTTGCAGGGAACTCCACGGTGGGCAGCCCCTCCTGGCTTGCGCCATAGATGCGCCCAAGTGACTCCAGCGCCAGTTTGGGAGCGACCTCGGTCATGGTGGGCGGCTTATCGTGCCGCAGGCTCCAGATCCACTGATCCAGCCGCTCAAAGATCATATCTTCCTTGGACTGATCCCGAATCAGGCCGGGCGTGGCCAAGTCGTTGTCCGGGTTGTTGCCCCAGAGGGCGGAGAAGGCGCCGAAGCTCATATCCATCACGGCCAGATAGTAACGCAGCTGGAACTCATAATAGAGCGGGTAGGCGCCGTCAGCCCAGTCAACCGCCTTATGGTAGGTACAGCTCTTGCACTCCAAGACACCCGGCTCCCCATCGGATTTCCGGACGATACGCCGGTCGATGTCAGCCAAAGCATAGGGGAAGTCCGCGTGCTGATACATATTGGTATCTTCAACAACGGCATCCCCGGTCCGCTGGGCATAAAAATGGGCTGCAATCGGCTCCAGCAGATGTCCCATCTCCAGTTGCAGAGGGTTGGGCTTCGCCTTCGGCTTCATACGGCCTTTTTTGATCATCCACAGCTCCAGCGGGGTTGTCCATGGTGACAGGCCAAAGATAGTGGCCACATCACTGCCACCCACAGTGTACTCAATGTCCCCCTTGGGGCCATGCTCCCGGCATTCCAGCCAGCGTTTTTCGTCCATTCCAGCGCAATCGCACAAAATGATGGGCGCAGCCATTACCAGCTCACCTTCTTTGCCAGGTCATAATCGCTCCAGCGGAGGGTGAGGGCCCGGGCCATGGTCTCTTGGAGCGTCAGCAGCTTACTCTCAGAGGCGCCGCTAATCTTCAGGTTGAAAGGGATTTCCTGCATAGCCATGAACACATCATGGGCGGTCGCGGGGTGGTCACCGTTGACGGTCTCGAACATAGCGATGGCCTCCAGCGCGGCCTTCTTGGGCATAGACAGCTTCTTGCATACGGCGGTCATGGCGTTCACCGGATAGTCCAAGTGTACGGAGAGCAGGCCGCTCAGTTTGGTGACCGAGTCGCCGAACTGGGCAAACAGCATATCCAGACTGTCCACGAAATCGGGGACCTTGGTCTGCCGGCGGTGTTCAACAGCCACCATACCGCCGATATGGATAGGATACTGTAGGCCCATCAGAAGCGCTGACACCTTGGCCGAAGCCACGCCGGTGTCCGAGGTGGAAAAGCGGATGCCGGGCATCAGCTTGGCCGCCAGGGCCTTCTTCCCTTCCGACTCCAGCAGTTTCTCGTAAGCGCTAAGCAGGTCCTCTTTCTGGTTGGGCAACTTCCAGGACGCGCTGGTGATAGCGTGGTCGGAATAGCCGGCCTCGAACTCATTGCCTGGAAACCGCTCATCCATTTTCTTCTGCAGCCCGTCCAGCAGCTGGTCGATCTCCAGAATGGAGTAGTCCCGGCTGTCCCCAGAATGGGCCGCCGACACCTTCTCATCCCGGATCAGCAGCAAGGCGCTGTCCTTATGCAGCTCCAAGCAGGAGTTAAGCACTTCGGCCAGCTTCGCCCTTGCGAGCTTGGGCAGGGCGGTGCCGTTAATCTTGGCCCGGTCCAGCAGGCTCTTGTAGGCTGTGTCCCGTAGGGGAAAGTACCTGCTACCCACCTGGATGGCCAGCCCCAGGTTCTCCGCTGTGTCGGTGATGGCATCCAGGCTGACGGAGGGGTCAAAGCCGGATTTGTCCTCATAGAGAGGGGACTTCGTATCCAGCGCGGCCACCCGCAGGTTTTTGACCTCGCTGCGTTCCCACAGGCTGGCCTTGCGGGTTTCCTCGTGGTGGGCCAGCAGGGCCGAGAACTGGGTGAACTGGATGGAATAGCTGTCTTGGCATTGTTTCAGCATGTTTTGATCGCTCCTTTTCTTATTTTTGTTGTGGCGGATTACCCCGAATATACAAAAACAGCGCCCCTCTCGGAACGCTGCATTTGCCCAATATGGAAATGGCCAGGAAACAAAAAAAGTGCCATCTGCAAACATGCAAATGGCACTTCGGTACACGGAAAACTATGCGCACTTCTTATGCGGCACTGATACTGTATGTTTGAATTATATCATCTTTATGGAGCTGCGTCAATCGTTGAAGCTCATATTTTGACGGCTATTCTTATCCGGCCCGCCTTTTTAATGCCCAAATACCTCGCTCGGGACTATAAAACGTATTAGGATGGTATTGCAGGGTTTGGCGCACCTTGTCTTTCCAGTATTGCTGCTTCTGGGCACGTTTGTAGCCGCCCACAGCGGCATAAATCTGTTCCAATGGAACCGGGGTTTGAAAAGACTCCATGGCATCAGCCAAAATGTCCCGCCATGTGGCGCCGGGCATATCCCGAATATCTCCCTTCAGCCGGTAGGTCATCAGCAGCGGATAGGTGAGCGGCATATCCTTCCGCAGGAGCAGGACGTACTCATGGACAATGGGAATAAACCTACCACTGTAACTGCGGCGGTCGGAGACACAGTTGTGCTGGGTCTTGATGATGACATTTTCTAATGTACCAGGCTTAGTCAATTCAAAGAGCATACTCAAAAGTTTGCCCTTTTTCTTGATATCGCCCACCAGCACCGCCATGCGCCCGCCCTTATCCAAGGCACAGAACTGCTTCATCATACAGTAGTTCATCGCTTGGACAAAGCCTTCCCAAGTGGGGATCCGGGAGAGATCAAAACGGCGGGGGTCGTACCCATACCGCTGCTGCACCTCCGAGGCCCGGTACATGACGTCCGAATACTTGATGATATCCCAGTATGGTGGGTGCCAGAAGATGAATTGAGGCCGCTCAGGGATGTCGCTGTGCAGCAGGTCAAACCCGCTGTGCAGGTCGTAGGTGTGGCCGTGGATGCCCATGGTACGGGCCGCGTCACCCGTAGTGTTGCTGCCGCACATATAGTCGCAGATCTCCTGAACGCCGAAATGAGCAATCAAATCCTCAATCAGTCTGGGCGAGCAGTTGCCGCGGTACTTGTTATTGCCGCCCTCGCCGCGCTCCGGATAGGATACAACAGTGGTCAATGGGTTTCTTTGGTTCGTCATCATAGCAGATGACAGCCTCCCTTCGTTAGATAATGCAGGGGGACCACAGGCAATGCCTGTAGTCCCCCTGTGATTTTTTTAGATATTACTCGGTTAGAATCAGGCGAACCTGCTCCTGTACGATTCTGCTCAAGGCATCCAGCCGTTCCTGCTCCGCATGGATGCTGGGGTGCTGCTGGAACGTAAAATCCTCCAGTCCCGTCAGGTCCCGGCGGATCTCGTCGGTCAGCAACCCCTTGGCGTTTCGGACAAAGTCCTGGCCCAGTCTGGGCTTGCAGCGCCGCAGATACCAGGCCGGGTCTGCCAGCTGGTCGTTGTCCAGCTCCGGCAGTAGACTCCGGTTATGGTCGAACACCGGCGCCATCCCCTGGATCTCCAAGGTGCCTGTATCAAACAGCACTCCAAAGTTTCCATAGTGGCGGTCGGTGTTCAGAATCACAGCGTCCAGCACACACATCCGTCGGAAAGCGTCCCCGCTGCCGACACTTTCAAAGTAGGCCAGCAGTTTCGGTATGGTGCGCTCCTCTCCACAGAAAACCGCACCGGCCTTTGCCAGACCCACAGACTCGTTGGTAAAGAGCGGGCATTTGCTGACCAGCTTCTCCCGGTAGTAGCCTATATCGTAGGGGACTGCTCCGGGACACAGACACTCAGATATCTGTGCGGCCAAATACTCAGACAACGGCTCAATCTCATAGTGTGCGCTGCCGCTCTTATAGAGAAAGATACCGCTGTCCTCACGCTTCCAGCACTTGGCATACTGTCCATCCGTCCCAAACTCAGGTGAGGTGGAGGACAGATCCGTCTCACTGATGATTCCATCAAAGGCGGCCTCGCTGATAATCTCGCTGAACGGGTTAGTATAGAGCGCGACTTCACGCCATGTCAGCGGTGAGCTCGCCTCTCGCACCCAGAAGGTGTCATTCAGGGACAGCGCGTGGGTAACGCGCAGGAACCCCTCCGGGTCATCGCAGCCATACTGCTCCAACAACCGCTGGATATGCTTGCGGTGCTTAGGCGCCTTCCGATGCTCCAGAAATGCTGTCAGGCCGCTGTACCCAATCGGCCGCAGAGAGGTCAGCCACTGGTCTTCAAAAAACTCCGGCTCATCAAACTCGTTGCGCTGGCAATGGAACGTCAGCATAGGAATATCCTGATTGAACAGGACGAAGTCCGTTTCCCTACTATAAACGGTCAATGGCCCAGCCTCCCTTCTTTAAGATAATTCCATTATACACGGGAATACCCATTTCCGCAATGAAGGAATTTATTTCAGCCGCCGTTTTCTACCGCTTGATGGTCAATCTCAACAGGTTCATCGGTTAAAATCCGAACATAACGACTGAATATCCCTACCAGCTGCTCCTCAGTCAGTTTGCGTTCAGCATCTGCCAGATGCCAAGGATAGCGCGGCTGATACAACAAATAAGCGGTGGAATTATAGTCGTCGCAGGCGGTCATCTGGATTCCCTCAGTTTCCTCTAAAACCTCTTTCAGAATCGTGGCAAGCCCAAGTTGAAATTCCTGATCATATTCCATGTAATCGTCCCAGGCCGGCTCAGTGAGCCCACTTTCAGTCAGCCACCCATGAAGTTTGGTGCTGAAATTCGGTGCCATGGCCAAAAGCTGCTCCAGGCGCTCAACGTCGCTGCACACGATATCATCTACACAGATTCCGTACCCGTAATTGTGCCATGTAGAATAGCTCATTTTTTGTCCTCCTTATTTTTTCCCTTGATAGCGGATACCTTCAGTTCCCTGTCAGAGAGGAACCGTCTGGAATTTTCCCAAAGGTACTTACGGGCAAAATAGGTCAGGGTGCCGCCCAGCTTTGCGAAAATCTGCATATCGGACAGGGATGTCCCCAGTGTTTTGTAGGTACCGAGGTACCACCGGCCTTTTTCCCCATTTTCCGAAATGCGTCCCTCAGCGTAACAGTCGAGATAAATGCCCTCATTAGAGCCAAAATTGACTATGGCAATGAAGTCAAAGGCATCACAGGTGATCTCAGCAGGGCCATTGTGTGTGTCCGGCAGGAAGTAGTCCAAGATCTCTTCAGCTTCGGCAAAGTCTCCACTGTCTACCGCCATTTGATGCACGGCCCTCATAAAGACCTCTCTGGTATCCCGGGCAACCTTTACGTTGACAGCCGGATCATCTTCAACATACTCTTTGCAGGTTTCCGCGGTTGGGCTGCCCTGGAACTGTTTTCTTACATAGTCGGAAGGATGCCCGCAGCTTAGAGTTGGATCATTTCCAGGGCCAACAGTATGCCGCCAGACACAGCACCAGCACATCGGCTGCTCATGTTTCATCCTGGCGCACCTCCTGGATAGCAGTTGTATCCGCAAAATGGTCGGGCAGCACAAACAATTTGTCACGGGCCAAAAGACCGAGCAGCGTCAACGCTTCCATAAAGCCAAACAACTGATGGCAGGCCGTGTCCGGGGTAACCAACGAGCAGTACCTGTCACCAATCTCGCGGCGAAGCCGCTTCTCACATTTCGCAAGAAGGTGTTTGGTGAACTCCGGACTGCTCCAGAGCAGGCTCTTGCAAATAATCCAAACGCCATTGTCATCGGCATGACTGGAGGTAACTTCCCGATGGGTCAGTTTGGAGAGCAGTCCACAAAGGTAGTTGCTGTCCACCCAACCATTATCAAGGAACATCAACACATCCACATCCCGCAAATCAAGGCGTTCACAGATTTTCTTACTAAGCACTTCGTCCATTTCCCGCACAGTTTCGAGCCGCATATCCCAGTAGTAATAGTCCTGCCTGCGCAGTGTGATGGTATAGCCAGGTCCCAGTTCAGTGTTTACAATCTCCTGGAGCTGAGCCGTCAATTCGTCCCACCCCAAGCAGACCGTCTCGTATTCTGGCGTATGCCCACTGTTAAGCGTCTGAGCTAAGCCAGCATTCCCTTGCAGTAGCCAGACTTGGTATTCTTCATCAGTTAACCCCAAAAAGGATTTGAGGGACTGTCCAATATCCTTTCCCTTATGCCAAATCTCGACCCATGCGTCAATGGCAATGATAGAACACTGTCCCGCCTGAAACAATTCTTTGAATGTCATAAAAAACCTCCGATTTTCGATTGCTTTAAGGGGAGAAGGCACTTGGCCTCCTCCCCTCTATCATCCTTTTAGGCCGTCAGGTAATGGATATTCCGGGACGCCGCACGAGTAAGCGTCATACGCTCCGGCACCAGTTTTTCTTCCGCAGCCTTGCACTCAGCGGGCGTACCCTCAAAACTCAGGGTGATACGGTCTCCAGCCAAGGTCAAAGCGCCGCAGCTGGGGTCATATATGCAGTCAGAAGGGGTAAACATCACATTGACGCCGCACCGGCTTTTTTCATCCCACAGATAGACAGAGGTTTCGCCGTCTCGGTCAAAGAGATCCAACCGCTCTTTTTTTGCGGTCATAGTGTTCCCGTTTTTGAAACGCAGCGTGATGTTGTACTCCTCCACATCGGTGTTGACGATATTCAGGTCCAGGATCGCTTGCTCAAAGGGCTCCCCCAGACTGAGTTCAAACGCAATGGCCCGCAGACAGTCGTAGTTGAGGGAGACCTTCTTGGAAAAGAGAATCACTTTTTCGATCTCCGCCCGATACTTGTCTCCCAGCTTATCGGTGAGATACGCCAGGATCTCCTCCGGGGTCGGGTAATCAAACCGGAAATGGTAGTGGAACCGCCCTGGCCGGTTGACCAGGTAATCGTTCAGGCGGTACAGGCTGTTACAGGTGATAATAAATAGCTTCTTGCCTTGGGCTGTGCCGTCGAACAGGCTGAGCAGCTTGGCTTGCGGGTTGACTTCATTGTCGCCGGCCCGGATATCGCCAAAGGTCTTGTCAAATTCATCAAACAAGAATACAGCTTCCTGGTCGATGGACTCGATATAGGCGGCGATCCCAGGAATGAACTGGTCGATAATGATGACCGGATACCCGGCAGCAACCGCCTGCTCACACAGGCAGCGGGCAAACAGGGACTTCCCAATGCCCTTGTCCCCGCTCAGGATGACGCCCATACTCCGCTTGAACAGGGCAAAAGACTTCAAGACCTTGTTGGCCTTTTCCATGTGTACTCCATAGACCTTTTCCTTTACAGCTAAGTCGGTGCGCTCCTCCAAATAGAACCCAGACATCTGCGCAAAGCGCACGGTGTAGGTCTTGGCCGGAAGGGCGTCGTAGGCTTTCAGGGAATCACTGTGGATTTCATACCGGGGCCCAATACTGATTGCTTTCATAATGTTACCACAACTCACTTTCTATTTTTTAGACTGCGATATTGATTTGCTTTTCACGCCCCCAGTGGTTCAGGAATTTCCGCTCCTCCTGGGTGATGCTGCGCCGGTTCATGCCCTGCGCCTGGCAGATGCTTTGGCCACACAGCTGAAGTGTCACAAGGGACTGTTCCGGTGCGCTTCTGCGCCGCAGGAACAGGATATGGCATTCCCCGGAGGCGACACGGTCAATATAATCGCCTACACAGTGGCTAAGGTTGATCCCCTCGTCTGCCAATTCCCGGGGCTCGGTTGGCACTACAACGCAGTAGCCTTGGGCACTGTACTCCAGATCCTTGATCTGTTCGGCCTGTTCCATGAAGTTTTGGCACTGCTCTGCTGCTTTAGCCAGGTTGACCTTCAGCGCCATCACATCGTGGGCGGTTTTGAAATGTTCCGGGTACTTTTCCTTGACCTTCCCGTAGAAATTTTTCTGCATGGTGAGGTAGTCCATATACTCCTTAAAAAAGCTCCCATTCACATCACCATACCCCTGCCGGTAAAGGTCGAAACAGATATAGTCGATAAACCGGCGCAGATTGATGTTGTGCTCCGATTCCATAACCTCAACAAACGCATGAATCATCCGATTTTCTGCGTAATGGTAACGGGAACTAAAATCCATATGTCGCACACCTGACTGAACCATCTGCTCAGCAAAGTACATCGCTTCGTTTGCCCCGTAGTGCTCCTCAAGCCAAAAAATGATTGGAATACTGTTCTGATATTTCCCGCTGGCAGTGCCATGTGTGGGGAACAGCTGGGCAATCCGTGTGAACAGCCGCTTGTTCTGCTCCCAGTAGCGCACATGTTGTCTGGGTTCCTTCTTGCTGATGGGTACGTTATGCCGGCACATATCCGAAAGAGTTGCATCTTCAATCACGGTGGTGATAAAGTCGGCAGACTCCTTGAACACAGCATCGATCCAGGTGACCTGCTGAAGGCTGATGAAGCTGTCCTTCAGATCCCGAAGGAACGAGCGTAGGTTTGTGTTGGTTACCGGATCAATAGTGCCATTCTTACAGTCACGGATATAGTAGAGGCCCTGGCTGACCAGGACTACCAACTCCCTGCGCACCTTCTGAGTCTGACGCCGTAGGATGAAGTCGGTATTGTTCTCCAGCACCACCTCGTAGGTCACAGCAGACTTTGGCTGGGTGCTGCTCAGGTCAATAATGTAGTCTTTCACAGAAACTGCGGGTGTGCCGACATTAGCTTCCGACATGACAGTAACCTCCTGTTTGTTTTTTTGGATGTGTTTTACCAGGCGCCAGCAGGACACCGGTACTCGGGGACTGCTGCCAGGTAGTAGGCCCTGATTTTATCCAGAGCCGTCCTGACCGTGCGTTCCCGCTTGGACTCCTGATCGTTCAAATACCGGATAACAGCCCTGCGTTCCTCTTCATCCAGACGGGACAGGGCCTGACGCATGGCGGGCGACAGCTCTGAGGTCTCCTTCACAGGTTCTGTGGCCAGGAAGCGGTCTAACCCCTCCGATTGGTCCAGAGATATGACGACGGGCAGCGGCTGCTTGCCAAAGCCCGTGAGCCCGCAGGGACGGTGCCGCCGCTTGATGGTCAGCACAGCATACTGCATCTGCATCCAGATATGGGCCTGGATGCACTCCGACCGCATGGGGTCAAAGGTCTCGATAGCGTTCAGAGCAGCCATGGCCAGCTCCTGATACACGTCGTCCCAGTCCAGGTGCATAGCACAGATCAGCGCCCAGTTGCGCCTCATTACGCGGCGGATCATACCCATGTTATCCATAAAAATCTCATTTCTCTCAATGGAATCCATATTGCTCCTCCTTATCGTCATAGAAAATGGCAGGGCAAGGCCGAAAAAATCGGCCTTGCCCTGATCTGCTTATACGCGGATAAACCGCTTAATGATTCCCGCCAGCTTGACCGGCAGTTTGTTCAGATCACTGATGTCCAGAAAGCTGTCACCATAAATCCGCTCAATGTTCTCCTTATCGTTGCCAATGGCGGCCGCCACAAACAAAATCCCTTTACGCTGGTACTCCTGTTTGACGCCGCGCAGGTCCTCCTCGGCGGCTGTGCCATAGTAGCCGATATCCGCCGGCTGTCCGTCGGACACCAGCATCAACAGCTTCACATCCTCGCCGCGCCGAGCCAACCGTTCCGCCACATAGCGCAGAGCGGCGCCGTCACGGTTGCTGTCCCGGGCAGAAATATCCATCATGCGGTAGCGGTCATCCCGGTCGATAGCGTCAAACTCCGCATAGGAGTAGAGATCAACGCCACTGCCAGTGGAATGGCCATAGACCATGACGGGGATCCCCAAGGCATGGCAAAAATCGTAGAGGATGATGGCGGTGGCACGGGCATAGGTAGCCCGGTCACAACTGCACATACTGCCTGACTCGTCCAACAGTAGCCCCACGGAGAGGGCTGGGGTCTCGTTTGGCAGCGCATTTTTATAGAAGACACGGCCATCATTGCGGCTCAGAGCATGGATATCCAGACGGCGACCCATCAAGAGACCAGTCTGCTTCCCACCGCGGCGGCTGTCGTTCATCTGCTGTAGGACTGACTTTTGCAGTTGCTTGGAAATATGGAGCAGGTCGCCGGAAATCTCCTGGTACTGCTCCTTCATGTCATCACTGACTTCGGCCATCCGATGGACCGTCATACTGACCCCCTCATGGATATTGCCGTAAGAAATACTCTGGGCCAGTTCGGTCAGTTCTTTGGTGCGCTGGCGCTCCAATTCCTTGCAGACACTGCCCTCGGCGATTTTCTCCAAGATGCGCTGGATATCAGAGGCGGCACCGGTGTATCCGGTCCCCTTGTACTCATCATCCTGTTCCACTGTGCCGCCCTCCGGAGCGGAGAGTGTACTGGTATCGGTCAGTGGGATGCGCCCAGTCTCTTGCTCAGATACGGGCTGGCAGGCGCCAGGCGGGGGCTGCCCATCCATTGGCATTCCCTCGCTTTCCGAATCAGCAGACACAGTGACAGCGGTTTCCTGTGGCTCATCGGGAGTCTCTTCCACTTCGCTGTCATCGGTTGCAGCACCGGATTCAGATTCACCCTCCTCTTTGGCCGCATCGGCCGCCAACTGTGCTGTGGCGGCGCGGGCGCCGGCTGTTGGGGCTCCCCCACTGGTGCCAGAAGACGTACCGCCAGAAACCGGCTCCGTTTTACCGGCGCCTTCATCGCTCCCGCCGGTTAAAGCCGAAAGCATCTGTTGGAGCGCTGTGTTTGCATCGCCCTCGCCGCCTTCCGCCGTCTGCTCCGCCATATCTTTACAGTAGTCCACAAAGTCCTTGATGTAAGGCCAGCATCGTATCAGGATAATATTGGTGGTACGGCACCGGTCCCGGAAGTCCTGGCTGACCAAGGCTGTGTCCAGGTCAGCCAGCAAGGAAAAGACCATCTGGATCCGTTCGTCTGTCAGCGGCGTCTCCCCATACTTGATTTGTCCCCACTTCATGTAGGCGAGGATGCACTGGAGGATGGTCAGCCAGATGTGGCTACCCTCCTCTTCCTGCTCTATCATTTGGGTTACAGTCGGAAGCTGTTCAAAAGAACTTGCCCGCCTGATTTCCAAATTTGCTCCCAGAACGCCCGGGTAGTCCGCGATCATCCGCTGCTCAACATAGCCATCCTCCAGAACATTGAGGATCTCATGGCTGATAAAACCAAGTGCCTTTTGCCGCTGCGGGTCAGTCTGAAGCATCTCAAGATACTCTGCTTCCGCATTCCGGTCGCTGGTATTCCGCAGCAATGGCGGCTCAGGATACCATTTCCCGCTCTCCTGAAATCTGTGATAGGTTTGGGAAGTGAGAAAGTCCGTGTAGAGGACGTGGCCCAGTTCGTGAGTATACAGGCCACAGACCTGCTCATACCGCTCTTGTCTGGTCTTGTGCATGGTCACACTGGGATGTCCAGCATTGATCCAGACCAGACCATTATCGGTGTGAGCTGTTCCCTGTTCCTTTGGTTTCCATACGGTGCGGACTTTGACACGCCGCCGATAGCCATAGCGTTTTGTCTGGGCGGCGGCGATATCCTCAAAATGGGCAGCCAGGGCGCGAGAGGTAAAGAACTGCCGGTCGGTGATGGTCTTCTGCTTTTGTGCAATCAGTTGTTTGATCTTTTTATGATTCACTCTTGCCAAGAGTAAGGAGCCTCCCTTCTAGTTCTGATAGTGGTACAATTCAAACTGCTTTCTTCCGTTTGGGCGCAAAGATAGGCTCCAATACAGATGTGATGATGGCGTCCCGGTCCTCCTCGTCCGCTGTCGCTTTGCTGATGATGGTATACATGGCCGAAGCATAGGGGTCGCCGGTGATCTCGGTACTCATGATCCAGTCGATCAGGCTGCGCATACCGCAGCTGCCATCAGCGATCCCATTCTTGCGGCAGAAGTCGGCCATGTCATTGACCACCTGCACCATACGGCTGACCAGATAATCGTCCTCGCAGCCGGTAATGCTCATAGCCCGCTGGGCCATAATCTCCGGGGCCGGCAGTTCGATATCCTGCGTCAGGTTCATGCGGTCCAGCACCGACTGGTTCATGCCACGGCAGCCCTCATAGCTGACGTTGGTGGTTACGACTACCACTGCGTCAGGATGCCGCCGGATGACCTCGCCGGTAGGCAGTGTGATTGTGCCGTTCTGTTCCAGAAGGGAGTTCAGGCCCACCAACACACCGGGCTGCATGATTGTGGTCGGCTCCTGGATTTCCACCAGGTAGCCGTACTTCAGGGCGCGGATGAAGTCCGTCTCCATATAGGTATAGGTCTGGCCGGCATTGGCTGTCTCTGGCCTGACCGAACACAGTTTCTGGATCTTGCTTGTCACCTGGCCCATGACCTCAGCCATACAGTCCTGCGAAGTGGCGCCGGCCTTGGCATGGCCAGTGAGCTGCTGATAGGTACCTTCCGGGTCATAGTCCATATCATCCAGATCAGGCAGGCCCATAACTGCCTTGACATTCTCATAGGTGATGCCGCCCATCTCCATCAGCTCCTGCCGCTCCCGGTCCAAATCCGCGTCCCCGGTAGAGGGGCCGTTAGTATCCGGGAACACCTGGCCGATGAAGTCGTAGACCTCGGTATTGGCCGAACAGGTATACTTCACATAGGGCAGATTGAGACCCGCAGCAATCGCCTTAGCGCCCTCGGTCTTGCCGGTTCCGGCTGGGCCGCGGAGCAGGAAATTGCGCATGGGCAGCGGTTTTCCCGTGGACCGCTGCGCGTGGGCGCAGACGCTGACCACTTCATTGGGCAGCACATACCACGGCTCCAGAACGGGAACCAGCGCCTGCTCGCGGGCGGTGAGCACGCGACCGGGTGTCAGAACATATTTACGGACAAAGTCGCTGTGCGGCACTACCTCCTGCGGCTCCAGCACAACGGCTGCGGCGGCATGGGCCAAGATGGTAAACTCGCCAGCCAGCACCCGGTCAGGTGTAAAGCTGCCGGAGTCCAGATGGGTCTGGGAGACCCGCATCACATTACCCGAGTTGTCGATGCTGACCGGCAGATGGGCCGAACAGCTCTTGTCATTCACCCGGCGGTAAGCGTTGTCGCAGAGGATGGCGGCCAACTCCACGGCCTTTTTTATGTCGGGGAAAGAGTCCCGGTACTCTGCCATGAAAGCGTCCAAGTTATCCGAAAACTCCTTATCCGCCGCGAGCGCGGGGATCATGGCCATCAGGACAGCGGAACCATCCTGGCCGGCCTTACCCATGGAGTAGGTCTCCATCATCTCGGTGTTGCTGTCATATTTGCTGGCCAGCACGGAACCTGTGGACGGGTCATAGACCGCCAGGTGGTAGGTGTCCAGCCCGGAGGCGGACTTGTACTCCGCTACACCCTTTTGCCCGCAGACACCGACAGCGCCGGGTTTGACGCCGTCCTTGCAAGCGCAGTAGGCCAGCAGGGCCTTCACGCCTGTACTGCTGAGGGTCGCTTCTGTACCATCCCCGTAGGTGGAGGACACCTTGACCTTCTTTGCCACCTTGTCGAAGGGGGCGGGCAGGCTGCGGTCGAATTTGAACAGCTTTGAACTCATTTGTGCGTCACGCTCCTATTCTGTTTTAATTTTGATATGGATCCCGTCTGCCATCGGCTGTGCGGCAGCAAATCCGTTTCGGACCAGCTCGGTGCATAGAGCGGGCCAGCTGTCCCCGTGGGGCAGTTCCTCCGCCGGAACGCGGAACCCGTCCTGGCCTGTGGCAATCGCTTCGTTGCCCAGTGTGTTAAGCCTTTGAAGGTTCGCTTCTACCCACTCGAAAGACAGCAGACCATAGTCGGTTTCCTCCGGCTCCAGAGGCGGCTCCTCTGGCTCCGGTCGGCCGCCGCCCGGCGGTACCGCGCTGGGGATGGCGCAGTAGGCCAGCCCCACGAATCGCAAGGCGTTGACCTGCACAAGGGCCCTACGGTACCCGCCGGCGCCGTTCAACAGGATTGTCAGCGGCTGACCGGCTGCGAACTGCCCGAAGGCGTCGGACACGCACCATACCCATCGGGCATTCGGGTACCTGGCAGCCACCTGTTCTGTGATCCGCCGCTGCAGCAATCCAAAAGCTGCCGTGAGTACCGACTGCTCGGATACCGGCTCAGGCGACGCGGGCGGCGGCGCAGGTTCGGACTCGATTGGTTGTCTTGCCACACGGAACAGCGTCCACAGGGCATAGGCGATCAGTCCAATCAGCAAGAGCAACAGAATCGGCCAGAGACGGACGATTATGATCAGGGCCGCAATGCACATAATCACCACGAAGACGTCATGGAGCGATTTCTTCTTTTTGTCGGGTGTCATCCCGTTGTTCCTCCTTCTCTGCCGGCAGGTAGATATAGACCGTATTGGACTGCACACCCCGTACATAGCACTGGACAAGGACAGCGGCGGGGCCGCACACATCGGAGAAGATCAGATGGCGGACCGTTTGACCAACACCCCGCCCCTCCGCATCTGCGGGAAGGCCCGGCTCCTGGCATAACTGAATGCTGTACTGTCGTTGGCAGCCTATCGCCTGGGCAATCAAGTGCCGCTGCTGGCCAGTCAGCCGGTCTCCGGCCAACTGGCGCAGGACGATCTCCAGTTTCCGCCGCTTCTCTGGCTCCGTTTGTGCTTGAAATACCTGATTTCGCAAACGCATCCCTCCTGAAAACGCAAAAAAAGGCGCACAGGCCGCGGATGTGTTTCCACGAACTGTGCGCCTTTTGCGCTTGGTATTCATATGGCTCTCCAGTAGGAACCGTTTAGAAGAAGGGATTTTCCCCGCCAGCGAAGCTCTCAAACCCGGTGAAGCCGCTGGGCATGGGCTCAGGAGCCTGTCCCTGCTGGCCCTGGGGCTGAGGCGCGGGGGCACCGCTGGTATGCTGGGGCGCGGAGCTGCCAGCGCTGCTCTGGCCATTCTTCTGGCCGTTACCGCCGCCAGCATACTCGATCTCGTCCAGGTACAGGACAGCGCCCGTCCGGGTCTCATGGGTGTCCTTGGTCTCCCAAGTCTCCTCGTCATAGCGGGCGGTGATGTTGATGTACGAGCCCTCCTTGAGCTTCATACGCTTGATGCGCTCGCACACGTCCCCGAACGCCTTCACGTTGAAGTTGAGCCAACGGTGGTTGTTTTCCGCCTTGCTGTCATACACCCGCTTGCCGATCCGAAAGTTGGCGATTTGGCTGCTGCCATCGCCATCGTAGAAGCGGATGGCGGGTGCGCCGTCATAGCCCTTCGACACGACGGCCTCTGTGATGATCATTTTCAGCATGATTTGATACCCCTTTCTGCAGGTCATGCCTGCCATAGAATGATTTATTTCAACCCGCTTTTCGCGGGCGGAAAACAAAAAAAGTGCCAAACAGCGCAACAGCGCTATCTGACACTCTGTAACACGGTAACTTTGTTTTCTAAAGAAAACACGGTAACTATTGTCTTGATTATAG
>ERZ779626.425-NODE-425-length-25414-cov-10.469143_pt1 | contig 25414 bp, 22 predicted proteins | sample MGYA00514209_ERZ779626 | MGnify/ENA primary metagenome ERZ779626 (study PRJEB29562, sample SAMEA4376713) | mouse gut metagenome | isolation source: Cecum | study: EMG produced TPA metagenomics assembly of the A DSS colitis mouse model was used to assess the...
AACATAAGCAAAACGCAGTTTTGCGGCAAAAAGTTTTTCTTCTTTTGCTTCTTTTGCTTCTTTTCTTCTTTGTGAACAAAGAAGAAAAGAAGATCACATGTCTTCCCGCACGAAGGGCATGGACATGCACCTGGGGCCGCCCCGGCCCCGGCTGAGTTCGCTGCACGGGATGGTGTGGACGGTGATCCCGTTATCCTCCAGAATGCGGTTGGTGACGTAGTTGCGCTCGTACACCACCACCTCACCCGGTGCGATGGCCAGCGTGTTGCTGCCGTCGCTCCACTGCTCCCGGGCGGCGTCGATGGGACTGTCGGATCCGCACTTGATGAGCGTCACCTGCTCCAGCTCCAGGTGCTTTTTCAGGATGTCTTCCAATCGCCCCTGCTCCTCCCGGATGTGGACCTTTCCGTCCACCAGCTCCATCACATACACCGTGATCTCACTGAGGATGTTGGGGTGTACGGTAAACTTGTCCCGGTCCACCATGGTAAACACGGTGTCCAGGTGCATAAAGCTCCGGCTCTTGGGGATGTTGAAGGCCAATATCTTCTTGAACGTCTTGCTGATCGACAGCACCGTGTGGGCAAACTTGTCGATACTGTCCTCCTCTGTCCGCTGGGAGATGCCCACCGCCAGGACCTCAGGGGAGAGAATCAGGATATCGCCGCCCTCCAGAGAGCTGGTCTCCCCCCGGTCGTACCACTTGGGAGCGTCCTTGTAAACCGGGTGATACTGGAAGATGAACTTTCCGAAGAGGGTTTCCCGGTTCCGCGTCACTGTGTGCATCCGGTGGAGGGACACCCCGGTGCCGATAGTGGCAAAGGGGTCCCGGGTGAAATACAGGTTGGGCATGGGGTCGATGAGAAACGGGTACTCATCGGACCGGAAGCTGAGATAATCCGCCAGCTTCCCCGTCTCGAAGCCCCGGATATCGCTTTTCCGCACCCCGGCCATCATGGTATCCACCAGCGCGCTGTTGTCCATCTCCGCAAAATAGTCCTGAAGAATCTCCCGGATACGGTGGTTTTCCAGCCCCGCCTCATCCAGGAACTGCTCTGTCAGCTCCCGCCGGACATCCGGCTCGGCAAGTGTCTCCTCCACCAGCTCCCGGAGGTATACCACCTCCGCCCCGTTGTCCCGCAGGCACTGGGCAAAGGCGTCATGTTCCGCCTGAGCCACCTTCAGGTAGGGAATGTCGTCAAACAGCAGCCGCTCCAGATATTCCGGCATCAGATTTTCCAGCTCCTTGCCCGGGCGGTGGAGCATGACTTTTTTCAGCCGCCCGATCTCGCTGGTATTGTGCAGGCCGGTTTTCAGCCTCGTTTCCGTTGGCATCGCGCATCACTCCTTTTCTGCCGTTAGGATTTCCGGATTTGTCCGGGACATACATTCTTTTTTCCCTGCCAGTCTATTGTAAACCAATTGTAAAAAACAGGTTGACAATCAGGGCGAAATATGGTACAGTCTGGTATATCAACAGGAAAGGACCCAATCAACTATGGAAATGACTGCGGCAAAAATGCGTACCCGGGATATCGCTTACATAGCGGTTTTCACCGCTCTGACGGCAGTGTGTTCCTGGATCTCCATCCCAACCGCCATCCCTTTCACTTTGCAGACGATGGCTGTTTTTCTGGCGGTGGGCCTGCTGGGCGGCAAACGGGGAACCATAGCGGTGACTGCCTACGTACTTCTGGGAGCTGTGGGTGCGCCGGTGTTTGCAAACTTCTCCGGCGGCGTTGGCATCCTGCTGGGCCAGACCGGCGGGTATATCCTGGGCTTCATCGGCTCCGCCCTGGTTATGTGGGCCATGGAGCGGTTTCTGGGCGGCAAGCTGTGGGGCCTGGGCCTGAACATGCTCCTGGGACTGCTGGTGTGCTACGCCTTCGGCACCGCCTGGTTCATGGTGGTATACCCCATGGGCGGTGAGAGCGTTGGGCTGTGGACCGCGCTGACCTGGTGCGTATTCCCGTATGTGCCTTTTGACATGGTCAAGATCGCCCTTGCGCTGGCGCTTACCAGCCAGCTGCGCCGCCATGTCAAGTGAACCCGTACTCCTCCGGCCTCACCATGGTATGTGCATGGCTTATTTTGTCGGGCATGGCTACAGCGACGGCTTTTCCGCCCATATGGCGAAGCTGCTGGAGGAACTAACCCCGGCAACCACTATCCGCCTGACGATGGCTACCGATGCCGTCTGCGGACCTTGTCCCAACAATCACGGGGGCCTCTGCAGCAAACCGGAGCTGGTGGCGGTCTACGACCGGTCCGTCCTGACCTTATGCGGTCTGGGGGATGGATATATTCTCTCCTTTGACTGCTTCACCCGCCTGGTCCAGGAGCGTATTCTGACCCCCGGCCTGCGGTCTGCCATCTGCGGCGGCTGCCAGTGGAACAGTATCTGCTCCGCCCAGCCGAGCCGGTGGGAGCAGGGAACCGGGCGATAACACAGCGCAGCCAAAACGGGGCTCCTGCGGTAGCAGGAGCCCCGTTTTTTGCTCACAATCTCACGGATTCCCCAATGCCTCCCAAAGGCTGTCCGCCAGGGCAGCGAACCGGGCCATGTCCAGCGCCTCCCCCCGGATGGAGGGAGCCAGTCCGCAGCGTTCTATCGCCGCGGCAATCCCCTCCTTCCCCAGCCGGGAACCGAAGGAAGTACACAGCGAGTTGCACAGCGTCTTCCGCCGCAGGGCGAAAGCCGCCCGAACGGTCTGGAAAAAGAACTCTTTCCCGCACCGGTGATCTACCGCCGGACACTCCCGCTGTTGACAGCGAATCACAGAGGAGGTCACCTTCGGCGCAGGCAGAAAGCACTCCGGCGGCACATCAAAAAGCAGCTCCGGCCGGGTGTGATACTGCATAAACACCGACAGCGCCCCATAGGCCCCGGTCCCCGGCTTTGCGGCAAGACGCTGGGCAACCTCCCGCTGGACCATCACTGTCAGCGCCTCGAACCGTCCGGACTCCACCAGCGCGTGCAGGATCGGCGTAGCCGCGTTGTAGGGCAGGTTGGCGCACACCAGGGGTGTCAGCCCCTGAAAATGCTCCTCCACCAGCCGCCCAATATCCAGCTTGAGAACGTCGCCGGATACCAGCACAAAATTATCCTCCCCCGCCATGGTCTCGGCAAGCACCGGCGGCAGGCTGGGGTCCAGCTCCACGGATACGACCTTCCCCGCCCGATGGCACAGCTCCCGGGTCAGACATCCGATCCCCGGCCCGATCTCCAGCACGCCGCAGGACCTGTCCCCGCCGCCTGCGGCGGCAATATCCTGCGGCACCCAGCCGGCGATCAGGAAATTCTGTCCCATAGACTTGGAGAATCGAAAGCCATGCCGGTCCAGCAGGCTTCTGACCTCCCGGATGTCGCAAAGATCCATGATCCATCCTCCTAAGAGTCTGTTTCATATCTCCCCACGCACGTCTTGACGGTGGATTTTCCGCCCATTCTTCGTTAAAAATCCTCTCGCCAATCCGCACGCGTTGAGATATAAAACAGGCTCTAAAAAATATACCGCCCAACAGGCGGTATCAGAAAAAGCGGAAGCGTCTAACCGCTGTTGACATTCGAAAAAGAAAAGACCGCCCAAGGCGGTCTTTTTTGGAGCGGGCGACGGGGCTCGAACCCGCTACCTCCACCTTGGCAAGGTGGCGCTCTACCAGATGAGCTACGCCCGCAGAACATGGTGTATTATAGCAGACAAGCCTCTTTCTGTCAAGAGCCTTTTTCCTCTTTTTTTGCCAGCTTTTTTCGTCTCTTTTTTGCCCAGATACCTGCGCTCCGGAAAGGTTCCATCCGGCGGAAGGTTTCTGATTTCGAGAAAAATCGCAAAAAGGACTTGACTTTCCTCCGGGTGGATGGTGTATGACAAAGCGGAAAAAACAAAGGAGGGCTTTTCCATGCTGACCATATCTCACTATACAAAAACCTACCCCGGCGGCAAAACCGCCGTGAAGGACCTGTCACTGCACATCCCCGCGGGGGAGCTGTGCGGCTTCATCGGACACAACGGCGCGGGCAAGACCACCACCCTCCGGGCGGTGGCGGGGGTAATGAGCTTCACCCAGGGAACCATCACCATTGCCGGCCACGACGTCCGCACCGACCCTGTGGCAGCCAAGGCGGTCACCGCCTTCCTTCCTGACAATCCGGATCTCTATGAATTCATGAGCGGCATCGAGTATCTGAACTTTATCGCCGATCTGTACGGCATCCCCGCCCGGCAGCGGGAGGAGCGGGTGGGGCTCTATGCCGGGGCCTTTGACCTGACCAAGGATCTGGGCAGCGCCGTTGCCAGCTACTCCCACGGCATGAAGCAGAAGCTGGCCATCATTTCCGCCCTCATCCGTAAGCCCAAGCTGCTGGTGCTGGACGAGCCCTTCGTGGGGCTGGACCCGGCGGCGTCCCATCTGCTCAAGGGCTATCTCCGGGAGCTGTGCGGGGCCGGAGGCGCGGTATTCTTCTCCACCCATGTGCTGGAAGTTGCAGAGAAGATGTGCGACACCATCGCCATCATCAAGGACGGCCAGCTGGTCCGGTACGGCCCTACGGAGGAAGTGGTGGGCGATTCCAGTCTGGAGGACGTGTTCCTGGGCATGGCGGAGAAAGGAGCGGAAGCATGAGGAAGTTTCTGATCCTGGCGCGGGTGCAGCTTCGTGCGCTGCTGGTCTCCTTTCGGATAGGAGGCAGCCGCAGGAAGGCGGTCTCCGGCTGGGCGGCTCTGGCGCTGATGGCAGCGCTGTGCCTGTATATTTCCGGCATGTACAGCTTTTCCCTTGGGGGACAGCTGGCCGGGGCGGGCTGTCTGGAGGTGCTTCTGCTGCTGATGCCCGCCATGGCGGTCATTATGGGACTGGTGTTTACCGCCTTTGCCGCTCAGGGGGTGGTTTTTGGGGGCCGGGACGGGGATTTGCTGCTGTCCATGCCGGTGAGCGCCTTTGCGGTGATGCTGGCCAAGCTGACGGCGCTGTATGTGGAAAATCTGGCTTTCTGCGCCTTTCTGATGCTGCCCGCCGGGGCGGCATGGCTGTGGTTCGGCGGAGCGGGCGGCGTGCTGTTCATCATCCGGCTGCTCACCGGCGCCCTCTTCCTTGCAATGCTCCCCACCGTGCTGAGTCTGGCTGCGGGATTTCTGCTGAGCTGGCTGGGAGGACGGTTTGCCAACAGGAAGGCGGTCAGCCTGCTGCTGTATGCCCTGCTGATGGCTGCGGTGTTCTTCCTGGTTTTCCAGATAAACATGGCGGCCGGCACTCTGGCCGCCGGGACGATGGGGGTGGATATCCCAGGCGCGTTCACCGGCTGGGGTATTCCGTTTCTGCTGTTCCAGAAGGGGGTATGCGGCGACTGGGAGACATTGGTCATGTTCTGCCTGCTGAGCGCTGCTCCCGTCCTGCTGACGGTATGGCTGTTTGCCAAAAACTATCAGCAGGTACTCACCGGACTCCGCAGCCACGGAAAGCGTCCGTCCTACCGCCTGGGCCGCCTCCGGGCGGCGGGACGGCGGAAGGCTCTGCTACGCAAAGAAGCCGCCCGGTACTTCGGGACGCCCATCTACCTCTTCAATACCGGCATCGGCCTCATTCTGCTGGTGGCCGCCGGTATTGCGGCGGCGGTTATGGGCGGCAGCCTGCGGGAGCAGCTGGCTCTGGCGGGGTTGGGAGAGTTCCCTTTGCTGACTCTGGCGGCAGCGGCAATGAGCTTCACGCTCTCCACTGCGGCCGTCACCGGTTCCTCCGTCAGCCTGGAGGGGCAAAATCTGTGGATCCTGAAAGAAGCTCCCGTCAGCACCCGGGAGGTGCTGGACGGAAAGGCGGCATTTCAATTGCTGCTGACCGTCCCGTGCCTGCTGGTATGCACGCTGGGGCTGGTCTGGGGATTGAAGATGTCCCTGGCGGAGGGGGCCGTGCTGCTACTGTTCGCCCTGGCCTTTGCCGGATTCATGGCCCTCATGGGACTGGCGGTCAATCTGCTGTTTCCCAAGCTGGACGCGGTGAACGACATGGTGGTGGTCAAGCAGTCCGCCGCCGCCATGCTCTCCACCTTCGGCGGCATGATCGGGGCGCTGGCCTGCGGCGGGGCGGTCTGGGCCCTGACGGGCGTTGTGGGCGAGATGCCGGCGCTGGCGGGATGCGCCGCCGTGCTGCTGCTGGCCTGCCTCCTGCTGCGCCGCTGGCTCCACACCCGGGGGGCGGAGCGGTTCATGGATCTGTCATAAGGAGGGATTCCCATAAGCGGCTGAAATTTGACTGTGCGCCTTGACGGCGGCGGACAAATGTGATACCATCACGGGCGAGTGCGGCAGGGAGAGGAGGCTTCCGGTGATGGTGCGCGATATGACGTCAGGCAGTCCCATGAAGCTGATCGTGGGTTTTGCCGTTCCAATCTTTTTGGGGAATCTGTTTCAGCAGCTGTATTCCGTGGCAGATGCCATGGTGCTGGGCCGCGCCGTAGGAGTGGACGCTTTGGCGGCGGCGGGGTCCACCCAGGCCGTATACTTTTTTGTGCTGGGGTTCATCACCGGACTGACCCACGGCTACGCCATCCTCATTGCCCAGCGCTTCGGCGCGGGGGACTATTCCGGCGTCCGCCGAACCGCCGCCAACGCCGCCTATCTGGCCGCCAACGCCTCGCTGCTCATCACCGTATTAAGCCTCCTGGGTTCCCGGGCTCTGCTGGAGGTCATGCGTACGCCGGGGGACATTTTTGAGGACGCACTGCTGTATATCCGGATCATTTTTGCCGGGACGGCGGCAGCAGTATGCTACAATATGCTCTCAGGCATCCTGCGGGCGCTGGGGGACAGCGTATCGCCGCTGGTGATCCTGGTTGTCAGCGCCGTGGTGAACGTAGGGCTGGACGTGCTGTTTGTAGCCGGCTTCCAGTGGGGCGTAGCCGGGGCTGCGTGGGCCACAGTGCTGGCCCAGCTGCTCTCCGGGCTGATGTGCCTTGTCGTGCTGTGCCGCATGGAGCTGATGCGTTTTTGCAGGGAGGACTGGCAGGCGGACAGGGTTGTGATCTGGAGCCTGCTGCGCCTGGGGGTACCGGTAGGGATTATGAACTCCATCACCGCCATGGGCAGCATGCTGCTGCAGGGCGTGGTCAACGGCCTGGGCTCCGTCACGGTGGCAGCCTATACCGCCGGGTCCAAGCTTATGAACCTGGCGCTCCAGCCCGGCGACATCCTGGGCATTGCCCTGGGCACCTATGTAGGGCAGAACTTGGGAGCGGGGCGGCTGGACCGCATCAAAACCGGAGTGCGGCAGACCGTGCTGCTCTCTCTGGCAGTCAACGGGGTTATGGGCCTGGTGCTGATCTTTTTTGGCCGGGAGCTAACAGCGGTATTCGTTTCCGGCACCGAGCAGGCGGTTATTGACGCAGCCTACCCCTATTTCGTGATTACCGGTGCGGGAGTCTGGATTGTAGGGCTTCTGTTTTTGTACCGGTTTGCCCTCCAGAGCCTCGGGAATACCGTGATTCCTATGATTTCCGGCGGCGTGGAGCTGGGAATGCGCGTGGGTACCGTTCTGATTCTGGCACAGTGCTTTCATATGGGGTTTTATGCCGTATGCTGGGCGGAGGTTGCTGCGTGGATCGGCGCGGGCGCGCTGCTGGCTGTGGGGTACTATGTCCGGCTGGCAAAACTGTGCGGTCAGGAACAAAAAAGGCTGTCATAATGGTATGCGAAAGGCCTCTTTCCAAATACCTGAAAAACACGGAAAATCCTATAAGCTTACTGCAAGCAATCAGGAGCTGGCTTCCGGAGAATATTTTAAGCGGATCGAGGTAGTCATGAGCCAGGGCTATCCCGCAGGCTATATGACACATGACAGCGCCAAAACCTTTATTGAGAAGCTGTACCAATAGGCGCCGGCACGCATCTTGACGGAAAATTTTTCGTCTGGCTGCGTCAGAAACTCTTGAAATCCGTCAGGATTCCTGCGAGTTTCTTCCTTGCCAGGCAAAAAATTTTCCTCGCCAATCTGCATACCGTCACCTATTGGTACAGCTTCTGAAATTTTGAGAGCGCTGACCCCGGAAGAGCTGGCAAATGGAGTAAATTGCGAGAACTTCGTAAGTTGGAAGATTTCAAATGTGAATGCTGGCGATACTGACGATATACCTGCAATAAATCCATCAACAGGCAACCAATAAGCACAGGGGAAACGCGCTCTATTCTGGTAAGTAATGACGCATCACGGGCCATAGGAAACATTCATGAAGTAAGTCTGACCAGTCCGAATTTACAGGCGGGAAGTCACTGCATTCTGACAGCCAAGGTGGATCTGGCTTCGTCCTATCCATCCAGTCCCCCAAAAGGCAACAGCCTGTATTTACGTGATCCCATTATCTATCTCCGCTTACCCAAGGGAATTACTCTGGATGGCAAAGAGAGTGTGGTCCCATACGTTACCAATTACCGCAGGTCAAATCAGACATATACCCTGGAGGCAGAGGAATACTTCCTGGAGCAAAAGGACAGCGCCGACGGCAAGTACACCATATACGCCGTACGTTTCCGGGACGGCGCGGCGGGCATTGGAGCGTACAACGAGGACTATTCTGAGAGCATCCTCAAAATTGATTTTCATGTATTCGTCGGTTTGGGATTTTCTCCCACCAATTTGAATACCAATGAAACACTCTTCATGACATCCGAGCAATTTACAGAGTATGCGCCCAATGGCAACAACGCCCGGCCCAAAAAGAATAACGTGGGGATTGGCAAAGGGGACAATCCTAAAAATGACATGACCGAAGAGGTGGACTTTGTCCGTCAGGATACCGGTCACCTGGTGACGGGCAGCGGAAGTATCCCTGTCAAATCTGCCGTCAGGGGCATCCTTTTCTACAGCGGCAGCAACGACCCGGCAGAAGACGGCAATCTTCAGAATATGGTATTGGACGAGAACACACGGACTCTCTCCTGCGAATTCGGCGTCTGGAACAACACGGCCAACACCCAGGAGAGCAGCGACGCGGATATGGCGAAATTTGTCAACTATGTGTTTCTGCCCCGCAGCGGCGTCAAACTGCCCAATATGAACAAGGCCAACGATTATGACCTTTATTTGACCGGACCGGTGGAAAATAAGAGCGGTTTCCTTACCGTGGAGTATACTGCCTCCAGTATTCCTACCGAAAATGATGCAGGCATGGAATGGATTGCCACAGTGGACAAGTGGGGAGCGGCAGGCAGTACCGAGTGGATGTCTGCCGCCCGGATCACGGACTGGAGCAGCGTAACCGCACTGCGTGTCACAGTAAACCGTAGCAGCGGCGAGTCAATCGAGTCCAAGGGCACCAAGAGCTTTTTATCATGACCTTACAGGCGGGTGACAGTCTGACGGTAGGCGGCAGCGTACAGTTCAGCGGCGTAGGTAAGACCTTCGGCGCTGACGGCAACGAGATCAAGAATGACTGGAGCATTTCCGGAAACCCGATTCATTCCAGCGCCCAGGGTACTATTCGCGGCCGTGTATACGCCGATGCCAACCACAATGGCGCATATGATGAAGGTGAAGGGCTGGCAGATACGGCGGTTACCCTTACCGGCCCATCTGTAAGGACGGCCTCCCAAGCTGAAACAGATGACAATGGTATCTATACGTTCTGCGGTTTGATAGACAGCGGGCCATATACCGTAACAATCTCCAACCCGGATGCAGAAAGGTACTACTTTGCAGACGATGAGTCTGCAAAGCCAGTGGCTTTTGCAGCAGGTCAGATAATTGCCGGAGCAGATTTTGTGCTGGAAGAGTACCAGGAAGTGACCTTCCGTCTGGATTCTGAAAACGCATCCATAAACGGAAAAACACCTGCTGCAGGTCAGTCCGCGGAGGAAAAGATCAAGGTGCGGTACAAGGCCTCGATTGACGAAACTGAGGGAGCGTCTGTTCCTGACGTTATACCTGTACCAGGCAGCAGCTATGTATTCACTGGCTGGCAGCTTGCCGGCGCCGCAGAAAATCCCATAAGCACCACAGACGCGGCCCTGAAAGCGGTAACTTCTGACCTGACTTACGTGGCCGTTGTCTCTGACGCGGAGAAGCCGTATACGATCCAGTATTACTATGACGGCCAGCAGCTGACTGGCGAGAAGCCGGACGAATCCTTCGCCGCAAAAACTGGTGATACAATCGATGTGACCGAAGATATGAAGGCGGCAGGCGCGCTGAGCGGCTATGTATTCCACCATGCTGAACCTAGCGATGCCCTGATCATCAGCGGAACCAGCAGCAATATTATTAAGCTGTACTACCTGTCGGACCCCGGCGATGAGCCCGGCCCTGATACCTGGCAGTACACGGTGAAGTATCTGGAGCAGCACACCAACCATGAACTCCACGCGGAAAAGGTGGTATCCGGCAAGGTCCTCCACGAAACCGTGACGGAGGAAGCCGTCTCCATTGAGGGCTACGACACGGCCGGGCCTGCCAGCGTGACCATCACCATTGAAGCCGGTGACAATGAGATTGTCTTCTATTACACCGTCAGGCAGTACGCTGTGTCCTTTAACGCCAACGGCGGCAGCGCAGCAGCGGGACAGACCGTAAACCATGGCGGAACGGCGGCGAGACCTGCCAATCCCACCCGCAGCGGCTACACCTTCACCAACTGGAACCTTGGCACAGCGGCGTACAATTTTGACAGCCCGGTTACCCGGGACATTACCCTGATTGCCCAGTGGAGGAGAAACGGCGGCACTGACGGCGGAACCGGAAACGCTGGCGGCGGCGGAAACCCCACGCCGCCTACCACCACCATTCCCGACACCCAGACGCCCCTTGATCCCGGCACCACCATCATCGATCAGGAAGTGCCTCTGGCGGGAGCCGTGGGCCTGAACGACACGGACCACTTCGCCTACGTCATCGGCTACGATGAGGACCATGTGCGTCCCCTGGCCAACATCACCCGTGCCGAGGCAGCCACCATTTTCTTCCGTCTCATGACGGACGATTTCCGCCAGGCCAACTGGACAACCGCCAACTCCTTCAGCGACGTGAAGGAAGGAGACTGGTACAACAATGCTGTCTCCACCTGCGCCAAGGCAGGCATCCTGGCGGGATACGAGGACGGCAGCTTCAAGCCCAACGCCAACATCACCCGGGCAGAGTTCGCGGCCATCGCGGCCCGGTTCCTGGACGACAGCCATGTGGACGACGGCAAGGGCGACTTCTCCGATACGGCGGACCACTGGGCCGCTGCCTACATCCGTCTGGCCGCCAAAGCCGGACGGATCAACGGGAACGGTAGCAGATTCGATCCGGAGGACTTCATCATTCGCGCCCAGGTCATGACCATCGTCAACCGTATGCTGGACCGTACTCCCGACAAGGGCCACATGCTTCCCGAGATGAAGAAGTGGGCCGACAATCCGGAGGACGCCTGGTACTACGAGGCGGTACAGGAGGCCACCAACGAGCATGATTACAACCGTGACGAGGTGAACGTTGAGACCTGGACCGTCCTCAAGGAGGGCACGGACTGGGCCGCCCTGGAATTGGGCTGGGCCGCCAACAACGGCGCGCCCGCGTCCAAGACGGAGGATGCCGGCAGCGGAGATACTCAAAGCTAGAGGCTTCCCTGACGTGCGCCAGGACGAATCCACATTCATATCAAAGGCTCCGGAGGCGTTCGCCTCCGGGGCCAGTCTGTATATGCCGGATATCCCTCATTCGCGTCTCACCGCTGCCCGGCACTCCAGCTCAGAATCGTCTCCCGCAGCCCGCCCAGGTCCAGCACGCCCAAAGCAAAGCCCTTCCGCACCAGCGCCTCCGGGAGATATTCGTCATATTTGTTGAATAGAGGCAGTTCCTTGGGGTAAACCAGCTCCAGCGGATCAATAGGCTTTTGGATTTCCTCCGTTATTACACGGAAGAAGGTTTCCTCCTCTGCCTTCATTGTAAACTGCATATAGTAGGGCCGGGCAGAATCCAGATTTCGCAGCCCCAGACGCTCCCCGCATTTGATTTTCAGAAACCGCTCCATGGTAAGGAAGGTGTATGTCCCCACCCAGGGCAGCAGGCACCACATGTTGCCCCCCAGGTGGATCATAGGATGCTCCCCGGTGCCGGAGCGGACTGCCGTGAACCGGGCCTGCTCCAGGCGGGCCACGGCGTTTTTCATCAGATAGGGGTACTGCCGCTCCTCCCGGAGGACCTGCCGCATCCGCCGGAGGATTCTGGTGTGCAGATCCCCGGGACAAAGCCCGAAGTAGGCGGGGATGTTCCCCTTGACCTGTTCGCAGTACACCAAATGCCGCTTGCGGTCCACATCCAGCACCACCCAGACGTGCCCCGCAATGGCCAGCTTTTCCCCTACCGGCGGCGGCATGACGATGGTCCCCAGCTCCTGCGCCTCGCTGCGGACGGTGTACTCCTCGTTTTCCTCAAATACGCCGTAAAATTTGAAGGAATTGACCACCCGCTCTCCGGCCAGGCCCACGATGAGTCCGCCCTGTTCCGTTCGCTGAATGTGGTCGGTTTCAACCAGATGGCGCAGCATCACCCGGTAATCCTCCTGAGAAATACGGTGGAAGTAGTGCAGCCGCAGCACCCGGTCCGCCAGCGCCCCCGGGGACAGCTCGCCGCAGGAGGCCAAGGTGGACATGGTCTGGTGGTACAGCAGGCTGAAGGGCAGCCGGTCCAGCCGGGGCGGTTCCACCCAGCGCTCTTCCAGATAGAGCTGTACCAGGGCGATGCCCTGGAGAAGCTTCCAGGGGATTGTGGCGGGCAGCATGGCCCGGGCCTCCGGCTCATCCTCCCGCATGACGAACCACATCTCCGGGGGCAGCTCCCGCCGCCCGGTGCGGCCCATACGCTGAAGGAAGGAGGACACCGTCCAGGGGGCGTCGATCTGGAAAGCCCGCTCCAGCCGCCCGATGTCGATGCCCAGCTCCAATGTGGCGGTGGTGACGGTGGTCAGATATTGGCTCTCATCCTTCATTATCTCCTCCGCCGTCTCTCGGTAGGAGGCGGAGAGGTTGCCATGGTGGATGAGGAAACGGTCCGGCTCGCGGCTGCGCTCACAGTATTGCCGCAGGGTGGTGGTGACCGTCTCGCACTCCTCCCGGGAGTTGACGAAGAGCAGGCACTTTTTGCCCCGGGTGTGTTCAAAAATATATCCCAGCCCCGGGTCCGCGTTGTCCGGAGCCTGGTCGTTTTTTTCCTCCAGCACAGGCAGGGCCTCGATATCCGTCCGGTCCCCGGCGGCCTGGATATCCTTCACATAGAAATGCTCCATGCTCAGCCGCCATTTGACGCCCTTGGCCTCGATCCTGGGGATGATCGTCTTCCGCCCGGTGCCCAGGGAGAGGAACTCCCCCGTCCGCTCCGGGTCGCCCATGGTGGCGGACAGGCCGATGCGCCGGGGGTTGACCCCCGCCAGACGGCTCAGACGCTCGATGAGGCACAGGGTCTGTCCGCCCCGGTCCCCCCGCAGGAGGGAGTGAACCTCGTCGATGACCACGAACCGCAGATCACCGAAGAGCTTGGGGATGGCGGCGTGCTTGTGGAGCAGCATGGCCTCCAGGGACTCCGGGGTGATCTGCAAAATGCCGGAGGGACGCTTCATGAGCCGTTCCTTGTGGCTCTGGGCCACGTCGCCGTGCCAGTGCCAGACGGGAATGTCTGCCTCCTCGCACAGGTCGTTGAGCCGGAGGAACTGGTCGTTGATGAGGGCCTTCAGGGGGCCGATGTAGATGCAGCCCACGGAGGACGGTGGGTCCTCAGAAAAGAGGGTAATAATGGGGAAGAAGGCCGCCTCCGTCTTGCCGGAGGCGGTGGAGGCGGTGAGGAGCAGGTTATCGTCCGTGCGGAAGATCACCTCCGCCGCAGCCACCTGGATGGCCCGGAGGCTCTCCCAGCCGTTGCGGTAGATGTACTCCTGCACAAAGGGGGCGTAGTGGTCGAAGATGTTCATGGAAAGCTCCTTATAGGATCGTTCGATACACTGGAATTTATAAAGCCCGCTGAGCTACAACGACCGTATAGTGATCCGTGTCATACGTAATCCCTGTTTCCTTAAAATTGTTTTTACGCCAAAAATGTTCTGCCTGGGGATTGCCTTTAACCCAACCAAGCCGTACGCTTGAAAGCCTGATTTCAGTCAGATAACGGCATAAACCGTCAATTATGCCGCTTCCAATGCCAGTATTCTGAATCGATGTCGCTGTCATAAAAAAGCCGATAAAAGCAGTCTTTTCATCTGGGTATGCCATAATAAAATCCATTATGGCAATTAATTCTTTCCCTTTGTAGTACCCTATATAATACTTGTCGCACATTTCTTTATTTGGCGGCAAGGCTTTCATATCGTCCATAATACTCTGTTCGGTCACAAAGGGAGGACAGTATTGGTAGTACAAGCTATTTTTACTGCACAGTAAATAGATATCTGCCACGTCCGTTTTTTCCAGGCGGCGTACAATATAATCATTGGAGAAAAGGGATATATCCATTTGCGTTACCTCTATCAATTCCGATCTATCGCTCCCCACGCAAGCGGTCACAGCTCAAACTCCGCGAACTGTCCGTCCGCGCCCGCCTCCTGTACCGCGTTCTGCGCGTAAGCAAAATCCCCGCTGCCCAGCAGCTCCCGGACCTTGATTCCCGGGTTCTGATACACAATGTCCAGCACCTCGATGAAGTCCCGGATGACCTCCCGGGGAGTGATATGCTCGTCCGCGCCGATGCGGCCGAACTCGATCTCAATAAAGTCCACCATATCCTGCTGGGTAACAGTCTGGGCGTACTCGTACAGCCCGGCGTGGATATCCGCCAGCTTTTCCACCAGAATCAGCATCTCTTCCAGCGTAAGGGGCTGGAGCCGGATGACCGGAGAGAGCAGGTCTTTGTGCTGGCCGGAGAAGCGTCCCTCCGCCAGCCGGGAGCGCAGGGCCTCATAGCTGTAGACGCCCCTGCGGGGATCTTCCATGCACTGCGGCGTGCCGCAGAGGATGACCCCCAGGTGCTGGGCCTTGCCCTGCATGGTGTCGTTGTACATAGTCAGGATTTTTTCATAGTTGTACTGCCTGGTGACGGCGTTGGGGATCTTGTAAATGTTCACCAGCTCATCGATGAGTACCAGCATCCCGGCATACCCCGCCTGCTGGAGGAAGCAGGCGAAGAGCTTCAGATACTCGTACCAGTCATCATCGGTGATAATGATGTTGACCCCCAGCTCCTGCCGGGCCTCGGTTTTGGTGGCGTACTCCCCCCGGAACCATTTGAGGACCTTGCCCTTGGCCTCATCGTCCCCGGAGAGGGAGGCGCGGTAGTAGAGCGTCAGCAGCCGGGCGAAGTCGAAGCCGTGGACCATCTCGCTGAGAGAACCGATCACGGCGGAGATCCGTTTTTCCGCCTCCGCTGCCAGGGCCGGGTCGGTGACACTCAGACCGGCGGCCTCGGCGGCCTCCTGCTGCACGCTGCTGATCCAGCGGTCCAGGATCAGCGACAGGGCCCCGCCCTCGGGGCGGGTTTTGGTGGACATGTTGCGGATAAGCTCCTTATAGGTGGCCAGCCCCTGGCCCCGGGTGCCCTGGAGCCGCCGCTCCGGGGAGAGGTCGGCGTCCACCACCACGAAATTCTTGGCCATCACGTAGTTCCGGATGGTCTGGAGCAGGAAACTCTTGCCGCTGCCGTACCGGCCAACGATGAAGCGGAAGGAGGCCCCGCCGCCGGCGATGATGTCCACGTCGCGGAGGAGGGCGTCGATTTCCGCCTTCCGACCCACAGTGACATAGGGCAGGCCCACCCGGGGCACTACGCCGCCCTTCAGGGAGTTCATCAATGTTTGGGCAATTCGTCTGGGTATTTTCATGGGCGTACCATCTCTTTCAAATCATCTGTGTAGTCCTCAACGACCTGAGGGGTATCATCCAGAACAGAGTCCAGAAAGGTGTCGTACAGTTTTTCGTTGATGCCGTCTATCAGGACGGACATGAGGTGTCCGGTCCCCTGCACCCAGCCGGTGTCTCCGCCGTAGAGCAGGCATTGCAGCAGGCGGTACTCCTCCGGAGTCAGAGGCGTATCCGCCTGCGGGGATTCCACCTCCGGAGGAGCCTGCGCCTGCCCGCATACCGGAGGGGCGGCTTCCGCCGGAATATCTGCCTCCTCATCGACGATGAGCTTCTCCCGGGTAATGGAGGCGTCCCGGCGGATGCGCGTCAGCCGGGTATAGTCGATGACAATTTTTTTCTTCTCCGCAGCATGCTTTTCCGTCAGAAGGCGCTGAATTTCCCCCTGAATGATCCGGAGAATCCACTTGGTATCCAGCTCCGGCTTGATGGGATGGCGGTCTTCAAAGGCCACACGCATCTCGGCGTCGATGGTTTTCATCAGAGCGTCCAGCTTTTTGCCGGCTCCCGGCGTACAAGCATGCTTGTCAATGGACCAGAGACCGTTTTCACAGCGGCATACGCAGCGCTCATCCACGGCATATTCATAATTGCGCCTTTTCAGCGGGTCGCAGAAAACAGCCGATTCGAAAGGGCGGGTCTGATACCGGCCGGGACTGCCGAAATATTGTTCCGTCAAGGACCTCTTGCACCGGGCGGCATAATGATCCGTCATTTGCCGAAGCACCTGGACGATGACCCTGTCCATCTCCTCCGCGTGGGCTGCATAGAATTTGGAACGCTCCAGCCATTTGGGAGCCAGCTGCTTTACTGCGGTGATGATCCGCTCCGGCTTCTCGGTCCCCGCCTGTTCCAGCACGGTGAGACTTTGGTCAAAAAGCACCTGGGGGGAGCCGGCCAAAAGCGCCGCGTCCAGATCGTAATAAATCACGTAGTCTGTCAGCCATTGATCCAGATAGGGGAGAAGACTGCCGTTGATCTGCCCGTAGGCTTCTCGGAAATCCCACAGCCTGCGGTATCCGTCCATGGCGTCCGAGACGCCGATTTGATTGATGAGTTCGTAGACATAGAGAAAGGCGAAAGAGAGGGAGGTCTCCCGAATATCGCCTTTGCGCAGCTTTGTCCTCCAGGAAAAATAACCGCGCAGCTCCTGGTCCTTCAGGGATTGGTAGGTGGGATAATAGTATTGGACGCAGCCGGAGAAGTCGTAATCATCCTCGTAATTGACCAAGAGCTTGGCCTGCTGCAAAAAAACTGCGCTTCGGGACTGCCAGTGCTGCATGCTCCTGCCTTCCAAAGTACGGGCTGCGCGGAGGAGGGAGGGGAGGCGTTCCGGCCGCTGGGCTGGCTTGGGGTAGATGGCCTCGTCCTGAAACACGGTATGGCGGAACCACTCAGCAGCGGCTCTCATCTTTTTGGCGTCCACAATGCTGCCCCCTCTTTCGTTCAAATGTTCGGCATTATTATATAACACAAGAAAAAAGCCGTCAAGCGGACTATGGGAAAAATTCCGGCGGAATGGGGAGATTCCCGAATCTTCTGCCTGAACCCCATATTTCCACCCCAGTACTCTGCCAAGTTAGGAATGACAAGAGAACATTTGTCAAGGGGGAGTTCACCAAAAGATTTGGCAAGTTGCACTTTTATTCTGGATGCCCATTTGGTTATGGGAATTGACCTCAAAAGTCATTATGCCATCCAAGTATCCAGCGTTTAGTTCGGTTACACGCCCGCTCGCCCAATGTTCCGTACTTCGGCGATCATACCAGTGTAGCCACGCACATTCTGTCTCATAGATTACACCGAAGTAAAATTGACAGTTCTCATCCATCTGTTTGGCATAGCGTTTAATCTTTTGCAAATCAGCCTTTATAACATCCAGAGTGCCTTGCGCTGTCCCGCCCTCAAATTTCAGTTCAACAATGGCAGCAATATCCAACACTCTTTGGGAAAGAGCCCCATCCGCAGAAAGATCCATTTGTACGATCGCCAAATCCGCTCTATACTTCAATTCTGGTATGTAAAATTCTGGGTAGATAAAAAGATTATTAGCCTTTAGAACATCTTCTATAGCAATCATCAGAATTCCTGGCAAAAGCTCGGGGGTATAAAGTGCGCATGGCCGCGTTGTCGTCCTTGGCGGGCGTCAGCCCGCCTGCGTCCTCCGCCTTGCCCTGCACGCTTTGTCCTCCCCTCCTTTTTTGTCATGAATTCTGAAGCTTGCTATAAATGGGTGCGTAGATGATGGTACAAACTGGATTGCAGGCTGGCTTCGCGGAGAAGCTTCCCGCTTCCATAGTCCTCGCAAATCTCTTTCGTTCAAATGTTGATTAGTGCAGCAAGGCCTTTATATGGCTCTCTCCCAGCTCCGGCAGTAATGGGGAAACGGACCTCAAGCCTGACTCTTGGCTCGAGGTCCGTTTTTCATATTACTGCGCCAGCACCCACTCAATAACCGTATCCTTCCCCTGACGCAGATCCTCAATGTCCATGTGGACATATACGTCCGGCTGAATACAGGTCTCCCACTGGTATAGCCTGCCATCCTCGTCGTAATATTCTTCATAGACCATCTCTACGCCCATTTCCTCCAGCAGTTTTGTGCTGTCCCGCCACAGGTCGGAGATCTTGAACTTGATCTGCGAATGGGGGAGGATGCTTGTGCTGTCCTCCCCGCTCCGGCTGAAGAAGGAAGAAACCTGCGCTGTGGGTTCACCGACAGTCACCGCATTAAATTCGTCCATGAGAAGGGCAATCATCCTGGTGGCAGAGGAAGCTGTGCCGCCGCCGGTCAGGATGTAAACCTGCTTTTCCTCCAGCAGCCCGGCCTCTGCCCGGACCTCCTCCAGAAATGGAAGGGATTCCGTACTCCCGCCAGGGCACCCCCGGAGGTCAATGGCCAGCTTGCTGCAATCCGGATGCTCCTCCAGCAGCACGGCAACCTCCGCCAAGTACCACCGGATGGTGCTGGGATACCACATTTCGCCTATGCACCACTGGATACACCCCCCGTCTGGTCCTTCATAATACGCCGTCCGGTCGCCTCCTTTTGCGTAAACCAGAGAGGACCAGTTCTCGTGCTTTATCCACGGTCCCGCCATCCACTCATCGAGAGTAATCACGGGGACCTGCAGCGATTCTACTTCCTGATTGTCATTGAGGATCTGGATGGTATAGCCCTCCCTGTAATCGCAGCCCACCCAGTCAAAGAAGCTCGGATATTGGGGAAACTCCGTTTCGCTGTTCCAGTTGAATGGTTCCACCAGAGCAGTTCCCCTGCGCATAAGGTACAGGCTGTTCACACCGTTCACTCCAACGATCTCATGCAGCAGATACGGCTCGAATTGGCCGGATCCCTCAAGGCAGCTTCCCAGATACAGCTTGCCGTTCAGCGGGAACATATTGATGGCTAACAGGCGGTCGCAGATGGGCAGGTAACCGTCCCACCAGAGTTGGGTGTGGGTGTCGCCCATACCACTGATAATGGCGTCAAGCTCATAGAAGATGTCGCTGTCGGACAACTCGCCCACCCTTGTGATAAGCTGGTCCAGCTTCCAGTCGAACTCCTCCTCCGGGCAGTAATAAAAGGGATCCAGATGCCTGGCTTTATACTCCTCCCGCAGAAATTCGATATCCTCGATCCAGTCCCTGTCCCGCTGGGGCAGCTCCCGCTCTGTGGGGTCCTCAGGGGCGGGGATCTCCTCAGGAGCGGACGCTTCCACCTCCGGCGCGGGGTCTGGCGCGGGAACAGGCTCCGGCTGGGCTGCGGGCGCACAGGCTGTCAGCAGCAGGCAGAAAGCCAATAAAAACAGGCAAATTATCTTTCTCATGTCAGTACATTCCCCCTCTGTTTCGGTCTTAATTGATAATCTATCATGTCACTGCGCCAGCACCCACTCCATAACACTGTCCCATATCCTCGATGTCCTGATAGACGTATACATCCGGCAGGATGGTATTTTCCCACTCATAGAGCCTGCCAGTTTCATCATAACGCTCCTTAAAAGCATAGTCAATATCAAATAGCGGAAGGTCCGTCGCGCTGTCGTTCCAAAGGTTTGAAACCTCCACCTCAAGCTGCGAATGCGGAAGCGTGAAGCGCCGCTCATTCTCCGCATCTCCTGAATAGGCAAAAAAAGAGGAGAACTGTCCTGTAGGCTCGCCCACAGTGATCGCGTCCAGACCGCCTCTGAAGCAGGCAATGGCATTTATCGCCATGGACATCGTCCCGCCTCCGGTCAGCACATATGTACACTCCGGTTTCAGCTGCCGGACTGTATCCTGTAGCGCCCAAATCACCGTCGACCATCCGCCGGTATTCATCCGGAGGTCGATCACCAACTTGCCGCAGTCTGCATGTTCCTCCAGCAATTCGGCCGCTTCATTTATGAGCCTGCGAATAGAACTGGGATAGTCCATCACAGCAAAAGACACATAGACGCACCCTCCATTTTCCGCCTCGATATACTCTGCCTGGATGCCACTTCTCAAATAGCGGAGGGAATCCCAATTCTCCGGGCAGATCCACTGGCCCTGCTTCCATTCGTCGCCAGTAATCAGAGGGATCTCTACCGACTCGACCTCCTGGTTTTCATTGAGGATCTGGAAGGTATAACCCTCCGTATAGCCACAGCCTGCCCAGTCAAAAAACGCCGGAACAAAAAAGTAATGTAACTCTGTAAAAGTCTCCCTGCTGTACCATCTGTTGGCGGGATTGCTCACGCTTTCTATTTTCCGTTCGAGATACGCAATGTCCACCCCATTGACCGCAACAATCTCACGGAGCAGATAAGGTCTGAGATGTTCAAAGCCCTCTTGAAAGGCGGTTAAATATAATTTATTGTCGAAAAATTTAACCTTGGCAGGAAACATCCTGTCATAAATATGGGATGCGCCGGGATAGACATTCAAATGAATATCGCCCAGCCGGGCGGCAATGGCTGTAAGCTCAAAAAAGATGTCATTGTCGGACAAGTCCCCCACCCTTGCGGCCAGCTGGTCCAGCCTCCAGTCAAATTCTTCCTCCGGGCAGAAATAGAATGGATCCGCGTGCTTTTCCTTGATATTTTCCCGAAAAAATTCGATGTCCTCAGTCCACTCCTTTTCTCTCTGTGACAACTCCGGCTCAGGGGGCTCCTCAGGGACGGGGGCCTCCGGCGCGGGGGTTGGTTCCGGCTGAGTTGCGGGAGAGCAGGCGGTCAGCAAAAGGCTAAGTACCAGTAAAAGCAGACATAGTCTCTTTCTCATAAAAAGGTCCCTCCGGGTTTCAATATCATGCGCCGGAAACCGCAACGGAGCATAATAAGCCCGCTGCGGTTTCCGTATTTAGATTATACTCAACGAAATGATAATTTCCACATCTTATTTTGAAATAACTTCTGCACAAATTAAGGGAGATACGGCTCCCCGTTACCCTTCTTAATTGGTACAGCAGGCGGTACACCATCGCCAGGATCTCCCCCTGCATTGCCTCCAAGAATATCCTGGCAATCCATCCGCCACGGCGCGATCCCCGCATCGGCATCCTCGGGAGAAATCTGCTCCTCCGCCCGAACACCCGGTTCGTCTTCCGCCGCATCCATCGCACCGGCCCGGGAGGGCAGCATGGACAGGCAAATCAGCAGGGACAGTGCTGTGAGTTTTTTTAACATGAGGATCATCATTTCTTTTTAAGATGAGCCCATTATATACATCCAATAGCGAAAGGTCCATAGCATCTCACGGAAATTTTTTCTTCCGTGAAACAGCAGCAAAAAAACGCTCCTTGACGCAGCGCAGAGTCAAGGAGCGTTCCTTATTGATACTTCTTCCCCACCACATAAATGGGTATCATCATCCCGCCCAGAATCACGAACAGCGTTACGGGCAGCAAAATAGCGAACTGCACCATTGCCGCCAGCCCCAGCTCCGCCAGCAGCCTCTGCATGGCGGCGAAAAGCAATACCCAGCCGCCTAGCGTCAGACAGACCCACGCCCGGACAGCATTCAAAATATGGGGCCAGTTGCTGTTGTTGAAGTGTACCCCCGGTATGTTCATGCGAAACACCCCGTCGCTGTAAAAGTCCACCTCATATTGGTCATAAAATCTGGGCAGTTTTTCTTTCGAGAAAAAGACAAAGTACAAGCCAAATATGAGCGCCATCAGCGGCGGGAGGATCACGAAAACGCTGGCTTCCCGCCAGAACCACGGCTGCCCGAACCGGAAGAGCAGCCCGATCTCCACGGCGCACAGCGCCAGCGCCCACAAAAACCGCATTCCCCACTTCCGCCGGTTCTCCCGCTGTGCCGTCTGCTCCTGGGCGGTCATGACGAGCGCCCCATTGACCAGCGGTTCTACCTCCTGAATCGTCAGCGGCTGATCCTTCCGGATAATCTCCCCACGGAGCAGCTCCGTCACGCTGACCTCCATCAGCGCCGCCAGAGGCTGCAAAAGGGCGATATCCGGCAAGCTCAATCCTCGCTCCCATTTGCTTACGGCCTTGTCGGAGACATACAGCTTTTCTGCCAGTTCCTTCTGGGTCATCCCTTTTTCCTTCCGCAGCTGGGATAGAAAGGCGCCAAATTTTCCGTTGTCAATTTTATAGTTTCCCGCCATTGTGCATTCCTCCTTTGCCGCAAGTATAAGCAAAAGGCAGCTCTTTTGTCAACCGACCAGCGGTAGAGCCCTGTATTTGCAAGGCTTTCCAGGCGCAAGCCGCCTATTCGACCTCCAGATAAGGCCGCGCTAATCCAACAGTCACCCTGGTTCCCTTCCCCAGCTCGGACTCCACCGTGATGGTGTGTCCCAGCTTCCGGCAGATCTCCCGGCTCAGGTACAGCCCGATGCCGGTGGCCCGCTTGTCCATGCGCCCATTGTACCCGGTGAATCCCCGCTCGAAGATCCGGGGCAGATCCTCCGCCGCGATGCCCACGCCGTCGTCCTGGATAAACAGCCGCTCCCCCTCGCTCCACACCTTCACGTGCCCGCCGGGGGCATACTTCACCGCGTTGGACAGCACCTGCTCCACCACCAGCTGTAACCATTTCTCATCGCTGAGGACGTGCAAAGCTGTCTCCCGCAGCTCCAAGGCAACCTTGCCCCGGATGAACAGCGGAGCATATTTCCGCACAGCCTGGCGCAGCATATTGTCCACATCTACCTGACGGATCATATAGTCTGTAGAGCCGCCGCCCAGCCGCAGATAGCTCAGGACCAGTTCCACATACCGCTCTATCCGAAACAACTCCGTGCTGAGGGCCCGTCCCCGCTCCGACTCGTCATCCTGGAGAATCAGCCGCATAGCGGAAATCGGCGTCTTGATCTGGTGTACCCACATCGTATAGTAGTCCATACTTTCCCGTATCCGGGCATCCAAGGCGGACACCGCTGTGCGGCGGTCCTCGTCCAGTTCCGTCAGAAGCTCCCGGTAAACCGCCTCTTCCAGATTCTGCGATTCCGGTATCAGGGACAGCAGCAAAGCGGCCTGTCCCTTGAGGCTCTCCAGCAGCAGCAGCTTTCGCCGCCACCGAAAAAAATCGGCTGTTCCGGTGGTCACCAAAACGATCAGGCACAGCAGCCCACTATAAGCTGCCGCCTCCGCTGGAAGCTCATAAAGCGTCAGCACCCAGGCAAACAGACCCGTACATACCGCCAGCAAAATCAGAGGCCAGCATTTATATTTCAGATATCCCCAAGCGAAACGCATCCTTCACCCCTCGATCAAGTAACCAAGACCTTTTTTCGTGTGGACAAAATCTGTCAGTCCGATTCCTTCCAGCTTTCGCCGCAGCCGGGCCATGTTTACTGTCAGCGTATTTTCATCCACAAAACTGTCCGTCTCCCACAGCTTCCGCATCAGCGTATCCCGGGACACCGTCTTTCCCTTCTGCTCCAGCAGAACCTGCAATATCCGATACTCATTTCGGCTCAGCTCCAGCAGCTGTCCCTCGTACCGCAGCGTATTATCTCCGGTGTCCAGCACCGCTCCCCGGCATCCCAGCAGCGGCGCGGCCGATCCAAAGTCGTAGGTCCGCCGCAGCAGCGCCTGAACTTTTGCCGCCAGCACCTCCAGATCAAAAGGCTTGGCAATAAAATCGTCACCGCCCATATTCATCGCCATGACCACGTTCATGTTGTCCGATGCCGATGAGAGGAACACGATGGGCACCTGGCTGAGCTTCCGGATCTCCGCGCACCAGTGATACCCGTTTCGGAAGGGCAGTCCGATGTCCAGCAGGACCAGGTGAGGCGCAAAAGCGGTAAACTCTTCCATCACCCGGGTCAGGTCCTCTGCCTTCCGTGCTTCCCATCCCCAGGATGCAATATGCTCCACCACCGCCCCAGCGATGACGGCATCGTCCTCAACTACGAAAATCTTATACATAGGGTATTCCTCTCTTAGAACATGCCTATCCGTTGATATTACCAGTCCATATCGATCTGGTATTCGCCGTCGATCAGCAATATTTCCGCCCCAAACCTCCGGCACATACGCAGCGCCTCAGCGTTATCGTGAAGCAGCGATTCCATGGTGCAATCCGCATCATCCCGCCGGTTTTCAATTGTGCTGGCATATTTTTTGATTTCATCGTAGTGGCTGCGGATATACGCTTCGCTCATCACTAGACAACGATATTTGATATAAGGGAGATATTCCGTTTCAAAATCTTCCGTCCAATTAAACGGGATATAACATCCTTCAATAATCAGATTCTGGTTATTCTCTATGGCCGTCTTGATAATTTCCCGTACAATTGGCCACAGGTAGTCTGTCAACGTCTGGTCACCACTGACAGGTGTAAGATTTGTATTGCCGCTGCGGATTAGCCCCATTTTCAAGTGGTCAATGGACAGATAAGGATATTGATATTTCTCCAAAAGTCTCTGCGCTAATGCAGTCTTTCCGGTATGAGAGGCGCCTGCAATCAATAAAATCATATAGCCCTCCTGTCACAGCAGCTCTCGTACGATCTTCCCGTTTTCCTCATAGACCATCTGCTCCCCCAGCGTATCGTCTTCAAACAGACAGATCATTTGATCGAAGCTCACCGCCAACTGATACTGCTCCAACTCACTGCGCTTGATCCAGAACATTTTCCCCTCGCTTGAAGACCGCAGCTCTCCGGAAAACCGATTTGTTTTATACAGTACCACGATATATCGTGTACCATCCTCTTCCCAGAACTGCTTCAACCCGCACAACTGCGGCTTTTCAATGGTCAGCCCCGTCTCCTCCCAGACCTCCCGGATTACCGCTTTCGTAAAAGATTCTCCCGGCTCTACATGACCTCCGGGAAACGTAACCCCTGGCCACTCCGGATTCAGCCGGTCCTGCACCAGCATATTTCCCTCACCATCATACACCATGCACATGTTGGTCAATACGACCGTTTCCCGCCTTGCCATGTCAGATTCCTCCTATAGATCTTTTATATCTTTTGCAGCAATAGCAAAAAACGAGGACAGTCTTTCGACTGTCCCCAATATGTTGGCGTTACCTATCTTTCCGGGCCGTCTCCGGCCAAGTATTGTCGGCAGAAGCGAGCTTAACTTCCGTGTTCGGGATGGGAACGGG
>ERZ779626.429-NODE-429-length-25308-cov-6.467232_pt1 | contig 25308 bp, 19 predicted proteins | sample MGYA00514209_ERZ779626 | MGnify/ENA primary metagenome ERZ779626 (study PRJEB29562, sample SAMEA4376713) | mouse gut metagenome | isolation source: Cecum | study: EMG produced TPA metagenomics assembly of the A DSS colitis mouse model was used to assess the...
GGACGCCGTGCACCGCCTTGACGTTCTCCACGGCGTCCTTGATGATCGACAGCGTGCGCAGTCCCAGAAAGTCCATCTTGATCAGGCCGACGCTTTCGACCTCCTTGCCCTCGAACTCCACCACGTTCAGCTCGGCATCCTTGGCAATGGCCATCGGCGCGAACTTTTCGAGGTCGTCCTGACCGATGATCACGCCGCAGGCGTGCACGCCCGTCTGGCGGATCGAGCCTTCCAGCTTCTCGGCGTATTTGAGCGTATTGCGGATCAGCTGGTTGGGCGACTCGCGCTCGGCGGCCAGTTCCGGAGACTCCTTGTAGACGAAATCGAACGGCGTCTCGCCGTGTTTCTTGTCGGGCGTGACCTTGTCGGGCACCAGCTTCGAAAGGCGGTCGCTCTCCGAGAGGGCCAGCTTCTGCACGCGGGCGACGTCCTTGATGGCCATCTTGGGGGCCATCGTGCCGAACGTCACGATCTGGGCCACGCGCTTCTGACCGTACTTCTGCACGCAGTAGCGCAGCACGTCGGCGCGGCCGTCCTCGTCGAAGTCCACATCGACATCGGGGAGGGAGATGCGTTCGGGATTGAGGAAACGCTCGAACAGCAGGTCGTATTTCAGCGGGTCGATATTGGTGATCTTCAGACAGTAGGCGACCACCGAACCGGCGGCCGAGCCACGGCCGGGTCCCACCGACACGCCCATTTCGCGCGCGGCGCGGATATAGTCCCACACGATCAGGAAGTAGCCCGGAAATCCCATCCACTCGATCGTGCTCAGCTCATATTTGATGCGCTCCTCGGTCTTTTCGTCCAGCACGTCGCCGTAACGCATGTGCGCGCCCTTGTAGGTCAGGTCCTTGAGGTAGCAGTACTGTTTGGCGACCATCAGCCGGTCCGAAAGCTCCTTGTCGCCGGCAACCAGCTCCTCCAGCTCCGGAACGGTGGCGCAGGCGCCGATCTTCGCCAGCATCTCCTCGTCCTCGATCTTCTTGACGAACGACTCGCGCAGTTCGCCGAGGGCGATCGGGAAATCCTCCGGCGGCGGGAAGTTGGGCATCAGCGGGGCGTGCGTCAGCTTGTAATCCTCGCACTTGTCGGCGATTTCGAGCGTCGTGGCCAACGCTTCGGGATGGTCCGGGAAGAGCGCCGCCATCTCTTCGGGCGACTTGAGATACTCCTGAAACGTATAGCGCATACGGTTCGGATCGTCCAGATCGCGGCCCGTATTGAGACAGATCAGATGGTCGTGCGCCACAGCATCCTCGGCGAGGATGAAATGCACGTCGTTCGAACAGATATACTTGACGCCGTATTTGGCCGCCAGCTCCAGAATCACCTTATTGACGCGCAGCTGGTTTTCGTAGACGTCCGCGTCCTTCTGCGGATCGCCCGAAGGGTGCAGCTGCAGTTCGAGGTAATAGTCTTCGCCGAAGATGTTCTTGAACCACTGGACCACGCGCTCAGCCTCCTCGATATCGTTGTGCATGATAGCCTGCGGCACTTCGCCGCCCAAGCACGCCGAGCAGCAGATCAGCCCCTCGTGGTACTGTTCGATCAGCTGCTTGTCGATACGCGGCTTGTAATAGAATCCCTCGGTAAACGAGTAGGAGACCATCTTGCAGAGGTTGTGATAGCCTTCGAGGTTCTTGGCCAGCAGAATCAGGTGATCGCCGGCCTTCTCGTCCTTGTCCTTCTCGAAACGGTTTTTCACCACGTAGACCTCGCAGCCCAGAATCGGCTTGACCCCGGCGTCCGTGGCGGTGTCGTGAAAGTTCTTGACGCCGTACATGTTGCCGTGGTCGGTAATGGCGATGGCGTTCATGCCGAGGGCCTTGGCCCGCTTGATGAGCGGCTTGATGGCGGCGGCGCCGTCGAGGATCGAATACTGGGTATGTACGTGCAGATGGACGAAATCGGGCATGGTTCTAATTCCTGTTTTTATGGCAGAACAAAGATAGGGATATTTCCGCAGATTTCGTGGCAGGGCTATTGCATTTTATCAACAAAATGCTTAACTTTAAATATCCAACCAATACCGAGAAATTATGCAAGACGAAACCATGGTTGTATTAGCGGAATACAACACCGTCACCGAAGCCGAGATAGCCAAATCGATGCTCGACAGCGCAGGCATCTGGTCGATGATCCGCAACGAATATATGTCGGCCATTTATCCCATAGGCACCATGCCCGCACAGGTCGTCGTCCGTGAGGAGGACGCCGAGAAAGCCAAAGCGATGCTGCGGCACAGATAGAACGGCAAGGGCTTCCGGAGGTTCCGGAAGCTCTTTTTTATCGCCGGGGCGGTCGGCCCGCCAACGGGACGGCCCTCGCGCTTCCGCCGGCCGGATTCGTCTCCGCCCGGCGTTACGGGAGCGTCATTCGGCCATCCCCAGAAAATTGACCCCGTATTCATAGGCAGTCCGCTGGGGCACTCCGCGCACCTTGCGGGGCGTCCATTTGCCCTTGCTGCTCCTGATGACGCGGATCATCTCGCGCGACAGCTTCTCGTCGGGCGACTTGATTACCTCGCCGATGGTGATTTTCCCGTCGGGTTCGATGTAGAAGCGCACGCGCACGACGCCTTCGCCCTTCGCGCCGCGGCCGGTGAATCTTCCGTCGTAACGCAGGCGCAGCGAAGCCCATTCGTGAAACGTCTTGTCGGGGTCGCCGCCCAGAAAGAGCAGCGGATCGGCGTCCTGCTTCTTGGCGATCTTCTCCACCGGCAGGCGCATCGTCAGCCGCCAGCTGTAGGTCGTCGGCTTCCCGTCCTTCATCGCCGGAGTCCACTTTTCGAGCCGCCCCAGCGCCTCGGTCATCGCCTCGCGCGTGCGGGGCGTCGCCGGCTCCACGCCGACCGAATCCTTTCCTGCACATGTCCGGTCCAGAAACCGCCACTGCGTCACATTTCCCGTCTCATCGACCGTAAAGCCAACGACGACCTGCGACGAAAGCTCGGCGGCGGGAATCTGCGCCGCATCGACGATCTTCTCGGTCTCGCCGATAAGACGCGCCATAAAACGCTTCGCATCCGACCCCTGAAAGCGGGGCGGCACGGTCCCCTGAGCCGCGGCGCCGCACCACACGGCCAGCGCAGACAAACAGATAGCCATTCGCTTCATACTGCTGTTGTTTTTCAAGGTCATTCGTTCCAAATCCGCCACGAGGCCTCGGCCTGTTCGCGCAGCATCGTTTCGCCGTTGAGAATATGCGCCCCGCGCTGACGTCCGTAGTCGAGGAACTGCGTCAGGGGCGGGTTGTATACCAGATCCAACAGATAGTGTCCGGGCGTCACGAAACCGTAGGGAATCCGCGGGGCCGCATCGACGGCGGGGTAGGTCCCCACGGGCGAAGCGTTGACGATCAGACGGCTCCGCTCCACGACTTCGCACGGCAGATCGTCGTAGGTATAGTTGCCCTTCGCCGCGTCGCGCGACACCAGATCGAACGGGATTCCGCGCTCGGCCAACACATACTGCACGGCCTGCGAAGCGCCGCCCGTCCCCAGCACCAGCGCATGTTCGGGCTGTTCCCCGCCCAGCAGTTCGTCGAGCGAGGCGCGCAGTCCGACCACATCCGTATTATGGCCCGTCAGCGAGCCGTCGGCCGCACGGCGCACGCAGTTCACGGCCCCGATCATCCGGGCGTCGTAGGAAAGGGCGTCGAGCAGCGGCATCACCTCGCGTTTGTAAGGTATCGTGACGTTGAATCCGCACAGGTCGGGCGTACGGGCCAGCAACCCCTCCATCGCGCCGATGTCCGGCAGTTCATACAGCGCATAGGCGCAGTCCGCAATCCCTTCCCGCTCGAATTTGGCGGCGAAATAGGCAGCCGAAGCCGAGTGCCCCAGCGGGCGTCCGATCAGTCCGTAACGACGCATGGCCTACTCCTCCCGTTTTTTCACGACGATACGCGCCGCCAGCTCGATGCAGTAGATCGTGAGAAACCCCACGAGGCAGAGCACGACGGCCTCGCCCAGCAGGGCGTCCTGCTGCGCAAGGGCTTCGAAACGCCCCGGCGCGATGTTGCGCTCGACGAGCGGCATGATCTTGCCGTGGCTGTCGGTATAGGTCTCGACGACCTCCTTCCACGGCCACACCTTGTTGAGCGAACCGACCATGAACCCCATGAGCACCGCGACCGTCACGTCGTGCCAGTGCTTCAGCAGCCATGAGAGCAGGTGCGAGAAGCTGATGATGCCCGCCGCGGCGCCCACGACGAAAATCACGATGACGGGAACGTTCAGGTCGCCCACGGCCTGCATGATGAACTGGTACTTGCCCAGCAGCAGCAGGATGAAGGCGCCCGAAATGCCGGGCAAAATCATCGCACAGATGGCGATTGCGCCCGAAAGCAGGATAAACCACCACGTATCGGGCGTCTCGGCGGGCGTGGCGACGGTGATCCACCACGCCGCGGCGGCGCCGATCAGACATGCCGCGACGGTCTGCACCCGCCAGCGTCCGATCTGCTTGGCCACCAGCAGCGCCGAAGCGACGATCAGACCGAAGAAAAACGACCAGATGGCGATCGGATGGTTCGTGAGCAGGTAGGTCATCAGCCGGGCCAGCGAGAAAATCGCAATGGCGATGCCCAGCAGCACGGGCAGCAGAAAGCGGCCGTTGATATGCCGCCAGAATTCTTTCAGCCGCAGCGTGCCGAGCAGCCGCAGGGCGGTGGCGTCAACGCTTTTGATCGACTCGATCAGTTCTTCGTAGATGCCCGAAATGAAGGCGATCGTGCCGCCCGAAACTCCGGGAACGACGTCGGCCATGCCCATGGCGCAGCCCTTGAGCGTAAGTAACAGATATTGGGAAAACTTCATAATCCTGAATTTAGCCACAAATATACGAAAATTGCGGGAATCGCACACACTCCGCCAACAGACGCTCCGCACGAAGAGAGCGTGCGACAGGTTTCCGGCATCGAAAACACCCCCGCCAGAGCCAAACTCCGACAGGGGGGGGGAATCGTTGAAACCGGACATGCCCGACAGCCTTATTCCGGCCGGGAAGGCTATACGCCGACCTTTTCGCGCTCCCGACGCTCGAAGAATTCGGGTTTGCTGCGCCGGATAAACGCGACGACCTCGCTCAGTCCGTCCGAAAATTTCTCGAAATCCTCCTTGTACAGGAAAATCTTGTGCCGGTCGTACGAAAAACTGCCGTCGGGGTTGGTCACCTTGCGGCTCTCGGTTATCGTCAGGAAATAGTCGCCGCCGCGCGTGCCCCGCACATCGAAAAAGTAGGTGCGCCGGCCGGCTTTCACGGCCTTGGTCAGAATCTGGTCTCCATATTCCTCCGCGTCGCGGCGAGGCGTTGTCTGGGGTGTCATGGCGTGGTAGTTTTGGGATTGGGCTAGGATTAATTTTGTATAACGAATATAAGCAATTTAATCCTAAAATCCAAAACTTTCCGCCTTAATTTTCAGGCATCAGCAGCGGGGCTCCCTCACGTTCCCAGCCGCCGAGAATCTCCACCGCACGCCGATAGGCGCCGTTCTGCGCCGGGTTCATCACCCGGTAGAAAGCCCCCGTATCGAACAGCCGCTGCGCCACGAGCGCCTTCAGCTGGACGCGCATCAGCGGCTCCGATGCCGCAAAACCCGCCTCGTCGAACTCCACGCCGCGCTCCGCCCCCAGCGCCGTCAGGCCCGTGAGCATCTCCTTCCCGACGCCGAAAGCGGCGTCGAAAGCGGCGAAATCGGGGTAGGCGCGCTCCAGCCTGCCGCGCTCGCGGTCCATGTACGAGATGACGTATTCATTGACCACGCCGCGGCGGATCAGATTGGCGTAGTAAACCGAGAATCCCGCAGTATCGGCTTTGACCATGACATCGGGACGGATGCCGCCGCCCCCGTAGACCGTGCGGCCCGTGCGCAGGGTCCGGTACTCCGGCGCCCCGGCGTCGAGCGAATCGCGCACCGCATCGTTGTAGCGGCGCAGGTGGTCGAGGTAGTATTCGCGGCGTTTGCCCTTCTCGTAGGGACGCTGGATCACACGCCCCGAAGGGGTGTGGTAACGGGCCACGGTGATACGCACGGCCGAGCCGTCGCCGAGTCCGATCTGACGCTGCACCAGCCCCTTGCCGAAGCTCGGACGGCCCACGACCACGCCGCGGTCCCAATCCTGCACGGCCCCGGCGACGATCTCGCTGGCCGATGCCGAGTTCTCGTCGATCAGCACCGCCAGAGGCCCGTCGGGCGCCTCACCGTCGTGCGGATTGCGCAGCGACATCGGCGGCACGGCGCGTCCTTCGGTCGAGACGACCAGCGCGCCCCGCGGCAGGAAGAACCCGGCCATTTCGACCGCCTGCTCCAGCAATCCGCCGCCGTTGCTCCGCAGGTCGAGGATCAGGCTTTGGGGCCGGCCCAGCTTGTCGAACGCCTCGCGGAACTCCGACATCGTCGTGCGTCCGAAACGATTGACCTTGATATAGCCCACGCCGTCGGCGGCCATGTAGGCCGCATCGACCGTGTTGAGCGGAATCTTGTCGCGGACGATCACGAAATGCAGAGGCGCCGGCTCCCCGTGGCGCACGACGTCGATTTCGACCCGCGTGCCGGTCTTGCCGCGCAGGTGCTTCGGCACGTCGGTCTGCTTGAAGCCCACGGCGTCGAGCGTGTCAATGCGCACGATGCGGTCGTTGGGCATGACGCCCACGCGCTCGGCAGGCCCGCCGACGATCGTATTGACCACGATCACCGTATCCCGCAGCACATTGAACTCGATGCCGATGCCGCTGAACTCACCGTCGAAACTCTCCTGCACGCCCTTCATATCCTCCGCGCCGATATAGGCCGAGTGGGGGTCCAGCTCTTCGAGCATCCCCTCAATGGCGCTTTCGACCAGCGGCCCCATCTCCACCTCGTCGACATACAGCCCGTCGAGGTAGCGGTAAACCTGCATCAGTTTCCGCAACTGCTGTGCGGCCCCGGTCTCCTGCGCCGCGAGGGGCAGGGCGAAAAGGGCGGTGAAGAAAAGTAAGACGATACGCATAGCGATAGAATTTTAAGATTCGACAATTTAAAAAACCGGCCGTACTGCTCCGGACAAGCCGGTGCCGCAGCACGACCGGGATATCGGTTTTCGGGGTGCGCCTAACGCCGGGACTCCAAATCCGCTGCCAGAGCGGCGAAAGGCACCTGACGCTGCTCGCCCGAACGCATGTCCTTGACCGTCGCGGCCTGCGCCTCCAGCTCCTGCGAGCCGATGATGACCACGTAGGGGATGCTCCGGCGGTTGGCGTACTCCATCTGTTTCTTCATCTTGCCGCACTCAGGGTAGATTTCGGCGGCGACGCCCGCATCGCGCAGCGAGCGGAGCAGCTCCAGCGACGCGGCCTCCTCCTCGGCGCCGAGGTTGGTGAAGAACACCCGCGTCGTGAAGCTGACCTCTTCGGGGAAAAGGTTCAGCCCCGTCATCACGTCGTATATGCGGTCCGCGCCGAACGAAATGCCCACGCCCGACATGTTGGGCATGCCGAAAATGCCGGTCAGGTCGTCGTAACGGCCGCCGCCGCAGATCGAACCGATGGCGAAATCGAGCGCCTTGACTTCGAAGATCGCCCCGGTGTAGTAATTCAGTCCGCGCGCCAGCGAAAGATCCAGCTCCACCGTCAGGCCGATGCCCGACCGCTGCACGTAGCCGAACACGGTCTCCATCTCCTCGATGCCTTTCAGGCCCGTCTCCGAGACCGCCAGCACCTCGCGCAGTTTCGTGAGCTTCTGCGAATTGTCGCCGCTCAGTTCAAGTATCGGTTGCAGTTTGTCGACCGCCTCCTGCCCAAGTCCGCGCTCCAGCAGTTCGGCCTTCACGTTGTCCAGCCCGATCTTCTCCAGCTTGTCGATGGCGACGGTAATGTCCATCATCTTGTCGGCGTGGCCGATCGCCTCGGCGATGCCGAAAAGAATCTTGCGGTTGTTCATCTTGAGCGCCACGCGGATGCCCAGCGCACGGAACACCCGCTCGACGATTTCGATCAGCTCGACCTCGCACAGCAGCGACCGGGTGCCGATAACGTCCACGTCGCACTGGTAGAATTCGCGGTAACGGCCCTTCTGCGGCCGGTCGGCGCGCCATACGGGCTGCACCTGATAACGCTTGAACGGGAACGTCAGCTCGCCCTGATGCTGCACGACGTAACGCGCGAAAGGCACCGTAAGGTCGTAGCGCAGGCCCTTTTCGCAGATTCTGGACGCCTGACGCACCTCGTCGTCCGACAGCCCCGCGGCGTAATCGCCCGAATTGAGGATCTTGAACAGCAGTTTGTCGCCCTCCTCGCCGTATTTGCCCAGCAGCGTCGAAAGGTTCTCCATCGAGGGCGTTTCGAGCGGCGCGAAGCCGTAGGTGCGGAACACCCCCTTGACGGTGTCGAAAATATACTGGCGGCGCATCATCTCCGCGGGGGAGAAGTCGCGCGTGCCCTTTGGTATGGACGGTTTTTGTATTCCCATTTTATTTCGTGTTTATCAATCTTTGTGCGGACTACTCTTCGATCAGTTTGCGGTATTTCACGCGGTGGGGCGTCGTGTCGCCTCCCTGCGCCTTCTTCCACTCCTCGTACTCGCTGTACGATCCCTCGTAGAAGACCACCTTCGAGTCGCCCTCGAACGAGAGGATGTGCGTGGCGATACGGTCGAGGAACCAGCGGTCGTGGGAGATCACCACGGCGCAGCCCGCGAAGTTTTCGAGACCCTCCTCCAGCGCACGGAGCGTATTGACGTCGATGTCGTTGGTCGGCTCGTCCAGCAGCAGCACGTTGCCCTCCTCCTTGAGCGCCAGCGCCAGATGGAGACGGTTGCGCTCGCCGCCCGACAGCATGCCGCACTTCTTCTCCTGATCGGCGCCGGAGAAATTGAAGCGCGCCACGTACGCGCGGGCGTTCACCTGCCGGTTGCCCAGCATAATCAGGTCCGTGCCGCCCGAAATCACTTCGTAAACGGTTTTCTCAGGGTCGATCGACTTATGCTGCTGGTCCACATAGGCCAGCTTCACGGTCGGCCCCACGCGGAACGATCCGCCCGTCGGCGTCTCCAGCCCCATGATCATCCGGAAGAGGGTGGTCTTGCCCGTACCGTTGGGTCCGATCACGCCCACGATGCCGGCGGGCGGCAGCGAGAACTCCAGATGCTCGTACAGCACCCGGTCGCCGAACGCCTTCGACACGTCGTGCGCCTCGATCACCACGTCGCCCAGACGCGGACCGTTGGGAATGAATATTTCGAGTTTCTCCTCTTTCTGCTTGGCGTCCTCGTTCATCATCTTGTCGTAGGCCGACAGACGGGCTTTCGACTTGGCGTGACGCCCCGACGGCGACATGCGCACCCACTCCAGCTCGCGTTCGAGGGTCTTGCGGCGCTTCGACTCCTGCTTCTCCTCCATGGCCATGCGCGTGGTCTTCTGATCGAGCCAGCCTGAGTAGTTGCCCTTCCACGGAATCCCCTCGCCGCGGTCCAGTTCGAGAATCCAGCCCGCCACGTTGTCGAGGAAGTAACGGTCGTGGGTCACGGCGATGACCGTACCCTTGTACTGCTGCAGGTGCTGCTCCAGCCAGTCGATCGACTCGGCGTCGAGGTGGTTGGTCGGCTCGTCCAGCAGCAGCACGTCGGGCTGCTGCAACAGCAGGCGGCACAAAGCCACGCGGCGGCGTTCGCCGCCCGACAGCACCTTCACCGACTGGTCGGGATCGGGACACCGCAGGGCGTCCATCGCGCGCTCCAGCACGCTGTCCAGCTCCCAGCCGTTCACCTGATCGATCTGCTCGTACAGCTCGCCCTGACGCTCGATGAGCTTGGCCATCGTGTCGTCGTCCATCGGCTCGCAGAGCTTCATGTTGATCTCCTCGTACTCCTTGAGCAGGGCCACCGTCGCGGCGCAGCCCTCTTCGACCACCTCCCTGACGGTCTTCGAGTCGTCGAGCTTAGGCTCCTGCTCCAGATAACCCACCGTGTAACCGGGCGAAAAGACCACTTCGCCCTGAAAGTTCTTGTCGATGCCCGCGATGATCTTCATCAGCGTCGATTTACCCGAACCGTTCAGACCGATGATGCCGATCTTGGCTCCGTAAAAGAAGGAGAGGTAGATGTTGTTAAGGACCTTTTTCTGATTGGTGAACGTCTTCGAAACGCCTACCATCGAAAAGATGATTTTTTCGTCTGCCATATTATATGCGTTATTGTTCGTTGTTCCGATTTTCCTATCCGGCAAAGATAATAAAGATTCCGCAATCTTCCGACACGAAACGACAAATTAGGGTCGGGAACCGCACACCGTCCCGACCGAGAGAGAGCCGGCTTCCCGGCAGGGACTCCCTGCGCTGCAAAAAAAGGCGGCCCTGCACCGTTCCGATACAGGGCCGCCAGCTTGCGAACTCCGTCAATAGTTCTCTTTCTTCGGCTCGAAGTAGGCCTGCGGATGCTTGCAGGCGGGGCAGAGCTTGGGAGCCTCTTCGGCTTCGATGACGAAACCGCAGTTGCGGCACTGCCACCAGATCTTGCCGTCGCGCTTGAAGAAGTTGCCGTCCGTCAGGCGGCTCAGCAGCTTGAGGTAGCGGCGCTCGTGCTCGGCCTCGACGGTCGAGATCATCTTGAAGGCCGTGGCGATTTCGATGAAGCCCTCTTCCTCGGCCACCTTGGCGAACTCACGGTAGAGAACATCCCACTCCTCCTTTTCGCCGTGAGCGGCAGCCAGCAGGTTCTCGGCAGTGGTTCCGATCGGACCGGTGGGGTAGCTGGCCGTGATCTCCACGTCGCCGCCCTCAAGGAACTTGAAGAAACGCTCGGCGTGCTCCTTCTCCTGTTCGGCCGTCTCGGCGAACACGCCTGCGATCTGCTCGTAACCCTCCTTTTTCGCCTTGCTGGCGAAGAATACGTAACGGCTGCGCGCCTGACTTTCGCCGGCAAACGCCTTCAGCAGATTCTGCTCGGTCCTTGTACCTTTAATGCTCTTTTCCATAATCTTATATTGTTTAGTGTGTGTCGTTTATTTCCGTACAGCAAAGATAGGAAAATCCCCGACAATTCGCCAAATTATCTTCATCGTTTGTTTTTATACGGCTATTCGGATTACTTATAGACCCGATCGAGCATCTCCGCCACGTCCTTCCGGAACAGGGAATAGGCCGCCGGCAGAGCCATCGTGTCGCCGACCTCAGGCGGAACGATCCGGTAGCCGGGCATCGCCACCCACACCGGCACCGGGTCGAGCGTATAGGTCATACGGCCGTCGGGATGCCGCACGGCTTCGATTTCGGCCATCAGCCCTCCGTCGCAGTAGCGGCGGCGCTGATTGGAGACGAAGTTGCCCAGCGAATAGAGCACCACGTGCGACGAATCGGTCTCGAAGGGTTGCACCACGTGCGGATGGCTTCCGACGATCAGGTCCGCGCCGTTGCGGCGCAGAAAGCGCGCCAGCCGCCGCTGTTCGGCATTCGCCTGCCGTTCGTATTCGTTCCCCCAGTGGATGCAGACCGCGATGCAGTCCGGCGATCCCTCGCGCGCCGCGGCCAGATCGGCCGCCATGCGCACCGTGTCGATCAGGTTTACCCGCACGCCCTCCGGCACGGGGATTCCGTTGGTGCCGTAGGTGTAGTTGAGCAGTGCGAAGCGCACGCCGCAGTGTTCGAGCCAAAGCGGATTGTTGGCCGCACGGTCGAGACTGTCCGTAAATACGCCCGTATGCCGGATGCCGCACCGCCGAAGTTCCGCGACGGTCGTATGCACCCCGGCGGCGCCGCCGTCGCAGCAGTGGTTGTTGGCCAGCACGGCCACATCGACCCCGGCGTCGCGCAGTGCGTCGGCCAGCGCCGCCGGAGAGCGGAAACAGGGATAGCCCGTATAACGGTCGGTGCGGGTGAGCGTCGTTTCGAGGTTCACGATCACCAGATCGGCCGCACGGAAGCGGCGGTGCAGGTGAGCGAACACCTCCTGGTAGTCGAACCCCGTTTCGCGGCGGGCCGCCGTGACCTGCGGCAGATGCTGCATCACGTCGCCCCCGAACAGCAGCCGCACGCACACCGGCTTGGGCGGCGGAAGGGCAGGCGCCCGCTCCGACTGCTTCGCCGGAACGCAGCACGCCGCCGCCAGCAGCAGCCACGGAAGAATATGTCGAGCGGATATTTTCATGGTATGCGCCCCAAAGTTAGCTTTCCGTACGATAAAATCCAAAAACCGCACTATATTTGCCGTCCCGAACCGCCGAGCACGGTTTTTGCCGTCGTTCGGGATGCCGCGCGGCGCAGGCCGCGGCAAAAACGCGCAGCGGTGCGGCGGGCCGTTTCGCAGCACGCAACGCCGCCGTGCGCCGCAGGCTCCGGCCCGCACCCGCCGCCGGCGGAGGGGAACGCACCGCGCGCAGACACGGTGCAGCCATGACAGACGCCAACGCGAAAAAAACGTCGAACATATGCGTAACATAAGTAATATAAAGGGAGTGCTCTACGCCGTTGTCTCTTCGGCCACGTTCGGGCTGATCCCGCTCTTCTCGATCCCGCTGCTTCATGCGGGCATGGCCTCGCCGACGATTCTCTTCTACCGCATGCTGCTCTCGGCGGCCATCATGGCGGCGGTGGCGCTGCTGCTGAAACGCAACTTCCGCATCTCGCGGCGCGACTTCGGCGTGCTGGCCGGCCTGAGCCTGATGTACGCCGCCACGTCGCTGGGACTGCTGCGCTCGTACGACTACATACCGAGCGGCGTGGCCACCACCGTCAATTTTCTCTATCCGCTGGTGGTGACCATCGTCATGACGCTCTTTTTCCGCGAACGCAGTTCGGTGTGGATCGTCATCGCGGTCTTCATTTCGCTCGTCGGCGTGGCGCTGCTGGCGTGGGGCGACGCGGGAAACAACGATCCGGGGCGCGGCCTGATCTATGCCGGGACGACCGTATTCACCTATGCGGTGTATATCATCGGGGTGATGAAGAGCCGCGCCGGACGGCTCGACCCGCTGATCGTGGCGTTCTACGTGCTGACCTTCTCCGCCGCGGTGTTTCTGGTCTACGCCCTCTCGACGTCCGGCATCGCGGTAGTCCACACATGGCACATCTGGCGCAACCTGCTGTTACTGGCCCTGCTCCCGACGGTGCTCTCCAACCTGACGCTGGTGCTGGCGATCAAGCATATCGGCTCGACGATGACTTCGATCCTCGGCTCGATGGAACCCCTGACGGCCGTACTGGTCGGCGTCGTCCACTTCGGCGAACGCTTCGACCTCGACTCCGCGGCCGGACTGATTCTGGTCGTCACGGCGGTCATCATCGTCATTCTCCAGACCAATCACACGCCGCAGACGCCGCCGGCAAACATTCCGCCCACGCAGCCGCAGGAGTAAGACGCTGTCCGCCTTACACAGCCGAAAATCGCGGCCGCAGCCCGCGCCATTCCGCGCCGGACGGCGACTCTCTGCCCGCAGGCGATCCGCCGCGTCGCGCCGACTGCCGTTCAGGACCGGCTCGGCGGCAGGCAGGCGCAACGGCCTATTTCTTCTTCCGGTTCGGATTGGCCGGGAACCATCCCTTCGCCACACGTCCGCGCTGCTCGAACAGCTCGCCGATCGACCAGAGCGACGACGCGCCCCAGACGGCCAGCAGGGTGGACCAGAGGATATGCCGCACGGCGACCGACGCCGCGATCGCCGCGACGCCCATCAACAGGAAAAACCACCAGCAGCGCACGCCGAAGTAATATTCGCCCTTGATTACGAAGGGGTGGAACAGACCGATGATCAGAAACGTAGCGACGCCGATCACCAGCCCCGTAAGGTTGTATTCCGTCAGAAATTCCATCATGATTCCGCAACAGTTTGAAAGCAAATATACGAAAAAAAGAGCGGCCCGCACCGGACCGCCCGAATAAATGACGCCGACAAGGCCGTCAGAAGCTGTACTGCACCATTACGTTCACGCGGTTGGCGTGGTTCTTCATGCTGTTCATGTCCTTGCGCGAACCGTAGAGGTACTCGCCGGCCACTTTGCAGCGCGGCGTGAGCGAATAGAAGATGTTGCCGAAGATATACTGCCCCTGCTTGTACTGGTCGTCGGTGTAATAGCCGTGGCTGCGCTGCACGCGGACGGTCGAATAGCCGCCCGAAACGAACAGGCGCGGCGTAATGTTGATCTGCCCGGCGGCCTGCCAGCCCCACATCGGCATCATGCGCACGAGCGACGGATCTTCGGGATTGGGCGTGAAGTCGAGCCCCGAACCCGTCAGGTCCTGAATATAGGGGGTGATGCCCTCGCCGTAAACGCCGTTCATGAAGAGCCGGAACCAGTCGCAGCACTTGATCGTACCGCTGAACTGCACGCCCCAGCCGAGCAGCGAGGTGGTCGAATTTTTCGAGACCTTGTGCATGTAGGGGTTGCGGATGACGCCCGACGCGCGGATATGGCTGCTGCGGTCGTCGCCCCACGCATACTGCAGATACATCGGGAAGTCGGGCACGCGCTGGTGCATCGGCTTGAAGTTTTCGCCGTAGGTCGCGCTCACATTGGGCATTTCGGCCGCGACGCCGAAGGTCATGTGCCGGCGGGCGAACGAAACCTCATAGCGGATCATCGTGGCGAAATTGAAGTTGTAGGCGTTCGGTCCCTGAAAGTCGATGGTCGTGGGCGCGGCCTGCAGGTCGCAGAACGTCGTCACGTCGCGTCCGAGGGTCAGCCCCTTGAACGACACGTAAGCCGAGCGCAGGCGGGGCGTATAGCTGCCCTCCGCGCCGCCGCGGAAGTCGGCGTCCATGTAAATCACCACGCGGCCCAGCGCCCGCGTGTTGGTGATCGCCTTCATGAAGAGACGCGAAGTCGAGGCGTCCATCATCAGCTTCTGTTTCGAATTGTAATTGCCCGGCACGGGAATGTCGTAGGGCACGAAGTCGATGTTGTCCACGATGCCGTCGAAGTCGTATCCGGCGCGCAGGCTCACGAAGCCGCCCAGCGAGAACGAGAACCGGTTGTTCTTCGACGCGAATACGAACTGGGGCTTCTCGGACTGCTGGAAGCCGGGGCGGTGCGTCTCGATATAGTCCTGCGTGGCGTTGTCCATCGCCAGCCGGTTGAGCGCCGCGGCCTGACGGCTGCCGCAGCCGCCGCAGTTGTAAACCGTGTCCACTTCGTGCACGGAGATAAGGTAGACCGTGGGCGAATACTCTCCGTTGCGGCCGTCACGCATGTGTCGCTGGGCCGAAGCGGAAGACGCAAGCAGCAGAGCCACAATCAAAAGTCGAAATGTTTTCATAAGCTGAATTGATTTGGTTTTAAATTTGTCCGATATGTTTTGTTTTTGGAGCACAAGCAGTTGATGTTCAAACCCCCGATCAGCAAGTTATATGCCAAAGGATGCCGCACGCCATTCGATCTGCCGGAACGCACGGCGCTTCCGTCCCGCGGCAAAAGGCGCTCCGCCGGCTCCGGACGGGCTTGGTTTGCACGCGGTTTTCATTATCTTTGCCGGAGATAAACTCCCGCACGGACAGGCAGCGTCCCCGGCAGCGGCAAATCGATTTGCCCCAGCCCCCGACTTGCACTATCTTTGCCGTGGATAAACCGCCGCACGGACAGACGCCCGGCAAACCGGTTCCGCACCCGGCCCGCATCGTCTTCGTGCGTTAATTAAAATAAGGTATGTTTCTCTGGTTTACTTCGATTCTGACGCTCGCGGCCGCCGCCGCAGACATCATACACTACCGCCGGCTGCGGCGGCGCGGAACCTCCGCACGCAACCTGCGCCTGTTCGTCGCGCTGGCCGCCGCCACCGACGCCCTGCCGCCGGTCATCGCCCTGACCGACGCCCTGAGCCGCGACAACACCACGGGATTCATGCTCTTCGCCATGTGGGCGTTCTGGGTATGGATGATCACCGTCCTGCCGCGCATCGCCTGCTATTTCTTCCGGCTCGTCGGCCTGCCGCGCGCCGGCATCGCCGCCGGCATCTGCGTGGCCGCGCTCCTGATTTGGGGCACCACGCGGGGCAGGACGCAAATCCGCGTCAGCCGCACCGAAGTCTGCTCCGAACGGATTCCCGCGGGATTCGACGGTTTCCGCATCGTCCAGTTCTCGGACGTCCACCTCGGCACGCTCGTCTGCCCCGAAGCGGAGCTGAGCCGCATCGCGGACAGCATCAACAGCCTGCATCCCGACCTCGTCGTCTTCTGCGGCGATCTGGTCAATATCCGCGGTTCGGAGCTGGACGCCCGCGCCATGCGCCTGCTGGGCGGCCTGCGCGCACCGTACGGAGTCGTAGCGGTCACGGGCAACCACGACGCCGGAGTATACATCAAGGACAGCATCGCACATCCCGCCCAAGCGAGTCTGGCCGAGGTCGTCGCACGCCAGCGGGAAATGGGGTGGCGCGTGCTGGAGGACACGACCGTCTACCTGCGACGCGGCGGCGACAGCATCTCGCTGACGGGCCTTTCGTTCGACCCCGCACTGCGGCACCTGCGCCACGCTCCCGACCTGCCGCCCGCGAACCTGAACGCCGCCTACCGCGGCGTCCCCGACTCGCTCTACAACATCACCGCCGTGCACATTCCCCAGCTCTGGGACCAAATCGCCGGAGAGGGATACGGAGACCTGACCCTTTCGGGCCACGTACACAGCATGCAGCTGAAAATACGCCTTTTCGGACACGCCTTCTCCCCGGCGCAGCTGATCTACACGCGGTGGAGCGGCCGCTACGACGAAAAAGGCCGCACACTCTATATCAACGACGGCACGGGATACGTCGCATTCCCGATGCGTCTGGGCGCATGGCCCGAAATCACACTCATAACGCTGAAAAGATGCGGGTAACACTTTCCGCCGCGGTTACGGCCGACGGCTTTCTGGACGACAACAGCCCCCGGAGGCTGATTATCTCGACGCCCGAAGACTGGGCGGAGGTCTACCGTCTGCGCGCCGCACACGACGCCATTCTGGTCGGCGCCGAAACACTGCGGCGCGACGACCCGTCGCTGCTCGTGCGCGACGAAGAGGTCCGTACCCGCCGCAGGGAGCAGGGATTGCCGCCCGACATCGCCAAAGCCACGCTCACCGGCACGGGCGAACTTTCGCCCGGACTGCGTTTCTTCACCGAAGGCGAAGCCGAACGCTATGTGTTTTCTCCGCACGAAATAGATAGTTTACAGAACATTGCAACGGTTATATCAACCGAAGGACCAATTACGGCGAAGTTGATCGTCACCCAGCTGGAGAAGCGGGGCGTCGAACGGCTGATGGTCGAGGGCGGGGCGGCGGTCCTCCGCATGTTCCTCGGCGAAGGCATGGCCGACACCCTGCGGCTGGCCGTCAACCCGCAACTGCGGCTCGGCGCGGCGGGCGGCGCGAAATTCCGCTTCACACCGCCGCAGGGCACTCCGCAGACCCGCGAAAACTTGGGCGGCATGGAGGTCACGACCTACACGCTGCATCCCGACACCTCCGCCACAGACCTGCGTTTCCTGAAGCAGGCCGTGGACGAAGGCCGCAAATGCACCCCCAGCGCCACGTCCTACTGCGTCGGCGCGGTCGTGGTCGCGGCCGACGGCCGGATCTTTGCAGGGCACACGCACGAAACCTCGCCGACGCACCACGCCGAGCAGGAAGCCATCGCCAAGGCGCTGGCAGCCGGAGCGCCGCTCCGCGGAGCCGCCATGTACTCCTCGATGGAACCCTGCTCGCAGCGGGCCAGCGAACCGGAGAGCTGCACGCAGCTCCTGCTGAAATACGGATTCGCCCGCGCCGTCTTCGCGCTCTACGAACCCGACTGCTTCGTCTGCTGCCGCGGTGCGCTCACCCTGCGCGAAGCGGGCGTCGACGTACGGGTCTATCCCGGACTGGCCGGGGGAGTGTGGGAAGCCAACGCCCACCTGAAGCGCTGAAACCGGCGCAATTTATGTCCATAAGGGCCTAAAATTGGCCTCTTTTACCGGAAAATCGCGCAACATATCGGGATAACTTATATATTTGTGTTTTAAACGTATCGATGAATATGAAAACAGCAGTCGGAATAGCTTTTGCGGCGGCATTCGCAACCGTCGTCCCGCTGTCGGCGCAGGAGGTCAAGCAGACGCTTTCGCTCGACGAGGCGATCGCCGTCACCCTCACGGAAAATCCCGCGATGAAGGCGGCCGAGTTCGAGGAGAAGGCCGCGACGCAGGAGCGTCGCGCGGCCATCGGCCTGCGCATGCCCAAAATCAACGTCACGGGCGCCTATGCCTATCTGGGCAAGGACATCGGATTCGACTTCAACGAGATGAAGGGTCCCGCCAAGAACCTCGCAGGACAGCTGCTGGGCAGCGGACTGATACCCCCCGAAGCGATCCCCTCGATCAACGGCCTGCTCAACCCGCTGCTGAACGCCGACTGGTTCCTCACGCTGCAGGACCGGAGTCTGGGGTTCGTGGGCGGCGAGGTGACCATGCCGATCTGGCTGGGCGGTAAGATCAACGCCGCCAACCGCGCCGCACGCATCAACGAACGCACCGCCGCAGAGCAGGGCAACCAGACGCGCAACGCCCTCATCTCCGAGCTGGTGGAGCGTTACTTCGGCCTTGCGCTCGCCATGCAGGTCGTCGAGGTGCGCCGGCAGGTCGTGGACGGCGTGCGCCGCCACCTCGAAGACGCCATAGCCCTCGAAAAGAACGGCATGATCGCCCAGAGCGAACGGCTCTACGTCGAATTCAAGATGGCCGAGGCCGAGCGCGAGCTGGCCAACGCCAAGCTGCAGGCCGAAACCATCGCCAGCGCACTCTCCAACACGCTGGGACGCGAAAACGCGTGGCAGCCCGTGACGTCGATGTTCATGATCGACAAGGTCGAGGATCTGGCTTACTATCAGGATCTGGCGCAGGACCGCAACCCGCTGCTCAATCAGGTTTCGCTCAAACGCCAGCTGGCCGAGGAGGGCGTCCGCGTCCAGCGCGCCGACTTCCTGCCGCAGGTGGCGGCCATCGGCGGCGGCTCGTTCTACAACTATCAGGTTTCGGGCATCGTGCCCCGCTGGGCCGTGGGCGTGGGGGTCAATATCAAGATCTTCGACGGCCTGAACCGCGAATACAAATATTCGGCGGCCAAACAGACCGCACGCCGCGTCGGCGCCCTGCAGAACAAGGCCGGCAAGGATATTTCGGTGCTGGTCGAGAAGCTCTACAACCAGATGATGAACTACCGCAACCAGATGACCTCGATCGACGCGTCGCTGAACTTCGCCGAGGAGTACCTCCGCATGAAAAACGCCGCCTTCCTCGAAGGCATGAGCTCGTCGTCGGACCTGATCGACGCCGAGCTGAACCTCGCGGGAGTGCGCACCGAACGTCTGCAGGCGGCCTACAATTTCGACCTGCTGCTGGCGCAGCTGCTCGAAACCGCAGGCATCAGCGACGAATTCCCGGCCTATGCGCGCCGCAGCGACGCACGGCCCGTTCTGTTCGATAAAAAATAAAATCCGAAAAATATGAAACGCAGCAACATCATTGGAATCATCGCGGCCGCCGTGGTCATCATCGTGTCGGTCGTACTGATCAGCTGGTATCTCCGCAGATCGACCCCGACGCTGATTCAGGGCACGGTGGAGTGCACGACCTACAAGGCCTCGTCGAAAGTGCCGGGCCGCATCGACGACATGAAAGTCGAGCAGGGCGACCGTGTGGAGAAGGGGCAGCTGCTCTACACGCTCTCGACGCCCGAACTGGAAGCCAAGCTCCAGCAGGCCGAAGCGGTCAAGAGCGCGGCCGCGGCGTTGGATCAGGCCGCCATAGCCGGCGCCCGCATCCAGCAGATCGAAGCGGCCATGAACATGTGGGAGAAGGCGCAGGCCGGGCTGGAACTGGCGCGCAAGACCTACGAGCGCGTGAAAAACCTCTACGAGCAGGGCGTAGTCCCCGAACAGAAGATGGACGAAGCGTCGGCCAACTACAAAGCCATGGAAGCCACGGCGCTGGCCGCCAAAGCGCAGTACAATCTGGCCATGGACGGCGCCCGCAAGGAGGACAAGGAGGCCGCCGCGGCCCGTGTCCGTCAGGCCGAAGGAGCCGTCAGCGAAGTCGAATCCTACATCAGCGACGCCATGGTCTATTCGCCCGTCACGGGCGAGGTCTCGACCATCATCGCCGAGCAGGGCGAGCTGGTCGGCAGCGGCTATCCCGTGGTGGCGATCCTCGACATGAGCGACATGTGGGTGACTTTCAATATCAAGGAGACCCTGCTCCCCGCGATTCGGGTCGGCACCCGCATGAGCGGCTACGTGCCGGCGCTGGGGTATGACGTGGAGTTCGAGGTAACCTATATCGCCGTGCAGGCCGACTTCGCGACGTGGTCGGCGACCCGCACGCAGGGCGGCTTCGACATCCGCACCTTCGCCGTCAAAGCCAAGCCCACGACGCATATCGAAAACATGCGTCCGGGAATGAGCGTACTCGTGGATTGGGACCTAATCGGGAAGTAGGAGAGTGCGATGCTGAATTTCCTGCGTAATACCTATGCCGTTCTGCGGCGGGAACTGACGCGCCTCGCGCACCAGCCGATGTATTTCGTGCTGATGCTCGTGCTGCCCGTCGTGTCGTTCGCGTTCTTCGCCCTGCTGTTCAACAAAGGCGTGGCGCGCGACATTCCGATCGCAGTGCTGGATCAGGACCACACCTCGCTCTCGCGCAAGGTCACGCAGATGATCGACGACACGGCGACGGCAATGGTGTCGTACGGCATTCAGGACATGGACGAAGGCGAACGGCTGATGCGCGAAGGCAAGATCATGGCGATCGTGCAGATTCCGGCATTCTTCGAGAAAAACATCCTGAGCAACAGCCAGACGCATATCGAGACCTACATATCGGGAACGAACATCACGGTGAACGGCCTGCTGTCGAAAGACATCCAGACCGCCGTGACGACCTTTTCGGGCGGCATCCAGATCCAGCTGCTCACCAAACAGGGACTCACCGAGCTGCAGGCCATGGCGCAGCTGATGCCCGTGCGGTTCAACAAGCACGTATTGTTCAATCCCTATATCAATTACGGCTATTACCTCTCGCCGAGCTTTATGCCCATGATGCTCCTGATCTTCATCGTCATGGTGACGGTCTTCACCATCGGCACGGAGCTTAAGAAGGGTACGGCGCGCGAATGGATCGAGACGGGCAACGGCTCGGTATCGGCCGCACTGCTGGGGAAGGTCCTGCCCGTGACGGTGGTGATGTTCCTCATGTCGCTGGTCATGTTCCTGATCATCTTCAAGGTCGTCGGCGTGCCCCTGAACGGCAGTCTGACGGTTATCCTGCTGAGCACGCTGCTCTTCGTGATGAGCTATCAGGCCATCGCGGTCTTCATCGTCTGGCTGCTGTCGAACGTTCGCGTTTCGCTCTCGATCGGCGGCGGCTATTCGGTGGTGGCCTTCACCTTTTCGGGACTCACGTTCCCGATCATGGCCATGTGGCCCGCCATGCAGTACCTGAGCAGGCTCTTCCCGTTCACCTACTACACCGACATCTTCGTCGATCAGATGCTGCGGGGCGCCCCGGTCGTCTGCTCGCTGCCCGACATGTGCTACATGTCGCTGTTCATTGTCTTACCGCTTCTGTGCCTGCCGCGCCTGCGGACCATCTGCACGGAGGAAAAATACTGGGGGAGGTTATAGCATGAGCCGTTTCACACATCAGATGACCTCTTATTGGCAGCAGATGCTGTCGGTCATGCGCAACGAGTTCCGCACGATCTTCACCGATGCGGGCGTGGTTCTGATCCTCGTTCTCGCGCTGATCATCTACGCCACCGTCTACTCGATGGCTTACGGGGCGCAGGTGCTCCGCAACGTGCCGATCGGCGTGGTGGACGAATGCCGCACGCCGACCAGCCGCAGCCTGATCGAGACCTTCAACGCCGGGCCGAACACCTATGTGGCCTACAATCCGACGAGCATGGAGGAGGCCAAGGATCTCTTCTTCAAAAGCAAGATCTACGGCGTGGTCTACATCCCGTCGGATTACGAGGAGAAACTGCTCGGCGGCCTGCAGGCCAACGTCGCGATCTACGCCGACGCCAGCTACTTCCTCATGTACCGGCAGGTGTTTCAGGAGGTCGTGACTTCTATCGGCGCCACGGGCGCGATGGTCGAATTCCAGCGTCTGATCGCCAAGGGAGCCAACCTCCCGCAGGCGCAGGCCACGACCCAGCCGGTCATCTACCAGTCCCACAACCTGTTCAACCCCTATCTGGGCTACGGCACGTTCGTCATGCCCGCGATCATCATGGTCATCATCCAGCAGACCATGCTCATCGGCATCGGCATGATCGGCGGCACATGGCGCGAATTCGGGCTGTACCGCAAACTCTGTCCGCCCGACCGCAAGCGGATGTCCACGCTCCCGATCGTACTGGGCAAAGCGCTGGTCTACGGCATGATCTATTCCGTGACGACGTTCTACATCCTCGGTCTGCATTACAAGCTGTTCCACTATCCGATGAACGGCGCGACGGGGACAATCGTGGTCTTCATGCTGGCGTACATGGCGGCCTGCATCGCGCTGGGAATCGCCATTTCGACGCTCTTCCGCTACCGCGAGAATTCGCTGCTGCTGCTGTTGTGGACCTCGATTCCGCTGCTGATGCTCAGCGGCGTCTCCTATCCCCGCGAAGGCATTCCCGACTGGCTGTTCAACTTGGGGCAGATATTCCCCAGCAGCCACGGCGTAAACGCCTTTATCCGCATCCAGAGCATGGGAGCGTCGCTCTCCGAAGTGCTGCCCGAAATCAGGATGCTCTGCATTCTGGCCCTCGTATACGGCGGTCTGGCCTGCATCGGCATCCACTTGGTGCTCAACCGCGCGGACAAGGACGACATCCCGGCGCCGCACACCTCCGAACCGGAAAAGTGACGGCGACACCCAAGCATCCGCAGGAACCGCCCCGTCCCGTCCGCAAAAAGCCGGACGGCCATCGGCCCAGCACACCGGCACAAGGACGAACCGGAAGCAGGTTTCCGGCATAATGACAAAAAAGACGTCAGGCGCAATGCCTGACGTCTTTTTTGTCCGAACCGCACCGGTTACCGCGGACCGTGGAAGATACCCGGAGGCGGCCCGCCCGGACCGCCGGGTCCCATGCGGCGGGGTCCCGACTGCACGGCCCCGTCGTAATCGGAGATGTTCTTCGAACCCTTCTTGCCGAAGCGGCGCAGGTTGTAGGTGAACTGCACCATGTAATAACGGCCGATCACGCTGTTGGTCGCATTCTGCGTCCATCCCGAACCCGTCGTGCGGGCGAAAGCCTTGTTGCGGTTGAGCAGGTCGTTCACGCCGAACATGATCTCGCCGCGCTTGTTCTTGAATATCTTCTTGCCGATCCATGCGTTGCAGAGCAGGTACGAATCGTCGTAATCGTTCGTGAAACCGATATACTGCGTGTAAGCCACGCTGCCCGTAAAGGTGAAGCCCAGCGGGAAGACGAACTTCATGTTGCCCTGCGCCCGGTGGTTGAAGTAGCGGTTTTTGGAACCTGAATCGCCCAGCGAGTTGGTCGCTTCGTTGTAGGTGCCGTTCCACGAGAGCGTGAAGTCCACGTTTTCGGAAATATTGCTGCCCAGCACCGTGTTGAAGTCGTAGCCGATATTGCTCGTGTCATTGCGCTTGCCGCCCGTGATGAATCCGTCGGCGTCCACCTTTCCGCCCAGCATGCTCGGCGTAAGCGAGTAGCTGACGCCCGCCATAACGTTGAAGTTGCTCTTCAGGAAGCCGATCGGAAAACCGTAGCTCAGGTGCGTCCGCAGGCTCCAGTAGCCGTCGAGATTGACGGGCGTGGAGTAGTAGTTGGGCTTGTACTGCACGCCGCCCAACGTGATCGTGCCGGGATTCGACACCACGTGCGTCGCATTGTAGTCGGAGGTGTTCTGCATCGAGAACATCCACATGAAGGTCCGGCCCTTCTCGACGTTGGAATTGATGTAGTGGAAATTGACGCGGTGGCTGTAGGTCGGATTCAGATCGGGATTACCTTTGGTGATATTCTGGGCATCCGATACGTCGGCCACGTTCTGCAGGTCGGTGATCGACGGGTTGTCGGTATAGGACGATACGTAGAGCCGCAGCGAATTCTCGCGGTTGATGTTCAACTGTCCCATCATGAAATAGGTCACGTTGTTGTACGAATGCCTGATCTTGTCGGCGTCGTCCCGCACGATCTGCCCGTCGAGCGACGAACGCTGGTAAAAGACATTGGCGATGAACGTATTGCGCTCCTTCGAATAGCGGAATCCGGGACCTGCGCTCTGCGTCAGGTAGTTGCTCCGGTAGGAGTTCGAAAGCGCTCCGTCGGGCGTCAGTCCCGCGATCGAATAATCCGCGCCGGTGATATACGACTTCTTGTCGCGCTCCTGATAATCGTACGAAATGCGATACTGAAGGCTTACCTGCGCATATTTGGCGACGGGTTCCGTGTAGGTGAACTGTCCGCGCAGGCGGTAGCTGCTCGACGGCGCGAGGTTGCGCAGGTAGCGCAGGCGCGTGTAGCCCGTCGTGTCCCATCCCCACGGCGCGTCGACGCCGTCGGGCCGGAGGTCCGAGAGCGGCAGCACGTTCGAGAAGGAGTTCGAGTTGTTGGTATTGTCCGAGTAGTTCACGTCGCCGTCGACGGTGATCGTACGGCCGTCCTTGCCCAGTTTGGCGCGGTAAACGGCGTTCGTCCGCACGTTGTAACCGTGGCGCAGGGCGTCGCTGCGGTTCTCGGTGCGGCTGTAACCGCTTTCGCCGAACTGCCAGCCCTGCGTCGTGCTCAGCGGGTCGTTCGACTGGTAGCTGAAGCTCGGACGGACCATCAGATTCTGGTTGTCGGAGATTTTCCACTCCAGACGGGCATTGAAGCGGTGGTTATACGACTCGGTATCCGAGTAGCCGCGCGTCGAGAGCGTATCCACGGGCATCGGCGACTCATACCATTTGTCGATCGTCGAACGGTTTCTCGTGTCGGTGTTGTTGAAGAAATAGCTGCCCTGAAACGACACCTGATCGCGCTTGCCCCATGTATCGGAGTAGTTTACGCCGATGGCGTTCACCGACGCCACGCCGCTTTGGGGGCGCACCATATACTGGCCCACGCCGCCGCGGCGTCCGCGCCCCGAACCGCCCGAAACGCCCAGAATATCCTCGAACGAGAAGTTCTGCTGGTTGATGTTGTTGAACAGGCCGATGACCGACACGCGGCTGCTGCCGCTGAAGATATTGGCGTTGCCGCCCACGACGTATTTGTTCTTGGCTTCGGTCTTGGTGTCGGCGTCGTAACCGTAACCGGCATAGAGCTTGCCGAACTGCCCCTGACGCATGTTGGCGTGCGTAACGATCTTGAGGGCCTTGTA
>ERZ779626.430-NODE-430-length-25304-cov-8.081904_pt1 | contig 25304 bp, 23 predicted proteins | sample MGYA00514209_ERZ779626 | MGnify/ENA primary metagenome ERZ779626 (study PRJEB29562, sample SAMEA4376713) | mouse gut metagenome | isolation source: Cecum | study: EMG produced TPA metagenomics assembly of the A DSS colitis mouse model was used to assess the...
CATTGAGATGCCCCAGATGGACGGCCACCGGCTGACCAAGCTGGTGAAGGACAGCGCCCGGTTCAAGCAGATTCCCCTCATCATCTTCTCCTCCCTCATCAGCGAGGAGATGCGCCGCAAGGGCCGGGACCTGGGCGCGGACGAACAGCTCACCAAGCCGGAAATCGGTCATCTGGTGGATGTAATGGACCATCTGCTCCTGCGCCAGGACAAGCAGGTACGGATCTAATACCGGACAGGACAGGATAGGAGGCAATTTTCTATGAGCGGCAGATATATCGTGCGGCAACCCATTCGAGACGCTGCGGGCAACACCCTTGGACATGAGATCCTTTACCATGGCGCCAATCAGGCCTTCAGTAGTGACAGCTCCACGTCCAGCGCGGAATTTGCCGCCGCCAACACCATCTACAATTTTCTCACTGACAACAGCCCCAAGGTGCTGAAGGGCACGCTGAATTTCATGACCTTCACCACCATGCTCCTGATGAAAAAGACCCCCCGGCTGTTTGACAAGAGCGACCTGGTCATCCAGATCGACGACGCGGTCATCATCCATCCGCTGTCCATGCACCTGGTGCAGCAGTACGCCAAGGAGGGCTACCGCATCGCCGTGAACGACTTCCAGTTCACCCCCCGGTACCTCTCCCTGCTGGACGACATCCACTTCATCAAGATCAACGCCAAGACCGCCACTGAGCTCACCATCCGCAACACGGTGGAGATCGCCCACAGCATGAACATCAAGTGCATCGTCACCCACATCAACGAGGAGAAGCTGTACCAGCGGGCGGTGGCCCTGGGGGCGGACGGGCTGGAGGGCCCCTATGTGGCGGCCAAGCTCACCACCCAGGCCCACAGCAGCGCCTACATCCAGAGCAACTTCTTCCAGCTGATGGTGGCCGTCACCAGGGATGAGCCCAACGTGGAGGAGATCGAGCAGATGATCGCCGCCGACGCCAGCCTGACCTACGGCCTGCTGAAGATGGTCAACTCCGCTTACTTCGCCCTGCGCCACCGCGCCACCACCATCACCCAGGCCATCATGACCCTGGGCCTGGGCCAGCTGAAACAGTGGATTTACCTGCTCAGCGCCAGCAACGCGGAGAACGAGGTGGACCCCGGCTCCGAAGAGTTCCTGAAGCGCTCCTTCCTGCGGGCCAACTTTTGCAGCGAGCTGATGAACCACGCCAAAAACATGCCCATCTCCAAGTCGGAGGCCTATCTCATGGGCATGTTCTCCACCCTGAACTACCTCATCGACGCCCCCCTGGAGGAGATTCTGGCAGAGGTGCCGGTGGCCGACGAGATCAAGACCGCCCTGCTCACCCACGAGGGCCGCTGCGGCAAGCTGTTTGACCTGGTGCTCAGCTACGAGTCCGCCGACTGGGAGAAGATCACCGCTTTGGCGGAGGAGCTGGGCATCCCCGACAACATGATGACCAGCGTTTACTTCATCTGCATGGAAAATGTGAACACCCTGTGGGAACAGCTCACCAGCCCCTACCCCCAGCAGCTCCCCCCCGAGGACGAGGCCTCCGATGGCTCCCAGAGCTAAACCCTCTCAAAAAGATAAAAACTCTGGCGGATGGAAACCATCCGCCAGAGTTTTTCCTTTGTTCAGCCCCGGGTGTGATGGGGGGTCTCCATGACCACCTTGCAGGCCTGAAGCAGCTGGGCCGTGATATCGCTGCTGAACTTGCCCTCGTACACTGTCAGCCGGGGCACCCGGTCGTTGGGCTCCAGCACCACGTACTTGGGGGGAAGGTGGTTCAAGGTGAAGGCCTTTACATCCTCCATGCAGCGCTTGCAGGTGCACAGGCCGAACATCTCCACATACTTGGGGGCCTTCTCCTCCACCAGCACCTGCATCACATTGATGTAGCCCGGGTTTTCCGGCTCCACAAACTGGCGGACGGGTGCTTCCTCCGCCGGGGCGGGCTCAGCCGGCTCCTCCGGCTTCTCAGCCTGGGGCTCTGGCTCGGGCTCCGCAGGAAGGGGCTGGGGTTCGGGCTCCGGCGCGGACTCCGGGGCCGCCTGCACCGCCACGGAGACGGCCTCGGGCTGGGAGGGGGCGGGGGCGGCGGGCTGGACGGCCTCCAATTCCCCTTCCAGGGCGTCCTCCAGGGCGTTCTTGATCTGCACCGACACCGCCGCGTCCGGGGCCATGGAGGTGACGATGGGGGGCACCGGGGCCGCGGGCGCGGCGGGGGCCTCCGGGGCGGCGGCCTCCTCGGAAGCGGGATCGGGCTTTTTGCTCAGCAGGTTCATCACCCGCGCGGTCTTGCTGGTCTTATCCTTAGATGCCATGACGCTGTACTCCTTACTTAGTTGAAAAATTTAGAGATATACTTCTGGCGGAAGGTGGGCTTGGGCCGGGGGAAGCGATTCCCCGCCACCACGTCCACGATCTCTTGGAAATCCTGGGCGGGGCGGGAGTCCGGCTGGTAGGTAAGCACGCTCTGCCCGTGGGCGGGGGCCATGGCCACGCCCACCCCCCGGTGGATCTTGGCCTCAAACACCCGGCTGTCCAGCTGCTCCGCAACCTCCTGGGCCAGCTCCAGAATGTCCTTGGACAAGGTGAGCCGGCCGTTGAATTTGTTGATGAGGATGCCGATCACCTTCAGGCTGGGGTTGAAGGCGTCCCGCACCGTCTCAATGGTCTCCTGGAGCTGGGTGACACCCACCAGGCTGAGCACCTCCGCCTCCATGGGCACGATGAGGCCGGTGGAGGTCACGTAGGCGTTGACGGTGAGGACATTCAGCGCCGGGGGCGTGTCGATGATGACGAAGTCATACCGGTCCCGCACTCCCATCAGCAGGTCGCTGAGCATGAACTCCCGGCGGGGGGCGGTGAACTCCACCTCGGCGGCGGACAGCATAATATCTGAGGGCAGTACATCGCCGTACTCAGTGGAGGCGATGGCCTCCTCCATAGAGCAGTTCCCCTTGAACACGTCGTAGACAGTGCTGCTTGAGCCGATGTCCAGCCCCAGAGTAAAGCCCAGGTTGCCCTGGGGGTCCAGATCAATGCCCAAAACCTTCGCCCCGCGCTGGTGGAGCCCGCACACCAGGGCCGAGGCGGTGGTGGTTTTGCCCACCCCTCCCTTTTGGTTGGTGACGGTAATTATCTGAGTCAAGGAACATTCCCTCCCTTTCACAAAAACTTGGGGAAAAGTCTTAAGTTTAATATACTACAGGTCGATAAAAAAGAACAGAGGTACAGCGAAAAAACTGCAAAAAATTTTTCAAAATTTTCTCCTGTAAACGTGCTATGGACAGGGCAATCTGCCCATAGGTTTTTTGGAAAGGAGCGGTTCAAATGGCATCTATTACCAGTTTAAGCAACAGCAGCTACAACACCAGCAGCATTTATGGGAACCGAAATGTGCTCAGCGGCCTGGCCAGCGGCATGGATACCGAGTCCATGATCGAAAACGCGGTCTCCGGCATCAAGCTGAAGATTGAAAACCTGACGAAGAAGCGCACCAGGATTGAGTGGCAGCAGGAGGCCTACCGCAGCATCATCGACAAGGCGGTGAACTTCAACACCAAGTACACCTCCTACTCCTCCAAGACCAACCTGCTCAGCGCCAGCTTTTTCGACAAGGCGGTGAACACCACCGTCAAGGGCACCTGGAAGGACAAGATCACCGCCACCGGCAAGACCTCCAGCGACATCAAGATCAACGCGGTGAAGCAGCTGGCCACGGCGGCCACCTACACCGTGTCCGGCCTGGGCGGCAAGTACAACGGCGAAATCAGCGGCATCGACGGCCAGGAGTTCGACCTGGGCAAGGACCTGGACGTGAGCACCGTGTCCGGCAGCCTGTCCCTCAAGTACGGCGGCACCAACGGCGCCACCTTTACCATCAACTTCGACGAGCTGGAGAACCTGAACGAGGTGGAGGTGCTGGACGCCGACGGCAACGTGAAGGAGGACGCCACCGACGTGGAGAAGCTGGCCCAGGCCATCAACAACAAACTGGGCGAAATCACCTACAGCTACACCAAGAACGGCTTCCAGGAGACCACCACCGCCGACAAGGCCATCAAGGTGGAGGTGGACCCCCTCACCCTGTCCATCAGCTTCAAGGACGGGCTGGGCACCGGCAACAAGGTTTCCATCGCGGGCGTCAGCGGCAAGTTCGACGACATCCCCGGGGCGGACAAGGGCAGCAGCTCCATCCGCTTCGCCGGGATCGACGGGCTCACCGAAAAGGTCTCCACCAGCGAGTACCTGGGCGGCACCAAGGGCGACGACGGCAAGTGGTCCGGCGGCAAGGAGCTGGGCGTTACCTTCAACGGCACCACCAAGAAGATCAATATGTCCGACATCATGAATAAGATTGACTTCAGTTATGACGCCGACAAGGACAAAAACACCCAGTTTAAGGAGGCCCTCCAGAAAGAGCTGGACGACGCCTTCGGCAAGGACAAGGTCACGGTGGACCACACCGACGGCAAGCTGTCCTTCAAAACCGACAGCGGCTCCACCCTGAGCCTGGGCGGCTCCGCCGTCGAGGCCCTGGGCTTTGAAAGCGGCGACTCCAACTTCGTCAACCCCGGCAAGAAGCTGTCCGACCTGCTGGACGACAGCATTTTCAAGGATGAAAACAAGCTGATGGGCGTGGGCGAGGCACGGCTCAGCTCCAACGGCAAATACTACGTGGACGAGAAGGGCAACCGGGTGAACAAAGACGGCGTGCGCCTCAACAGCGATGGCGAGGAGATGTACAAGTTCACCGTCAACGGCGCGGATATCAACGTCACCAAGGGCACCACCCTGGAAAGCCTGATGAACTCCATCAACTCCAGCGCCGAGGCCGGGGTGAAGGTGAACTACTCCAAGCTGACCAACGAGTTCAAATTCACCGCCACCGAAACCGGGGCCAACGGCAAGATTGAATTCGAGGGGCTGGCCCAGGATCTGTTCGGTCCCCCCAGCGACGTTGAGGTCAACCACAATTTTGGGGACAACTTCGGCATTAGCTGGCTGAAGGAAGGCCAAGACGCAAATATGACCGTCCAGCTTGACGGGTTCGCCGTCAATGTCAGCGTCAATAAGTCAACGACCATGGAGGACTTTGCCAGACAGATCCAGGAAAACAGCGGGTCCGCCCTGAAGGCCTCCTACGATGCAAAGACGGGCCAGTTCACCGTGACCGACCAAAGCGGCGCGAAGCAGGATTTCACCATCAAGGATCAGTGGGATGATTCCTACAAGCGGGAGATCAAGCCCGTCGTCAACTATACCTCCGGTCAGGACGCCATCATGGACGTGGAGATCAACGGCAAGCGGTTTGAGAACCTGACCCGCTCCAGCAACAGCTTTGACATCGACGGCCTCACCGTCAATGTGAAAGGCGAGTTCACCACCGGCGTGGACAAGGACGGCAAGCCGGAGGAGCCCATCACCTTTGAGACCTCCACCGACACGGACAAGATTGTGGAAACCATCCGGGAGTTTGTCAACGACTACAACGAGATGGTCACGGAAATCAAAAACGCTTACTCCACCATGCCCGCCCAGAAGAGCAACGGCGTGCGGTATGAGCCCCTCACCGCCGAGCAGGAGGACCAGTACAGCGAGAGCGAGCTGAAGGCCTACAACGAGAAGGCCAAGCAGGGCATCTTGTTTGGCGATTCCGACCTGTCCAGCATGTACAGCAAGCTGCTGAGCTCCATCCAGCCCGGCGGCTCCGACGGCCAGACCCTGCGGGAAATCGGCATCGGCACCGCCTACAACAACGGCATGACCACCCTGAGCCTGGATGAGGATAAGCTGCGCGCCGCCCTGGAGAGCGACCCGGACAAAGTGAAGAGCGCCTTCACCAAGAGCAAGGAGGGCGGCTCCTCCAGCGACGGGCTGATGCAGAACATGCAGAATACCCTGAACAACTACGTCAAGACCACCGGCGAGCCCAAAGGCATCCTGATCCAGCGGGCCGGCTCCAACAAGGCATTTACCTCTCTGAACAACAACAGCCTGAAAACCCAGATGGACAACCTGGACAGCCAGATCGACCGCTGGACCGACAAGATGGCCCGGCAGATCGACCGCTACACCACCCAGTTCAGCCGTCTGGAGCAGCTGATCGCCGAGATGAATTCCCAGGCCTCCTCCATGGCCGGTCTGATGGGCGGCAGCGGCGGCTACTAAATTACCGCAAGTCAAGAAGGAGTCAAGAATGGATTTCAAAGGCTACCAGGGGTACCAGGGCTATAAAGAACAGGGCATCAACGAGATGTCCCCCGGAGAGCTGCTGCTTCTGCTGTATGACGAGCTGGTGAAGCGGCTGGTCCGGGCGGGCTTGGCCCTGAACAAGGCGGACTACCCCCTGTTCGAGGCCAGCGTGGACCGCTGCCTGGACATCGTCCGCTACTTGGACGACACCCTGGATATGCAGTACCCCATCAGCAGGAACTTGAACCGGCTTTACGACTACTTCAGCTTCGAGCTGAACCGTGTGAAGGCGGGCCGCAACAAGGATGAGCTGGAACGGGTCAGGGTTATGGTGAGCGAACTGCGGGACACCTTCCGGGAGGCCAACAAAAACGCCGACCAGCAGCTGGCCGCCTTGGCCCAGCAGCAGGAGGGCGGGGGCTGAGCATGGACGAGAAGACCGTGATGGACGCCCTGGTGCAGATGAAGCGCACCGGCAACCTGCTCAACGAGCTGTGGGACCTGACCCAGCAGCTGGGCCAGGCCATCGACCGAAACGACCAGGTGAGCGCTCAAATGCTCATCGCCATGCGGGAGGAGCCCTTGGGCAAGCTCCAGGCCGCCGACCAGGCCCTGCGGGACCAGCTGGAGGCCCTGCCCAACCGGGATACCGCCCGCCAGCTGGCCGCCATGCTCAACGCTGGCCCCGCCGCCGACCCCAGCCAGCAATTCCAGGTGGCGCTCTGCGAACAGGTGGCCTCCAACAACCGCCGCCTCAAGCAGATTATGGAGCTGGACAAGGCGCTGAACCAGCGGATGGCCCGGGAAAATTCAGCCTACCAATAGGGCGCAAATCAACAAAATATCGGCCCGGTGATCCACCGGGCCGATATTCCACGAGCGAGAGCGGTTTATGTACCGGGCGTGTAGATGGCCCACAGGGGCGCGCCGTTGTCCCGGGCGGAGGACAGCTCGTCCAGAATCAGCTGAGGGTCCCATGCCTGCAAGCTCCGCTCCAGGCTGTTGGGGTCGGCCACCAGAATCTCCCCGGCGAGGGTGGTCCCCCGCAGGACGATAAAGTGCCCGCCGTCGGTGAAGTGGCCCCGGCCCATGAGGGCCACCACCATCCCGCCGGAGCTCAGGATGTCCCTCAGCCTTTCCGGGGTCCGCTCGGTCACCGCCTGGACCTCCAGCCCAAAGCCTTGGGCTGTCCCCCGGACGATGGAGTGATAGGAACCGCTCCGCCGGGCCCAATAGCCATGGTCCGCCGCCCAGGCGGCCATTTTTGCCGGATCGGTGTCCGTGTCCGTCATGGTGGCCACCGCGATGGCCATGGCCGTGGGACCGCAGCCGTAGGGGCCGATGGGATCTGTGCCGTAGAGCTGATTAGCCCACTGTTCGTCGGACTGGCAGTAGTAGACCACGTCCCACAGCCCGCCGGTGAGCAGCTGTTTCCCGGACGCCTCCAGCACCTGGGTGACGGGCGGGTCGCTGGGTGAGATATCATCCGGCTCCGGCGTCACCTCCGGTATAGACAGCATGGGGCCCTCCGTCAGATCCACCCAGGCATCCGCGGCCCAGTTCCCCAGCGCCAGCATCTGCCGCCCGGTCCAGTTCAGGCCCTCCACGGCTTTGTTGGCGGCCCCCACGCAAAACCGTCCGGCAGCGTCCAGCGCCGCTTTTCCTGCGTCAACCGTCACGGCGGCGGCATAGCGGACGGGGGCCACGATGCGCTCATAGGTGTCCGGGGCAAAGTGGCGGCAGGCGGCCAGCTCCACTCCGCCGATACATAGCACCGCCAGCAGCACCACCAAGATGATGTTGCGCGCCAAACGGCCGGACCCCTTGTTTGGCTTCACCTGCCCACCTCCCCTCTTTGGATTTGACTTCTATTATAACAGAAAAAACGTCTTTTTCAATGGAAAGAAATTTGGTTCCAATCATTCCACATGCAGAGTCAGGAGACGTCTATGCCCACCATACATTTGGACCACGTTTCAAAATTCTATAAGCCCAAACGGCGGCGAAAGGGTCCCATCCACCAGAACATGGGAGTGGAAAACGTGGAGCTGACCATCCACCAGGGGGAATTTGTCTTTCTGGTGGGGGGCAGCGGCGCGGGAAAGAGCACCCTTCTGCGCTTGATTACCGGCGAGGCCAAGCCCTCCTCGGGCCGGGTGTTCCTGGGGGACCGGGATCTGAACCGGGCGCTGCTGCTCAGCCGCAACCGGGCCTCGGTGATGTTTGGGAAGATCTGGCAGGACCCCACCCTGATCCGCAAAAAGACCATCGGGGAGAACCTGCTCCTGGCCACACAGATCGCCAACGGCCGGGAGAGCCCCAAGGTGATGGACATACGGATCAAGAAGGTGCTGGGCTTGGTGGGGATGCGGGGCGTGGAGCCCAAGTATCCCGTGGAGCTGTCCATTGGAGAGTGCCGCCGGGTGGAGCTGGCCCGGGCCCTTATCGGAAGCCCGCCCATTCTCATCCTGGATGAAATCACCGCCAATCTGGACGACGACTGCATCTGGGACACCCTGCACCTGCTCAACGACGTAAACCGCCGGGGCACCACGGTTATCATGGCCACCCATGACAGCCAGTATGTGAACATTCTCCGCCGCCGGGTTATCACCATGTCGGCGGGCCGGGTGGTTACCGACGAGGAGAAGGGAAAATACGGCGATGTGCTGGAGCGAGACAGGAAACCCCTGGTCTTGACCAAGCTCAAAACCGATTTCATATAAAAATCCACAGTCAAGAAATTTAGGAGGAAGAGTCCATGATCAAGAACATGAAGATCAAGAAAAGCCTGATTCTGGGATTCGGGGTCACTATCATTGTCTCCCTGGCCATCATCATCGCGTCCATCGTGCTGATGACTATGCAGAAGGGCCAGTACAGCGCCATCCTCGACGATTACGTCGGCGCCAACAGCATCGTATTTGAATGTCGCGTTGACTACAACATCGCCGGGCGCAGCCTGCGCGACGCGGTGCTGGGCGGAGACCTCTCCAACCTGGACACCACCGCCGACAAAGTGGCCGAGCTGAAGCAGCGCCTGGAGGAACTGGAAAAGATCTATCCTCTGGAGAACAAGACTGAGCTGAACGCTTTCGTGGACACTGTGGAGGCCTGGGAAGTCGAGGCCGAAAAGATTGTCAATGTGGCCCGGGAAAATACCGCCGAGAGCCGCACCCAGGCCGCCGCCATGATCGCCAGCGACTGCTCTCCCAGACTGAAGGAGGCCGCTGAGAAGGGCGACATCCTGGCCTCCACCCTCCAGCAGGCACAGGCGGATATCATCAGCCGCCAGGACCTGACCTCCAGCATCGCCATTGGCGTGATCCTGGCCGTGATGGTCATCGCCACCATCATCGTGATGCGGATCGCCCTCATCATCATCAGAAGCATCGTAGTGCCCGCCGAGCAGGTCCATGTGGCCCTCAGCGGCTTCAGCCAGGGCAAGCTGGACATCCCTGTGGACTATCACAGCACCAGCGAGCTGGGCGATATGTGCGACGCCCTGCGTACCAGCCAAAATGTGCTGGGTGAAGTCATCAGCGACACCTGCCACCTGCTGGAGGAAATGGGCAACGGCAACTTCGACGTGCGCACCAAGGACGCCAACATGTATGTGGGCTCCCTGAACAGCATCCTCACCTCCGTGCGGGCCATCAACGGCAGCCTGACCGACGCCCTGTCCCAGATCAACCAGAGCGCCGAGCAGGTATCCGCCGGCGCCGAGCAGGTGTCCACCGGCGCCCAGTCCCTGGCCCAAGGCGCTACCGAGCAGGCCAGCGCCGTGGAAGAGCTGTCCGCCACCATCGCCGAGATCGCCAACAACTCCCGCCAGAACGCCCAGAGCAGCGAGCAGGCCATGTCTCACGCCACCGACGCCAGCGGCTGCCTGAACGAGAGCTCCGACTACATGCAGCAGATGGTGGAGGCCATGGCCAAGATCTCCGACTCCTCCGCCGAGATCGGCAAAATCATCGCCACCATTGAAAACATCGCCTTCCAGACCAACATTCTGGCCCTGAACGCCGCTGTGGAGGCCGCCCGGGCCGGTTCCGCCGGCAAGGGCTTCGCCGTGGTGGCCGACGAGGTGCGCAACCTGTCCGCCAAGTCCGATGAGGCCGCCAAGGCCACCAAGGAGCTCATTGACCACTCCATCGTGTCCGTCAAGGAGGGCAGCGAGATCGTGCAGAAGGTGTCCGCCGCCCTCCAGGCCACCAACGAGCGCGCCGGTCTGGTGATGATCTCCGTCCAGCAGATCGCTAAGGCCGCCGAGGAGGAGTCCGAGGCCATCGCCCAGGTGACCGAGGGCATCGACCAGATCAGCTCTGTGGTGCAGACCAACTCCGCCACCAGCGAGGAGTCCGCCGCCGCCAGCGAGGAGCTGTCCAGCCAGGCCGCGCTGATGAAGGAGCTGCTCAGCCGCTTCAAGCTGCGCCAGGACGGCTTCATGCCCAAGCCCCAGCCCGCCTACAGCGCCGCCGCTTCCAGCGTCTCTTCCTCCTATGACGATAGCTACGACGCCGCGCCCGGCGCCTCTGCCTCCAGCGTATTCAGCAAGTACTAAGCAAATCAACAGGCTGCCAGGGGGCGGCAGTCATGCCGTCCCCTGGCAGTTTTTGTGACCAAGCAAGAGAGGAGCGGTCCTATGGCAGAAATGAAGGCCCAGGACAAGGACCTGATCTTCGCCCTGGATATCGGCACACGCAGCGTTGTGGGCGTGGTAGGCCGTCCGGTGGGCGACCGGCTGAAGGTTCTGGATGTGGAGATGGCCGAGCATGGCAAACGTGCCATGATGGACGGCCAGATCGACGACATCAGGCAGGTGGGCTCCCTGGCCAAGACGGTGACCCAGCGGCTGGAGGGCCGCCTGGGGGTCCGCCTGGAGCGGGTGTGCGTGGCCGCCGCCGGGCGGGCTCTGCGCACCCAGAAGGGCTCCTTCACCCTGGAGCTCCCCGAGGAGCAGTCCATTGACGCCGAGCAGATCAGCCGGCTGGAGGCCGGGGCGGTGTCCGCCGCCGAGGAGGCCCTCCAGAGCGACGGCGGCGACCGCCGCCAGATGTTCCTGGTGGGCTACACCGTGGCCCAGTACCGGCTGGACAACTACCCTATGTCAAACCTTCAATACCACACCGGGCGCAAGGTGGAGGCGGACGTGGTGGCCACCTTCCTCCCCGGCGAGGTGGTGGAGAGCCTGTACGCCTCCATGCGCAGCGCTGGCCTCCAGGTGGCCAGCATGACGCTGGAGCCCATCGCCGCCATGAACGCCGCCATCCCCGCCGAACTGCGCCTGCTGAATCTGGCCATGGTGGACATCGGCGCGGGCACAACCGATATCGCACTGTGCCGGGATGGCAGCGTGGTGGGCTATACCATGGCCACCGTGGCCGGGGACGAGGTCACCGAGGCCATTATGCGCTCCTTCCTGGTGGATTTCAAAACCGCCGAGGAGATCAAGCGCTCCATTGGCGAGAGCGAGGACCTGATCCGCTGCCGGAACATCCTGGGCCAGGAGGAGCGCATCGCCGCCAGCGAGGTGCTTCAGGTCATCCAGGAGCCCATGGACAAGCTGGCGGACGCCATCGCCAAGCAGATCCTGGGCGTGAATGGAAACGCCCCCTCCGCCGTGTTCCTGGCGGGGGGCGGGAGCAAGCTGTCCGGCCTGCGGGAAAAGGTGGCTGTCCAGCTGGAGATGGACGACAAGCGGGTGGCCATCGCGGGCAGCAACTTCGCCCTCAGCGTGTTCTCCGACAGCCTGGAGCTGGAAAAACCGGAGTACGCCACCCCCCTGGGCATCGCCATTTCGGCGGGCCTGGGGCTGCTCAACGACAGCTATGTGGTCATACTCAACGGCCAGAGCGCCAAGCTGTTCCGCAACGGGGTGCTCACCCTGCGGGACATCCTGCTGATGAACGGCTACAGCTACGCCGACATGGTGGGCAAGACCGGCAAGAGTCTCACGGTCACGGTGGACGGCAAGCGGATGGTGTACCGGGGAGAGCCCGCCGTACCCGCCGTGCTGCGGGTAAACGAGGAGGAAGCCTCCCTGTCCACCGTGGTCCACGCCGGGGACGAGATCCGCTTCGTCCCCGCCACCCGGGGAGAGGACGCCCACCGCACCCTGGGCCAGCTGCTGGGGGAGGATTTCTACGGGAAGGTCATGGTGAACAACGCCATTGCCCCCCTGGACCGCCCCCTGGACCAGGGAGACGTGGTGCTCACCCTGCGGCAGACGCCGCCTCCGGCCCCCCAGCCGGAGCCCCCCACCCCCTCTGTTTCGGCCGTCTATACCCCCCAGGCGGCGACCCCCGTCCAGCCCGCCCCACGTCCTCGGGAGGTGCACTTGATCCTCAACGGGAAGCCCCTGGTCCTCCCCAAAAAGGATGACGGCTCCCCCTATTATCTGATGGACCTGCTGGATTACTCCGGCATTGATTTTGAGCATCTGGACAGGGCGGTGCGCCTGGAGGTGAACGGCGTGGAGCGGGGCTTCCAGCACGCGCTGAAGGAGCAGGATTCCGTCACCATTTCCCTGACCTGATTAGACCGACGCGAGAGGTGTTAAATCCATGGCATTTGGAAAGTCCAAGGCGCCTAAGGAGCCCAAGCCCCCTAAAGCGCCCAAAGAGAAAAAGCCCAAGAAACCCAAAAAGGAAAAGCCCCCCAGGGGTAAGAAGCCCAAGAAGGGGCAGGAGCAGGAGCTGCCCGTTGAGGAGACTGGGGCCGTCGAGGGCGAGGAGCAGCCCAAAAAGAAAAAACCGCTGATCTTCTTCCTGATCCCCATTGCCGTCATCGCCGCGGCGGCGGCCATCATCATTCTTGTGGTGATCCCCAAGTTCACCGGGGACAAGGACCCGGAGCCCAGCGTGTCGGTGGAGCCCGATCCCCCGGTCCTGCCCTCCGAGCTGCCGGTGGGGGACAACATGGTCCCCGGCATGGTGCTTGGGTCGGACGAGTATCAGGCCCAGGCGGTGCTGGCCAAGACCATCACCTACACCTATACCGACCTGGCCGACGCGGGTAAGGTGGCTGAGACCTATGTGGACCAGCTCAAGTCCGCTGAGGACCGCTTCGCCATCGTAGACGAGGAGTTTGTCCGGCAATCGGACGCCCCCGACTTCACCACGGAGGAAGGCATGGTGCTGATGGCCCGGAACCTGCCCAAGCCGGAGCCCACGGCCACCCCCGCTCCCGAGCCCACCCCCACCCCGGAGGGGGAAGAGGACAGCGCCGCGCCGGAGGAATCTGTCACGCCCTCCGCCGAACCCTCGGCTGAGCCCACGGAACCGGCAGAGCCCGTGGAGGAGGCCCCGGACCTGGTGCTCACCGTGCGCATCACCTGGTCCCCCGGCCAGTGCGTGGTCACCGCCGACGAGGAGGAGGGCCGGGTTACTTCACCGCCGCCTCCCGCCCCCGCCCAGCACCCTGTCACCCAGCGGGGCGCCATGCAGATTTTGGAGGGCATGAGCCCGGCGGAACTGGGCCTGCCCGGAGACTCCATGGAGGCCTATGAGATCATCCCCATGGACGGCACCGAGATGGTCAACGATCTGACCGCCATTCGGATGCACGTGTATGGAAGCAGCTCCTCCGGGGCCAACGACTTCCTGGGCAGTTACCTGATGACTATCGACGGAGACCACCTCTACCGGGTGGACCCCATCACCGACGAGATCATCGAGGTGGAGGGCTACGAGTACACCGCACCCTAAACCGATGAAAACCGCTGAGAGCGCCTGCTCTCAGCGGTTTTCCCTTGCCGGAACCAGATACATGTTCTCCAGCGTGCCCTCCAGCCGGAGGGGCTTCCCCTGCCGGGCGCAGGCCTGGAAAACCGGCCCCAGGACCCCCTCCAGCATGGGGACGGCGGACCGGGGAGAGACGGCCTGGCCAGGGGTGAGGGCCCGGGCGATGGCCGGGGCCACCTCCCCCACCTCCAGGCCGTATTCCCGGCCCAGGGCGGCGATCTGCTTGGCGGTGACCCGCTCCCGGGCCTGCCGGTCCAGAGGGCGGAAGCCGATGAGCCCGCTGAACCGCCCGGCAATCTCCCGCAGGATGCCGGACCGGGCCAGGGCCAGCCGGGCCGCCTCGTCCTCCCAGTACAGCCTCTGGGCCAGATTCGCGCCGGAGGGGAGCGCTGTGGGCGCGGCGGCCGCCGCAGGTTCTTCCGGCGGGGCAAAGCCCAGGGGCGGCCTTGTCCCCGACAGGTCGGTGTTGGTGGTGAACAGGAATACGCACCGGCGAAAATCAAGCTCCCGCTCCCCCTGGGCCCCCTCCCGCCGGGCGGTGCAGCGCCCCTCGTCCAAAATGGACATAAATATTTTCAGCACTTCCGGGTGGGCCTTATCCAGCTCATCGAACATGAACACCGTGTGGGCCCGCCGCCGCACCGCCTCCAGCACCGGCGGGTCGTCGTAGCCCACATAGCCCGGCGGCGCGCCGGTGAGCCGGTAGGCGGAGTGGGCTTGGGTGAAGGTGTTCAGCTCCGTCCACACCAGCCCGAAGCGCTCCTCCCCCAGGCATCGGTTCAGGGCGGGGGCGATGGCCTTGCCCAGCTCCGACTTGCCCACCCCCGTGGGGCCGTAAAGGATCAGCGACAGGGGCCGCAGGGGCTCCCGCTTGGACACGTGCCCCCACAGCTTGAACGCCGCCGCCTCCACCGCCCTCTCCTGGCCAAGCACCCGGCGCTGCAGCTCCCGGTTCAGGATCTGGAACAGGCTGGGCTTGGGGGCCGTGAAGGCGCTGTCCAGCTTCCGCAGGCTGTCCGTCATGGCCTGGAACCCGGCGTACCGCTGAACCGCCCCCCGCAAAAAGAACTCGCTCAGGCGGGGGTCCGGTCCCCCGTAGGCCACGGCGGGCCGGAAATAGAGCAAATAGTCCTCCTCCCCCCGCCTCCAAAAGCCCACCTGCGCCTGGCCGGGGGCGCAGCCGGGGGGCAGGGTGCAGCTTGAAAACTCGTAGCTCCGGCCCAGCCGGGCGCAGGCGTCCACCTTCTGCTTCAGCGCGGCGTACCCCGACGGGCCGCAGGCGCAAAACTGGGAAAACTCCATGGACGGCCTCCTCACAGCTGTCAAATACCTGTATCATAGCCATCTGCGCCCCAAATCAACCCTCCAGCCCCCAATTTTTCCATAAAAAAACCGGCCCGCAGGCCGGCTTTTTCACGCGGTTACGCGTACACGTCGATATAGCTGCCTTTGGCCGGAGTGGGCACGGCTTCCAGCATCTTCATCAGCTCCTGCCCAGCCAGCTCCTGGCTGTCCATCATCTTCTTGGTGACAGCCATGGAATAGTTGGTGGCAAACGACGCGGCGCTCATTCCCATGGCCATGCTGGCAATGGATTCCATCATAGGTCAGTCCTCCTTTCCCTCCGGGCTCGCCGGAGTCTGCGTCTCGGGAGCGCCCCCAGCGGGGTTCTCCCTTCTATCCAGCACGCCGCCCAGCAAACCCAGAAGCTCCGCAGGGGCCGCTTCCTCCATGGCGGAGTCCCGGTTGGCGGCGGTGGCGGTAATCAGCTCGCTGCGCAGGATGGACACGTCCTCCGGCGCGGAGATGGCCAGCCGCACCCGGGTGCCGTCCACCGAGATCACACGGACCTCTACACTCTCACCGATCATCAGGGCCTCGCCAGCCTTGCGTTGCAGGATCAACATGGAGCGCCCTCCTCCCCGCCGAACTGGGCCAGGGGATGGCGCATCTCGTAGGCGTCCGTCTCCAGAATCACCTGCCGGGCCGTCCGGGTCTCCGGGTGGATGGCCACAGGGCATTTCAAGTTGACGGTGCTGTCGGACACGGGCTTCTTCACCACGCACAGCACGTAAAAGCCCAGCTCCTGGCTGTCCTTCACTCCCAGCTCCTTCAGCTCGTGGGGCTGAAGGACGGGCTCGTAATGGGGCAGCAGGGAGAAGGGGTCCATGGCCACAAAGGCCAGGGCGGAGGTGCGGGTGCTCTGGAAGCACAGCAGGGAGCCCGCGCCTCCCTCAAAGGGCAGGATCAGGAACTCGTGCTCCTCCTCGAAGCCGAAAGGGCCCGTGGGAAAATGGACCACATCGCCAGCCTCATACTCAATCTCGCCAAAATATTTGGTCTGGAGCTTCAAACAAACGCCTCCTGTCAGGGTGTGTCCTCATCAGGCCTCCACGTCCACCGGGGTGTAGTCGGGGTCGGAGGAGGGCGGGACATACAGCGGCCCGCCCACGTACTTGATAACCACGTCGGGCTGCTGGGTCACGGACAGCTCAATGTCCCCGGGGGTGAACTCAAATTTGGGCTGGTTCACCCGCCAGTCGAAATTCAGCTTATCCATCTCATAGCGAATGTGCATCTCCCCCGGGTCCCAGGTGATCTCAGGGGGAACGGAGGGCAGGAACTGAAGGCCCACATTGGGCTTGAGATCTTTGGTGGCCGCCTCGGCGGCAAACTGCGACAGCACATCCTGCCCAATCTTGGCGTTGAGCAGCATATCGCCGTGCTGGGCATAGGTGGCCGTGGCAGTGTAAGACGCCTGCTGTCCCTTCTGCGCGTACTGCTCGATGGAACGCACAGCGGTGGGGCATACAGAATTGCGCGCCTCGAAGGTGTCGATGTTCAGCTTGATGGGCCTGCTCTTTATGCTCAGGCCGCCGTCCCCCCGGGAGATCTCTAAATCCGCCGTTCCGCGCGTATACTCCAGCTTGGCGTGGGACACCTTCATCTCAATCTCAATGGGGACGGTTTTGATTTCTATCAGGGGATACATAAACTCTTCTTCGCTCCTCTCCAGCTCAAATTACTTAACGGCCGGCCACCAGCGCGGGTATTTCACGGCCGGCGCGAAACGCGCGCGTCAGGTTATTGCAGGTAGTCCATCAGGCTCTGGGAAAGGATGCTGTTGCCTACCTTCAGCGCGGCATTGTAACAGTATTCAGCCCAGATAAAGGAGGTGATGGCGTCCGCCATGTTGACGTCCTCCAGATTGGAGTACTGCTCTTTCAGGTTATATACGTTGTCTTCCAGCAGCTCGATGTTGCCCTCCAGCTTGGTGGTGGCGGCGCTCTGGTTGGTGAACTGGGTCTTGAACTCAGAGGAGGCCGTCTCCAGCTTGCCCACCAGGCGGTGGAACTCGTCATACACACCATCCCAGCTGCCACCCTCGGGGACGCTCTCAGAGATGTCCTTGAGCCGCTGGACGATGGAATAGATATTCTTGGGGTCGCCTTCATCGTCCAGGCCGTAGCCTAGAAAGGTCAGCCCGCAGAGAGCCTCGTTGAAGGCGCTGGACTCGATGAGCTTGCCGTTTTCGTCCTCCTGGAGGCCCAGGCCGATATCCACAAACCGCTTTTCCTTCGCCAGGTACTCCAGCTTTTCCGCGTCCTTGCAGGACTTGTCGTAGTCGGCCTGAGTGATGGTCGCTTTGTCACACTCGACAACATAGTGGTCTTTGCCGTCAATGGTAACAGTGATCGGGTTGCCATTGGCGTCCTTCATCACGCTCTCAAGGGCCTTGTCATAGCTCTCCTTGTCGGTTAGCTCAGAGGTCTTATAATAGGTAGGATCCCCAGGGGGAACAGCCGTATCGGGAATCTCCGTGTATTCCGCCTGCTCCTCCGCCGTCAAAGCGTCATATGCCGTCTTATTCAGCGCCGCGGCGCCATCGTTGACATAGAAAACCGTTCCATTTTCCGTAGCCACGGTGTCAGGTGCGCCCGCTGTCATTTGAAAGTCAACCTTCTCCACTGTCTCAGCGCTGGCCATCACGTAATCCCCGTTGGGCATCTCGACTTTGGTTCCGTCCGTGTTGGTCATGACCTTGGGCACCGCCGCGTCCACCGGAATCCCCCGGTAATACAGCTGCTTGCGGCCGTCCACTTCCTTCACCTCAAAGGGCACGTTCTGGCCGTCCGCCCCGGCGAAAATGAAGTCGTCGCCATAGGTCTGGTTCATGTTCTGGATGATGGTGTCGCTCAGGTTATCCAGCACCTTGGTCAGCTGGGTGCGGGCATCCCCCGCGGGGTCGTTCAGCCATTCCAGCGTGGTGTCCTTCAGGGTGGACAAATCTGAACCGTTTTCCGTGTCGATGAGCTCGGATACCTTCTGGAGGCAGGCATACGCCCCCTGGTACTTGTAGAAGCTGTCCTTGCACACGTCCAGCTGGCTGCTGGCCTGCATACGGGCCTTGCGCAGCCGGAACGCCTTGGCCGCGGAGGCGGGGTCCTCGGCGTAGGAATTGAAAACCCGCTGGGTGAGCATCGTCTCCCGGGCCTTGTTGTCCCGGATGAAGGAGTTCATCAAATTTGTGCGGTAGCTTCTCAGCACACCGCCTGTGGTCGCTCGAATCATGCTGTGTTACCCTCCTTACGCTCAGCGCCCGGCAATGCCGGTATTGTTAATCAGCCGGTCCAGCGCTTCGTCAACCACGGTCATCAGACGCATGGCCGCGTTCATGGCCTTCTGGAACTGCATCATATTCATGGCCTCGTCGTTCAGGTCCACGCCGGACACTCCGTCCCGGCTGGTGTCAATCTCCACCCACTGGGTGTAGCTGTTGTTCAGATCAATCTGGTTGGCCCGGATGTCCTGGCCCAGCACCGTGTTAATCCTGCTGAACATGTCCCCAAAGTCTCCCGTGAACATGTTGTCGCTCACCGCGTCCGGCACGATGTCCTTGGGATTGTAGACCAGCCCCTTGTCGATCATGGACACCATGTGGTTGGCATTGGTGTTCTGGGTGGAGTGGTCCGTATTATCGCCAAACAGAAACTCGAACTTGGGCACCAGCCCGTAATCGTCGTTGGTCCAACCCTGGGAGATGGATATATTCCCGGCGGTGATGCCCTCTGTCTCGTTGTTGTCGTTGCGGGTGCTGAACAGGGGACCGCCCATGAAGATGCCTTCTTTCTTCAAATACTCCTCCGTGCCGCCGGGGAAACCGTTGTCTTTATAATGGGCATCAAAGGCCTCCTTGGCACTGGCGGACATGTCACGGTTCAAGGTGGCCTCGACCTCCTTGGCCCCGGTGGTGCCGGGATCAGTGAAGCCCGCAAAATTTCCGTCCGCGTCCACCCAGTATTTGAGGGGCGTCGTAGAGTCGGGAAGCGGCTCGTAAACAGGATTTCCCTTCTCGTCCACCTTTCCCGTGTCCATCAAATAGTTCCCCTTTTCGTCCACCGCAAAGCCCTGGTTCAGCTGGTTGTACTGCTTGGCGAACTCCTTGGCCAGCAGGTCCAGCGCTTTCTGGTAATAGGGGATGCCCCGCTTGGAGGCGGCGTTTTCGTCCACATTGGCCACCATGTCCTTGGTGGTGAACTGCCCGTTCTCGGTGAGCAGCTCCCGGACCGCCTGGAGGGCCCCGTGTATGTCGTTGTCGTCCAAGGCCACCTCTTGGGTGTGCTTGACGGTGGTGGTCACCTTGTTCCACACCCCGTTGATCTCTTGGTAGGAGGTGATGGTATCCACGCCGGTGTCGGGATCGGTCACTGTCACGGAGGCAGGGGGCTCCAGGACTGCTTCCGCACCATAATTCTTATCCCCCGCGGTGATGGTGATTTTGGCGTTGGCGGCATCGCCTGTACCCGGCGTAAAGACAGGCCCCTTGGGGGCCTTGGCCGGACCGCTCACGCCCACCCTGCCCTCAGTTTTTGCCGTATATATCAGGTTGCCGTCCGTATCGGAGGTAATGTCATAGTCAGGGTCCTTGCCGTTCAGCTTCTGGGCGACTACTCTCGCCAGCTCGGCAGGGTCCTGGACATCAATTCCTGTGAGGTCAACTGTTTCGCCGCCAATCACAATCTCATTCACATTGTCCCAGCCATTGGCGGAGGCCTCAAGTTTGAATTTGAATTCAGCCGCTGTGGGGTCAGACACCTTCTTCCAGCCCTCTGCTGGAGTACCCGGTGCCCCTGTAGCTCCCACAGCCAGATTCTTTGCGGCCTCCAAAATCGCGTCGGCAACCTGCTCATAGGTGGACTTGCGGTCGGTCCACTCCTTGTTGTTCACGTCCACCAGCTTGCCGATCTCCAGGGCGAAAATGTCGTTGTCCACCTTGGCGGCGTCCTCCACAAAGTTGGTGCCCTTCATGATGGCCTTGGCGGTGTCAGGGATAGCAAGGTCATTGGGGGCAAAGGAAGCAACCGTTCCGTCATCCAGCATGTACAAAAACTGGCCTGCATTATTTGGATCTTCAAGGGGCTGGTCAGTCAGATACAGGAAGTCCTTCAAACCCTCTAGTCCCTGAATCTCGTTTCCTAAGTAGGGGTTGAACACCACCCGCTCCTCCGGCGAGGAAATCTGCGTGCCGAACACGCCGTCAATGAGCATAGACTCGTCGGTGTGAATGTTTTTATCCGGGTTGTCGTCGTCCAGATAGATGGACAGCTTCTCCACCTTCTGGCCGCAGCCGATGTCCTCCTCGGTGTAAACCACCCTGATGTGGAGGTATTGGGCCAGGGTGTCAATCTGGCGGTTGCGCTCGTCCCGCAGCTCCAAGGCGTTGTCGCCGTAAATCTCGCAGTCCCGGATCTCCCTGTTCAAGTCCCGGATATTGGTGAGGCACTCGTTGATTTCGGTGACCTTGCTGTTGAAGTCCTGCACCGTCTCCTTATAAAGGGTGTCCAGCTTCTTGGAGTAGCTGTTGAGCGTACCGCACAAAATAGAGGCTGCGGTACGCACCAGGTTGTTGTTGGCGGAGGTGGGCTCATCCGCAAAGGCCAGCAGCTTGTCGCGCAGGTCCTGAATCTGGGCGTGAAGGAGGCCGTCGCCCAGTTCGTTGTCCCCGGCGTCCTCGCCCTTGTTCACCTCGTCCAGGATGCTCTCAATATTCTTGAGGCCGGCCAGCATGGTGTCGTGGTAGCCCACATCGGCGGAGACATTGCGGAAGCGCACGTCCAGGTAGGGGTCCCGGACCTGGTTGATGTTCATGACCAGCGCGCCGCTGCCCACGTGGTTGTCCATCTGGGAGCGGTAGCGGTCATAGGCTCCGGCCTTAAAGCTGACTTGGTCCAGCCGCTGGCGGGTGTAGCCGACGGTATTGATGTTGGAGACGTTGTTGCCCGTCACCCGCAGGCCGTGCTGGGCGGCGTAGATGCCCAGGCGGGCGGAGGTAAAGGCGTCAAAGGTTCCCATAGTAGACATAAGCCATAACTCCTTATATATGTCGTGGGCTCACTCAGGCCCGGAAATCTGTTTTCATGCGCCGGGGAGGCTCCGCGTTCGCGGGAGGGGCGTAGCCCGCATCCAGATCCTTGGGGTCGCCTCCGGCGGCGGCCACAAGCTTTTCGATCTGGTGCAGGTTGAGCTCCAGGGTGGTCCGCACCATATTGGCGCTGCTCCGATAGGCCCGGTAGCTCATTTGCACATCGGAGACGACTTGATCGGTCTCCGCCGCCAGCTCCGGGGGACACTTGGCGGGCAGGGCGGACAGGGTGGTCCCCTCCAGCCCCAGCTGGCCCACCAGCTTGGCCCGCCGCAGTTCCAGCCCCCGCAGGTTCAGGCCCAGGGCCTGCTCCTGCTTGAGCACCTCATCCAGGGCCAGCAGGTCGTCCTGCCGGACGGCGTCGGCCTTCTGCTGGGCCAGCACGGCCAGCTGCTCCAGCAGGGTACCCACCTCCCGCAGCAGCTTCAGGTAATCCGAAAAGGGAGCGCTCATTTACCGGCCCTCCCCGAGGAAGAGAATTCTGGCCGCGATGGCCATGGGGTCGGGGACGTACTCCCCGGAGGCCACCTGCTGGCGCAGGGCGGTAATGTCGCCGGTGGTGGTGGCGGTACGCACCTCCTGAGAGAGCCGGCTCACCAGTCCCATATGGAACCGGCTGTCCTGGCTGGGCGCGGAGATGCTGACGCTGTCGTATTTGTTTGTTTCCGGGCTCGCTTTGGCCCGCTCATTGTGCCCTGCCTTGGTCCGATAGACCTTTGCGGGACCAATGGAAGAGATCGCGCCGTAGCCAGACGAGGTCAACACAGTCACTCACATCCTTTTGTTATCCGAAGGGTTTTCAGTCTCTTACATTCACTTTATATATCGGCACGCTTCACTCGAACATAAGGAAAAGCCGCAAATTTCTTTGCGCAAAAAAAGCCCGCCCGGAGCCTGATGGAAGAGGCTCCGGGCGGGTTTCGTGTTGTTTCAACTACTTTTTTCAATGGATTTCCTGGGGCTTCCAGGTCAGCCCAGGGTTTTCAGATGCCGCAGGAGCACGCCGGCCACATTTTCGCAGGATGCCTGCACGCACACCGCGCCGATGTTCTGGGCCACGCCGGGCATACCGTAGACCACGGAAGATTCCTTGTCCTGGCCGATGGTGTAGGCGCCCTTTTTGCGCATTTCCAGCAGGCCCACCGCGCCGTCCTGTCCCATTCCGGTCATGATGATGCCCACCATCTTGCAGGTGACCGTCTCCGCCATGGAGTGGAACATGGCGTCAACCGAGGGCCGGTGGCCGCTGACCTTCTCCCCCTGGGTGCAGTTGACGGTGTACCGGGCGCCGATGCGCACCACCCGGCACTGAAGGTCCGCGGGGGCCACCACGGCCAGGCCCCGGCGGAGCTCGTCGCCGCTCTGAGCCTCCTTCACCTCCATGGCGCACAGCCGGTTCAGGCGCTCGGCGTACATCTTGGTAAATCCGGGGGGCATGTGCTGGACGATGACCATGGGGGGGATGTCGGCGGGGAGGCGCTTCATCACCTCCAGGGTGGCCTCAGTGCCCCCCGTGGAGGCCCCCAGGCCGATCACCACCCGGTCCAGGCCGGGAGAGTTCCCCAGCTTGGGGGCGGCGGCCACCACCTGGGCCGCGGCGGGGGCGGCGACCGGGCGGGGCCGGGCGTTGGAGGCGATGATAATCTTCTGGGTCAGGGCGGTGATAAAAGCCTCGGCGCTCTGCTGGTTGTCCGGCTTGCGGACAAAGTCCACCGCGCCCACCGCCAAGGCGTCGAACACCTTCAAGTTCAGGGAGGACACCACGATCACAGGAATGGGGTGGGCAGGCAGGTACTGCTTGAGGAACTCAAGGCCGCTCTGGCCGGGCATCTCCACGTCCATGGTGACCACGTCCGGCTTGTACTGAGGGATCTTATTCTTGGCGTCCAGGGTATTGATGGCGAAGCCCGCCACCTCGATCATGGGGTGGGCGGAGAGGCCCCGGATAATCATACCCCGGGCCACTATGGAGTCGTCCACCACCAGGACGCGTATTTTTTTGTTCACTGTCGCAGGAATTGGCATATGTAAGGAGTTCCTCCCTCTTTGAGAACTTCCGGGCCGGTCCTCGCCGACCGGCCCGGTGCGCGAATCACTTCTGGAAGGTGGACGGGGCCAGCCGCTTATAGGGCATGTCGGCGCTGAGGTTTTCCGACTTGCTGATGAGCAGGTATCCGCCGGGGACGGTGGCGTCGTAGAACCGGCGCACCAGGGCGTCCTTGGTGGGCTGGTCGAAATAGATCATCACGTTCCGGCAGAAGATGACGTCGAACTTCCGGCGGAAGCGGATGGGGTCCATCAGGTTAAAGGGCTGGAAGATCACGTTGTCCCGCACCTTGGGGGCCACCTGGTACTGTCCCCCGGCCTGGGGGACGAAATACTTCTTCTTCCACTCGGGGGGGATGGTGTCGGGCAGCTCGTACACGCCCTTTTTAGCCGCCGTCATGGCCCGGTTGGAGATGTCGGTGGCCAGCAGCCGGGTATCCCACTGGCTGGCCTGGGGGCCCAGGTAGTCCAGGAGGAACATGGTGATGTTATAGGGCTCCTCCCCGGTGGAGCACCCCGCGCTCCAGATGGCCAGGGTCTTATCCCGCTGGTGGCGCCGGACGATGTCCGGGATGATCTGCCTGCAGAACAGGTCCAGGTGCTCCTTCTCCCGCATGAAGAAGGTGTAGTTGGTGGTCAGCTTATCCAGCAGCAGGGTGATGAGGTCGTTATCCTTGGTCTGGAGGACGTGGTTCACAAAGTCGGTGAAGGTGGTGTACCCCCGCTGCTTCAGGGCGGTGGACAGCCGGCCTGTGATGAGCTGGCGCTTCTGGGACAGGTCGATGCCGTAGTTGGACTGCACAAACTTCACCAGCCGGTTGAAGTCGTTGTCCGTGATGGTCAGGGCGGAAAAGGAGCTGGAGCCGCCCGCTCCGTTTCCGGCGTTAATCATTGGGCACGAGCTGTTCGCAGTCCAGAATCATCATGGTGCCCGAGCCGTCGGGCAGGGAGCACATGCCGGACACCAGCATCTGGGTACTGTTGGCGGGCAGGGGGTGGATGTTGGCCTTGGGAATGTCCAGCATCTGGTCCACGCCGTCCACCAGGATGCCCAGCTGCACGTCGTTCAGGTTGAGGACCACCACCAGGCTGTCCTCGTCCTGGGATGCCAGGCCCAGCCGGGCGCGTATGTCCAGGATGGGGACCATCTGGCCGCGCATATTGATGATGCCCCGGATATAATCGGGCACCATGGGCAGGTAGGTAATGACCTGGTTGTGGAGGATCTCCACCACGTCCTCGGCCACCACCCCCAGCTTCAGGTGGCCCGCCATAAAGATGAGGTACTTCTGGGAGTCCACCGCGTCGTCCACGGTGTTCAGCGCCTCCATCTCGTCCTCGCGGGCAAACAGGATTTCATCGTTCATAATCTTCTCTCCTTCTCACATGCCCCGGGCGGCGGTATACAGGCTGGCCACATCCAGGATAATGCTGATGCTGCCGTCGCTGCGCAGGGTGCAGCCGTTGATGCCGTAGTTCTTCACATTGAAGCTGTTCACATAGGCGGGCAGCTGCTTGACCACCACCTGCTGCTGGCCCAGCAGCTCATCCACAAACAGGCAGTAGGAGTGGTCCCCCGCCTCCAGCCAGATGAGCACGCCCTCTTCGATGTCGCTGAACCCGCCCTGGAGCTGGTAGAGGTCCCTGGCCCGGACGATGGGCACGAAATTGCCCTGGCACTTGATGATCTCGCCCTGGCTGGAATCGTGGATAATATCCCCGGAGGACACCTTCATGGTGGCCTGGATGTTGTTGATGGGGATGGTGAAAATGGAGTCGCCCACCGCCACCTCCATGGCGTCCATGATGGCCATGGTCAGGGGGATGCGGATGGTGGTGGTCATGCCCCGGCCCAGCTCGCTGGAGATGGACACGGTGCCGCCCAGCTCCTCCACGCCCCGCT
>ERZ779626.431-NODE-431-length-25253-cov-39.190253_pt1 | contig 25253 bp, 39 predicted proteins | sample MGYA00514209_ERZ779626 | MGnify/ENA primary metagenome ERZ779626 (study PRJEB29562, sample SAMEA4376713) | mouse gut metagenome | isolation source: Cecum | study: EMG produced TPA metagenomics assembly of the A DSS colitis mouse model was used to assess the...
AATTCCGAAACGGTCATGTTCAGCCAAAACGGAACGCCGGTGAAAGACGCTTGCGCCATCTTGTACGTTTCACGCCGCCACCATTGGGCCGGGTTCTGCTTTAATAGCCCGAATCCAGCAAAAAACGGCGCGCGGCCCCCGTGATCTTGTTGAAGTCTTTCAGGGGCATTGCTTCCAGCACGTCGCTTCCGATTCCCGCGGCCCGCGCCGCCATCTTGCTCTGGAAGCTGGTGGAAATCTCCGGGGCAAGGGCGTATTCGCTCATACCCTGCATTTCGTTTTCGATTGCCACCATGTCCCGGCCTTTCAGCCGCCCGAAATCAAAGGTCAATTCCTCATAGGTCCTTCCCTCATGCTCGAACGGCTTCTTGAACGTGTGCGTATAAACGCCCACGTCGCCGCTCTCGACGGCCTGTACGGGGCTTTCCGCAACGGGCTGTGTCATTTCATGGTCGGCGGCTCCCGCCGCGCCTGTGGCGTTCTCCGCGCCGGTTACAGCAATGTTTTTCTTGTCACTCATGGTTCAATTCCTCCGATTGTCATTTATAGATTTGAAATACAGAAAGCGGGCGCAAAATCCCCCGGCGGGAATGGTCCCGCCGGGGGTCGATCTCTTACTTGCCCAGCGCCTTTCGCACGTCCTCCAGATAGTCAACGCCGTTCACAAAGAAAATGAAATTCAGAATGTCGATTTCCATGATCTTCACGCCGTCGATGTAGGTGGCAAAGTACGTCACCGCGTATTCGCCGGACGATTCTGCGGGCGACGCGGGCGCAAGCTTGCCGGGGCTGTACTTTGTGGGCGTTACCATCAAAACGTGCTTGACGTGGGATTGCTTGAACCGGCCCGCGCCGCTGTCCCATACTTGCTGGGACGCGCGCAAGTCGATTTGATGATTCCGCGGCTCCAGCAGTCTGATCGCGGCTTTCGTCACCGAACGGAAATTCAACGTTAGGGTCATAGCTTCGATATGGCCCACAAACGCGCCGTTGAACGTGCCGGAAATTCCCGCGCCCTTGACTTCCTCCGTAATGGAGGAAATTTCCGGCAAGGTCACTTCCGCCATGCCGTAATATTCCGTCGCGTCCTCATACACGGCAAAGTTAGTCACGCCGTTTTCAACTTTCACGGTTCATCCCTCCTTACGCCGTCAGCGCCGCGGAAACGTACTCCACGTCGTATTCCAGCACAAACTCACATTCACGCATGGGGCTGGGCGGGGTCAAGAAAATATGGAACGTCGCCTTGCCCGCCATAAGGGAAGTAACGGGGTTTTCATCCTCCCGGAATTCAACCCGCCCGCCCAGCAACTTCTCTTCGTTGACAAGGCCGTTCAGCCAGATATTCACGGAATCAACGATACTGTCGATCAGCCGCCGGGTCATTTTCTTGTCAACCTTGCTCCAATAGGTCAGGACAAGGGAGTTCGCAACCCAGCCGAACATACGGGAAACGCAAATGAAATAATTCTTTACGTCCGTATCGGCGGGGAAACAGGCGGTTTCGTCGCCCCAAAGGACATAACCGCCGATGAAGTTCAGCGCGGTAACAATGCCGTTGCTGTTCAGGTAGTTTGCTTGCTGGAGGTCCAGAAGAACAACCGTCCCGTCGGCAAGAACCGCGCTGTCGATCTGCAAAAGTTTGTTCGACGGGCTTTCCGCCGGGCAACCGCCGTTGTCCGAATCGGTCAACCCCATTCGGCCCGCCGCCTGTACGGAAGCATGAAAAACCCGCTCCCCAAGCTTGAAGAGCGGCCAGCAAATAAGCTGATATTTAGAATTGATGTTCTTTGCCTTTTTCCACGCGGGCGCGTCGGCGTAATGCCGAACGTCGTTCGTGTCAATGTCGCAAAGGGCTTTCCCCTCGAACACGCCGTTGATCGACTGGACCTTTGCTGACATGATCGCGGCAACCTCCGAATCGTGGGACCAGCCGGGGGCAAGCACCAAATCGGCGACGATTCCGTATTTCGGAAAAACGGAATCCAGCAGTTCAAGCCCGGAATTCGTCTTTGTGTTCGGGTCAAAACCGCCGATGATCTCTTTCTTTGTCACGGCGGCGGTGTCCACCGCATTGAAAGAAATTGTCAGTTCTCCCGCGTTTGCCGGGATTGCTCCGCCCTCCAGCACTTCGACAATCAGGTTTTCCCCGTCGTAAAGGGTGTCGTAATCGGTCCCGGCGGTGTAGTTGCCCGGCTGTCCCTCCGCCGCGCCGTTGTTCTTCACCGTTACGCTTGCCTGAATCGCTTCCAGCGGAAGATAAACCTTGCCGTCTGCGACTGGATAGTTCTTTTCCTCCACGGGCTTCTTGTGCTTTGCCGGGTCAAGCACGTTCACCAGCACCACGGGGGCAACGCCGTAAAGCTGGAATTGCGAATAGATCATTTCGCAAAGCGGGTATTTCTCCCAATCGTCGGAGAACCCGAACGCGGATACGGCTTCCTGATAGGTGTAGCACATGACGGGTTCGTTTACCGGCCCGCCGACGGTATGTACCGGGGCCGCACCTACGACAAACGCAATCCCGGAATCCGCTTCAACGGGGGTCGAAACCGACGTGTCAACCTGTCGCGTCGATACGCCGTGATAGTAGTTCGCCACCGCTTATCCCTCCTTGTTCTTCTTCATTTTCATTGCCGAAACAATGTCGGTGTAATACTTGTGGGCGATATTGCCGGGGGTCTTGACCTTGACGGCAAACGTCGCCAGCCGGTTCGTCGGAACGATCAGGCGCGGAATCTGCGGGTAATCCTCGATCACGTCCGCAAGGTAGTTCAGCACGTCCGCAAGGGTCCCGCGGAACACGGCGTTTTCTTTCAGCCGCCCGCGGGGAATGGACGGCCCGCAATATACGAACGTGTCGTAGCCCTCCGCGCCCTCTGTGGGCCGTTCTGCGGGCTTCCCGCCGCCGGGGGTATCGTTACCCCCTCCGCCGTTCCCGGCGCTTCCTGCGCCCTCTGTGGCTTCCTCCGGGGGCTGTTCTCCGCCGCCGTCGCCGGTCCCGCTCCCGTCGGTGTCCTCTTCGCCCTCTCCGGGCCGTTCTGCGGGCTTTTCGCCGTGGGTGGTATCTCCGCCCCCCTCACCGCCCGCGGCGCTCTCTGCGCCCTCCGTGGCCCCCTCTGCGGGCTTCCCGGCGGTTTCCTTCGCGTTGTGGGCGTTCAGAGCCTCAATGATCTGCGTTTTCGTCATGCTGTCATCGGCGGCGATACCGTTTGCGGCGGCAACGTCCAGCAACTCTTCCTTTTTCATGCCGGGTTTGAATTCTACCATCTTTGTTCAACCTCACTTTCAACTGTTGGTGTTCTGTTTTCCAGATACGGCCCCGGAATCCCGCATTCTGTGTTGATCGTCGGCAACGTCCATTCCGACATGATTTCCCCCAAATAGTACGGGGCCGTATTATCCGGGTAGATAATCATTTCAAGGGGCATTTTCAGCAAATAGCGGTCCTGAATGCTCCCGTCGCGTAGAAATGCCAGCCGAATCCGGGTAAGCAGATTCAAAAGGCACAAGGACCCCTCCGCTTTGTCCTCCGAATAGGTCGCGGCGACAATGCGAATCTTGCAACTGCTTTCCGGGTACTCTCCCGGCTCCTGTTCGTCCTTGCTGGTCAAAAACTGCAAAAGGACGTAGGGAATCCGCTCAACTTCCGCTTTTTTCGTCGGAATCGCCATTTTATGAACCTCCGCCGGGCGTTCGTTGTTCTTCCCGCTCTTTCGGTCCACCCGGACGGGCAAAAGCAAATCCCTTGTTTCGTTCTCGATGTAGGCTTTCAGCGCGTCCAAAAGTTCCAAAGGTGTCATTGTTTACCCTCCGTAGCCGTTCAGAATGCGGGTTATTTCGTGTTCAATGCGCTTGTTTACGGTTTCCTGTGCCTTTTCCGAAACCTGTTCCAGCACTTCCTCATTCCCCGCCATTTGCGCGGTTGACTGTGCCATGAATTCAGTTACCGGGAAAGAACGCCCCGTTTCGCGCTCAAACATTCCTGTGTGACCGCTTTTCATCCGGGCAATAAAGGCGTGTGCGAACGGCGTTTGACCGTTCCCCCGCATGACCGCCGCTTTCACCTCCGCCCGCTGAATCGGCAACGTGGGCGTTACATTGAAGCGGTACAGCGGCAATTTATAGCCTGCGAAAGTCACGGTTCCCACAACGCCGCCGTCCGCTTTCTGGACCTGTGCGCGGATATTCCCCCCGGCCCGGACGCGCTGTGCGGAAATGGCATACGTCCCCGTAATCTGCCGGACCGTTTCGGCCTTGACTGTACTGTTTGCCCGGCGGATAACACTTGAAAACGCCTTTTGCGCTCCGCCCGGTATGCCGGAAAGAATCAGGTTCACCCGCTCGATCTGATCGTTTGTAATCTGAATCATTCGGTCAACATCTCCAAATAAAGCACGATTTCCCCGGCTTCCGGGTGAACCTTTGTGATTTCGTACAGGTCGTCGCCGATCTCCACGGTCAACCCCTTTTTCGGGGTCTGCCCCAGCAATGACAGCGGAACATACATGACTAAATCGACAAGAACCAAACCGTCAACGTGATCTGTCGCCGGTTTGGTCCTGTCCTGTGCGCCGCCATCGTCGATGATGACCGGCCCTTTATATCGGGTTCCGTCAATCCAGAATTCCAGTTCTTCCGCGTGTTCCGCGCTATTGTGAAAGACGGTTTGCAAGTCCCGGTCAAGCTGTGCTTTGAAGTTCAGCATTACAGCACGTGGGCGACAAACCAACTGTTGACCTCATGGGGGACGGGAAGAGGTTTGCTGTTGATCTGCAAAAAGCGGCGGTCCGGGCGGCGCTCCACCCACGTCTGCGGGACAGCGTTCCCCTCGACGGTGACAAATCCTTTCCCCTCTTCGGGAATCATGGTGATCGCGCCATAGTAAAGGGAATACTCCGCTTCCGTAGACAGCAACGCCAGCGCGCCGTCCGGCACAAGGGGCTTTTCCTCCGGGGCGGCGGGATTTGTCCAATCGTCAAGATACCATTCGTTGTACTGGTAAATATCCAGCCCCAGCTTGTTGATTGTCCCGATATAGGTAAGGCCATTCGGAAGCTGGCGGGGCTTGATGACCGCAAGATCATACGCCCGAATGTCCAGAACGTCCTTGACCTTTGCGTTCCGAACAAAGGCTTTCGCAACGTCCGCCGCCATGACGCAAATATTGCAGTTCACGAACCCGTTTTTTTGAACCTGTTCGTGCCACCGCTCCAAATCCGCCAGCGGGTCCGCGGTGTCTGCGGACCATTTCAGCCCGTCGGTTACGATCTTCTCTTCGTTCGTAAACTCAAAGTCGATCTCTTCGTTCAGGCCCTCGCCGATAATGGGGATTTTCCCGGTGAAAATCGCGGTCGCCGCCATCCACTCTTCCCGGCGAACGATCATTTCTTTCAGCTCCCGCAAATCCTCCGCCAGCTTTTCGACGGCCCGATCAGCGGGTTTCTTGCCGCTGTACGGATTTTCGCCCGCGGACCGCTCCAGCAGGTCGTCCACGGTCGTAATCTTGTTCGGGGCAATCAGAACAGGGGTATAGCTTTTTGTCTGATAGCCCTTGTTCGGAACGGTCCTGCCGCCAACCTTCGGGTGGACGAACGGGGCAAGGGCGCGCCCGCCCTTTTTGAAGTCCACTTCGATACTCTTCGTTGCGAACGTCTTGCGGTTCCGAAAGAACGTATCAAGCAAGAACGTCCGAACCGGCGGCAACCGGCGAACCAGCTTCCCCAACGTGCGCGGGGTGTAAATATCGGTTTCAATAGCCATCTTCTTTTCCTCCCTTTTACTTCAAAAAGATTCCCAGCTTGCGGAAAGCGGGTTTCAGGGCTTCCGCCGTCACGCCGTCCGGCAAGGTCAGCCCGTCGGCGAAAAATTCGCCGGTCAGCATACAGACAACGCCGCCGTCGGTGGAATCGTCCGCGGCGATTCCGTACAGGTCAGCCAGCCCCGCGGCGGTCGCTTCGCTGATTCCGTCGGCTGTCTTGATGACCGGGGCGTATTGCCGGACGGTCGCGCCCGCCGCAACCTCCCCCACGTCCTTTACAATGGGGAAGTCGCCCGCGAAAACATTTTTGCGGGTCAATTCGTCTTTCTTGATCTCATACATAGTCGCTTCCTCCTTTACTTCGTTTCAGGGAAAAGCCGGTCAATCGCCGCGTCGATCTCGCTTTTCCCGTCGCCGCCTGCCGCGCCCTCGATCTTGCCGCCGGTTCCCACGTCGCCCGCGCCGCTGTCCTGCGCGTCGTCATTTCGGGCGGCGATATAGTCCGCGCTCTGCTTCTTCTGCGCCGCGACAATCTGCGTCGCAACGTCTCCGGCGGAAACAGGCTTTTCAAACTTTGCGGCGTTCACAATGGTTTCAAATCCCGCCAGCGCCACGCCCTCGATGTCCTGAATCCGCTTGCGCTCCGCGGCGGTCGCCGCGTCCTCGATCTGCTTTACCAAATCGGGGAACGCCGCCCGCAATCCCTCCGGGGTCTTGATATCTTTGATTCCGTCCATGACTTCTTCGCTCCTTTTCTGCTCTGTTGGATTTTTGGTATTTGAAAAACCGCCGGACGCGCTGGCCGTCAGGCGGTTTAACAACGAAACGGATAAATTCGGGAATCGGTCAAGGTCCATCGAAACACTGTTCACGACAACCTTTCCCATGTTTTCAATAATGGTTTTTGCGTCCTCAAACATAAGCTTGTCGCAAAAGCCAGCGTCAACGGCCTGTTTCCCGTCGTACCACGTTTCCGCCGACATAATCGCGGAAATTTCTTCCGTCGATTTTCCGGTTTTCAGGGCATAGCCGTTTATAATAGATTGTTTAATCACGTTCAGTTCTTCCGCGGCCTTTTTGAAGTCCTCCGCGCTGAAATATCCCCGCGCGCCCATTTTGGGGTCATGGACCATAAAAACGCCGTTCCCCGGAATCTCGATCACGTCGCCCGCCATTGCGATAATTGTTGCGGCGGACCCGGCCCAGCCGTCGATTTTGACTAAGATTTTTGCTTTATTGTCTTTCAGGCGGGTATAAATGGCATTTGCGGCGAATACGTCGCCGCCGCCGCTGTTGATTCTTACGACGATTTCAGCAACCGCCCCCAGCGCGTTCAGCTCGTCCGAAAACTGCCGCGGGGTCACTTCATCCCCCCACCACGTTTCGGAAGCAATATCGCCGTAAAGAATCAGTTCCGGGGCGGCGCTTTCCTCCGCCGCGGCCCGGAACGTCCAAAAGTGTTTATTGACCGGCTTCTTTCCCGCCGGGTTCTTGTCTGCCATCTTCGTTTACCTCCCTTAACAACTTTTCTTCCCGTTTCCGCTGTGCGGCGTTTCGGTAAAAATCGGACCCGTTCATTTCCATAGCTTCACGGTCGCGGGTCGAAAATCCGTTTAGAACCCGTTTTTCTGCCGCTTCCACTTCCTGAACCGGATTCAAAAGGCCCTGTGCCGGTCCGTTCCATTCCGCCCCGCAATAGGCTTTCTGAATGATCGGGTCAGCAAAAAAGCCGGGCGCGGGGATTCTTCCCTTTGCGACGGCTTCCGCGAACCACTCTTCATAAATCGGCTGGCAAAAATCATTTGCAAGCCAGTTTCGATACATACGAAACATTTTCCACGCTTCCAAGAGCGCACCGCGGGAAGCGGTAAACGACGAATTGAAGCATTTCACCAGCAGTTCATAAGGGATTTCAAGGGCCGCGCCGATCTGCCGACAAATGGCAATAACGAACCCGTCAAATGCTGTATTCGGCCTGCCGGGGTTCATGTCGTGCGCTTTTTCTCCCTCGTTCAAGTCCACAACCGCGCCGGGGGAAAGTTCAATCGTGCTGTCGTCCTCCGCGTCCACCTGTTCTTCTTCCGGGATGATCTCACCAAATGCCCCGTCGCTGGACGCGGATTCCTTTTCGATGAACACGGTAAACATACCGGAAACCACGGCGGCGACAAGTTCCGCGTCGGTGTATCGCCCCAACTGTTTCAGGGCTTCTATGACCGGCGCAAGGAAGGGAACGCCCCGCCGCTGTCCGATTCTTTCCCGGCTCATAACGTGAAGCACATTCCGCCGCCCGGTCTTTTCACCCCATGCCAGAACCCGCGTCCACCCGGTTTCGGTCAGGTCATAGGACAAGGGGTGGTGTTTGCTGATATGGTATGCGACAACCTCCCCCGCGTCGTTCGTTTCAACGCCGCCGACAATGTGCGGGTCGCTGGTGTCCCCGTCCGGGTTGCTCAACCTGTCCGCTTCGATCAGGCAAATTCGGAGGTCATAGGGCATATTTACCCGTTTCGTGACTGGCAGAGTTGCGATAACGTCGCCGGACATAAGCCAATTCAGGAAAGCAAGCTGCTGGAGTTCATAGAAATTGTCCAGTCGCTCCAAATCGCACGCGGGGGAATCCGCCCATAAAGCAAATTCCCGCTCGATCTTACTTTCAAGCGCGCGGGCTTCCTCTTCCGTCATTCCCAAAAATTCATAGTCTATTTGACTTTTCAGCCGTAGGCCGGACCCGACGACATTTGTTCGGCACGTTTTCAACGCACCGGTCGCAAGGGGAACGCCCATGTAAAGATCACGGCAACGCTGGCGGAGTGTTGAAAGATTTTCCTGTATGTCCTCTTTTGCGGACCCTCCGCCGTAAAGCCAGCCAATCAACGACTTTTTCGTTTGTGACGCGCCGTAATTGCTGTATCCGCTGTTAAGTATTTTTAATTTCTGCCGCGCCGCCGCCCGCCGAACGGCCCGTTCCGGCGACACGGCGGAAATCATTCTGTCAAGCACATTCAAGCCGCTTCACCGCCTTTACAAATCCCGCGGGACAACCCGAACAACGCGGTTTCTGCCGCCGCGCTTCCCCGTGTTCTCCAACTGTGCCACCCGATTCTGCCAGAATTCAATTTGCTTCCTGATTTGTCCAAGGTCCGCTTTTGTCAGGCTCCGCGAACCGATCTTGTAACTTTGATGTGTGGTCAACTCTAATTCGGCTTCCAGCCATGCGTTCAGGTGGTAGCGCGCAATTTCAAGTTGTGATCTCTGTCTTTTCATTTAGGCGATTCCCCCTTTTGTCCTCACCCGCCTGCCGCGCTTTTTGGGCGGCGTTGCGGCGGTTTCCCGCTCCGGCTTCTTCAAGATCGGGTTTGCAATCTCCAGCGCGACGGTCGCATAATTCCGAATGTCTAACGGCTCATTTCGTTTATACCCGTCGTCTTTCAGCCGCCAGACATATTGCGCCCGGCCTTTCTTGTAGGTGACAACCATTTTTTCAGCGGTCAGGCCCCGGAAATATTCTTCCGTATAGCCGCGGCCCTCTTCCGCCGGGAAATGGCAAAAATTCGGCCCCCATTTTTTCACCGCCAGCCGCTGATACAATAGCGCCTTGCCTGTATCAACGCCCACGGTGAAAAGGGGGGCTTTTACAATATTTGACGTTGACGGCCTGCCAAAATAGGGGACCTCCGCGCCGCCCTTGCCCTTGATCGCAAACACGCGGCGCGCCGTCCGTTCCTTACAGAATCGGTAAACGTTCGTCGTGAAGTGTCCGCCGGAATCGACGCAAGCGCAAATGATTTTCAGCCGCCGCCCGTCTGCCGTGGTGAACGTCTGCGAAAGAAACGCGTCCAGTTCATTCCATACCGGCTGGCGTTTCAGGTCGCCGTAAATAACCTGATACCGAATACCCCAGCTTTCTTTGTCTGTACCCCATCCAACAACCTCAATTTCAAATCGGTCATCTTGCACGTCAACGCCTGCGGTCAGCACCAGCACTTCCTCCGGGACCTCGCACCCGTATTCTTCCCGCCGGTCGTAAAGATCGTCGGTGTCAATCTGCTGGCCCTCTTCCTCCCACGTTTCCCCCATTTCGGTATTGGTCCACGCTTTCAGAAGTTCGATATTGCCTTTTTTCTTCTCTTCGTTCGCGGTTAGAAACTTCTCGACGATCTCCCGCCATTCCACAAACAGAGACGCAAGGGCGTTCAGGTGAAAGCCCCGAACCTTTCGATCAGGGTATTTCGCAACGAATTTCCCTTTCTGTGATTTCTCTTTCCACTCGATTTCACTTGAAATCTTTTTGCAGGCCGGGCAATAATGCCCGATTTCGTCAAGGTTGTTCTTATCAAACCGGATATTGCCCCATGTCAGCGGCGTAAAGGCTCCGCATACCGGACAAGGCACGTTCCATTCTTCCTGCGTGCTATGCTCAAATTCAACCGCGATTCTCGATGTTTCCTTGATCGTCGGCGTGCTTACGCAAACCTCTTTTTTATTCCAGAACGTTGCAAGCCGCTTTCCCGCAAGTAAGAGGGGGTCGCCCTCATTGCCTGCGGTCGCCGGGTATCGGTCGATTTCGTCCGCAAGCAGAATCCGAATCGGACGGGAAGCAAGAGACGACGGGGAATTCGCGCCCACCATCGTGACATGACCGCCGGGGAAAATCTTTTGCAAGATCGTGTTTCCGCTGTTCCGGCTCTTATCGTTCACCCGGTCCCGTAGAACCGGCGTGTCCCGCAACATAGGGGAAAGGCGGTCTTTGCTGAACGTTTCCGCCATCTGAATTGTCGGTTGCATTACCATGATCGGCGACGGGTCGTAGTGCATATAATAGCCGATAGGATTTAGAATCAACGCGTCGGTTTTCCCGATCTGCGCCGCCGACATGATAACGATTTTTTGAACGCGCATATCACAAACCGCGTCCATAATTTCACGCTGATACGGGGCTTTTGAAGTCCTCCAGCGGCCCGGCTCCGCCGACGATTCAGAGGAAAGGCGGCGGTATTCGTCCGCCCATTCCGAAACTGTCATATCCGGCGGCGGGGCAAGGACGGAAAAAATTTGCGTGAATAGTTCAACCGTCGCTTTCTTCATCCTTTGCCCTTTCCCCGAACGTCGTTTTGAAATCTGAAAGTTCCATCAAGGCTTCGTCGATGTGATCTTTCAGCAAGGCGAAAATCTCTGCTTTGTCGGTTTTCTTGCAAAGGACCGGCGCAAGCTTCGACGGAATCGCCATCAAGCGTGATTTGAAATTTACAAGCATATCCGTCATGACGGCTTCTATGTCCTCCGCCGCGTGTAGCTTGTTTTCTTTCAACTGCAATTCGTATTCTTCGTTTTTCCGCTTCGCCCGAACCAGTTTTGCCCGTTCGGTGTTGTAGTCTATTGTCTCTTCACTTTCCGGGTTTCTCTTCCGTAGATAGTTGATATACCGGCGGTTCGTGTCGATCAGGTCATACAGGCCGGGTCGGACCTCCGCAATCACTTTTTCGTCGCGCAACTGCCGCACCCGGCGTTCGGACACGTCCAAAAACCGGGCAACCGCTTTCACGTCGTAAAGTTTCAAGCCCCGCACCCTCTTTCCGCTCCTGTTTTGGCAACCTCCCCCATACCAAAAACGCCCCCGAAAGCGCGGAAGCGTTCAAAAAAATTTCGTGGCTAAAAAAACGGCGGGGTCCCGAACCCGCAAGGCTTCGTTCGGGCGCTGAAAGGACCCGCGGCGGGTCGCGCTTCCGGCCCGTCAAGCCTCTAATTCCGCGTCGAAATCGTCTTGTTCGTCGTTGATCTCTCCCGTTTCCGGGTCAATGTCGAACGCGCCTGATAACTTTTGCTTTGCAAGGTTGTATTTGCGTTCTTCAAGGCGGACGCGGCGGCTTTCTAATTCATAGCCCTTTATGGAATCAAGCAGTTTAATAATGCGCCCGTGAATTCTGTTCAACTCCGCTTCCAGCTTCATTGTACGATCAAAGGCGCTTGCTTGAATGACTGTCCGGGTTGCTGTGTTGTATGCGGCCTTTTCCAACTCCCGCGCCCGGTCGCCCGTGGTGTCCTGCAAGGCCGCAATCTCCCGTTGCAGGCTTTCAAGGCGCTTTTGCTGTTGCTTCGTGGGCGGTTTTCCCTGCTGAACATCCATGTCCCAGCGCAAGGCTTCTTCTTCCGCTTGCAGGCTTGCCAGCTTTTCAAGCTGTTGATTTAATCGTTCCTGCCCTTTTGGGGTCTGTACCTCGACAACTCGATCAATAAAAAGGCTTCCGCTTTCCGCACTCTCCAACTTTGCAATCTTGTTTTGCAAGTCGAATTCTTTTGCTATAAGCAACTGTAATTCGGCAAGCATATTTTTCTTTGTGTCCAGCGTAATTTTCTGAATATAAACCCGCTGTTCCGTGGTTAAATCCTCCATCCGTACCGCCGAATACGCGCCGTGTGTTTCGGCGTTCCGGTTGCCCGTAGGCGGCCCCGCTCCGACGGCGTTCTTGTTCCCCGGCTGTCCTCCGCGCTTCCGGGGCGGCTTTTGGGCTTCAAGGGCCGCGGCCCACGAATCAAGGCTTTTCCATTTTCGGACCTGTTCGGGCTTCACGCCGCCGACGGCTTCCGCAACCTGTTTCGCCGTCATTTTCCCGCCGGATTCAAGCCATATTTCCCGCGCCTTGTCGCGCTCCGGGCTTCGATCTCGCGCCATGCGCCGCGCACCCCCTTTCGTTTGTTTTTCATTTTCCGATCTGGACGGCTCCGCGGAAGCGCACACAAAAACGGACCTCGCAAAAAGCAAGGTCCGTTTCCGGTCAGCGCCGGGCGGCGGAGAATCGCCCGCCCGAATCGCTGTTTCAATTTTCCACAATAGCCATTATAGCAGAAAAAACGGGCAATAGGTGGCAATCTTATTTTTCAGGAAATTTGAATGTAAAAATTGCTTTATTCGCTGAAAACCAGCTTGTCAGCCGGTCTAAAGCCTTGTCGCGTATGTTTCGACATTGCCGCGGGCTGTAATTCAGCCGTCCCGAAATCTGTTCCCACGTTGCGCCGTCTAAATAAAACCATGTTACAACCGCTTTTTCATAGTAATTCAGACGGTCCAGTTCCCGCCCGATAGCGGACCCAACTTCTTCCAGCCGCTTGTTTCGGCGCTGTTTTCCCGCAATCTTCTTTCGGACGTATTCGGGGACATTCGCCACCATGTTTTCAACCGGCTTTGAAACCCCGCCTTTCCCATGCGGCAAGCCGTCCATATTGACCGCGCCCAGCGTCGAATAATAGCGGTCGTTCAAGTCCTCGACGGTCGCATTGTTCATTTGAATTTCTTTGTCAATCGTGCTAAAGAACCGCAAGATTGAAATTACTTTTCCGCGCTTCATGCCCGTTCCTCCGATTTATGCTTTAGGGCGGCTTATATATCCGCCTATAAAACCTTTCCCGCTCGACGCGGTGAATCTCCGCCCGGTATCGCTGTTCTATGGCCCGCGCCCGGCTCCGCTCCATCTTCCGCCGCCGGACGCGGCTCTCTCTCCCGATTTCCTCCAACTCTTTCCATAGATCGTCCAAAGCTTCAAGGTCAGGTGGGCCGATCTGCAAAAGAATATTTGAAAACGCCGCCACCGCTTCTTCTATGGCAATTCGCACCCGCTCCGCCCAAATCCGCGCGGCTTCTTTTATCGCTTTCGCTTCCTCTTCCGTAAATCCGCCGAAAATCAAAACTTTTTCCTGATTCATCGTCGCGGCCCTCACTCTTCCAGCTTGTCAATGGCGATATAAAGGGCTTGAACGTCCGCCGTCCAGTTCCGCGAACGGTCGAAAGATTCCGCCTTGTCCATGCAGTATTCCAGCAGATTCTTTAATTGCCGTTCGGCGCGGTCAGCGTTCATTTCCTGATCGTCCGTCTGTTCCGCGCCCGTAGGCGGCGGGGAAGAGGTGGCGGGCGGTTTATCCTGCCCGGCGGTTTCCGGCTGTTCCTCCGGCTCTGTGCGGCCCTCTGTGGGCGCTTCTGCGGCGGGTGGTATCTTTTCCCACCCGTCCGCTTCCCGCGGCTCTGTGGCGGTCTGTGGCGCGTCCTGCGGGGTCGCTGGCGATTCCTCCCGCTCCGCTTCCGGCTCTTCCGCCGGGACCTCCGCCGCGGGCGGCGTGTCCTGCTTCCGCTCCCGCGCGGCCTTGATTGAAATTTCCCCGGTTTCCCGGTATTCCTCAAACGCCGCGGTCTGATCTTCCGCCGAAAGCCCGGACAGTTCATACGCGGTTGAAATGTTTATGCGGTCGGCTTTCAATTCCTCCATGAACGCCGGGCAAAGATTCCGGGTGATCGCGTCGAACCGCCCGATCTGCGCCGGGCTGGTGTTCAAGGTCTGCGCCACCAGCTTCCGCATATCGCCGGGCAACTTCTCTTGTCTCTTGATTTTCTCCAAAAGTGCGCGGGTCCGGCGGGCTTCCTCGATCTTGTCCCACGCCGTTTTTTCACGCTGGGAGTTCGCCGCAATCAGCATAATTTCTTCCCGGATTGCCTGAACCTCCGCGTCCTCTTCGTCCGCTTCTACGGTACACGGGACAAACTCATATTCCGGTTTTCCCTCTTCCACAAGGGAAATGCAGGCGGCGCGGCGGCGGTGTCCCGAAATGACCTTGTATTTCCCGCCGCCCAGCGGAACGACGATGAAGTTTTGAAGCACCTTCCCGGCAAGTTCGATCTTGCTTTTCAGTTCTTCAATGTCGTTCATCGAATAGAAGTTATCTTCCGACGGCACAAGGTCAAAGACGCTTAACCGCTCAATCTCCGCCGGGCGGCTGGCGGGGGCCGTCTGCCCTCCGCCGCCGGGCGCGGCCCGCTTTGAAGCGTCGTTCAAAATCTGATTCAGATTAAACTTTCCCACTATGTACGCCCCTTTCTGTCCGAATCGGACAAGTTCTTTTCTTGTTCGCACTCCCGACACGGATATATCATTTTGTGAAATCCCGGTTTGCTTGATCTGTGAAAAACCCGCCGCCCGTACTTCAAGCAAATATGCGGTTCTTTTGTCCCCAGCCTTTTTTGCTGTTCTTCCGTCATATTCAGGTTTTTACAGCGATTGCAGTTCATTCCCGCGGTCCTCTATTTCTTCCCGCGGTCCAGATATTCCCGCACAAATGCGATATAGTCCATAGCGGCCCCGCTCCGGCGGCTGTATTCCGCAATGGGGGATTCCGAAAACGTGCTTTCCGCCACCTTTTCGGAATAGCGAATGTGCGTGTCGAAAACCGGGTATTCCGGCTGGCTCCGCAACCACTCTTCCCCCTGCCGGTCTGCGTCCGTCCGCTGAAAGCACGTAATCAGGCAACCGGCCAGCCGCAAGCGGGGGTTCCAGTCTGCGCGGGTGTCCTCGATCTGCTCTTTCAACTCTTCCAGCCCGTCAAAGGCGTATTTGTCAATCTTGATCGGAATAATCACGTCGTCGGAAGCGACAAGGGCGTTGATTGTCGAAATGTTTATATCGGGGGCGTTGTCGATAATGCAGAAATCATAGAAGTTTTCCGCCGCAACGGTGTTCAGCGCGTCCCGCAACCGGGTTTGTTGGGGGCGGGCGCTGGTGTCCAGCATGACCTCCAAATTCGCCCGAATCAAGGACATATTCGCGGGCATTACGTCGATCATGTCGAACCGGGTTTTCTTGATGACCTCCCACGGGTCCAGCCGCCGGGCGGTCAGAACGTCCGAAACGCTCTTGTCGTCGTAGCTGTGGACCCCGAACGTCTTTGACGTGTTGCCCTGCTTGTCGTTGTCGATCAGCAAAACCCGCTTGCCGTGGATGGTCGCCAGAATGTGCGCCATGCTCCCGGCGGTAAGGGTTTTCGCAACGCCGCCTTTCAGGTTGATAACCGAAATTGTTTTCACCGTGTAAAACCTCCTATTTTGATTTTGACCCGCTCGACGGGGTGGTTCAATTCCCGATTTCCTTCGACACTTCGCGGGCGGTACGCTCCACCGCTTCTTCCAGAGTTTCACCGCCGGTCAGTTCGTCGATCTTGACGGTTCGGCTCATATTGACAACCCCGTTCCACGTCTGTTTCATCATGCGGACAACGATTCCGCCCGCCTTGCGGCGTAAAGGCCAGCAATCCGATTCAATGGTTACTTTCGCCCCATTCAGGGCGGCGGCTATGATTTCACTGTTCATCGTCTGCCCCCGCTTCCTTGTTGTTGCCGTGAATCATTGCGGCAAGGTAGGCTTGTGTCAGCTTCAAGGCTTCTTCCATCGTTGCACCTACGTCTATTGTTGCGCGATAGAAGAGCAAAGCCATTTCAGCCGTTGCGCCGATTGCACCTTTCAGCATTTCAACTTGTTCTTTTTGGTTCATGTTCCGCCCTCACTCCCGCCGCGGCCCGCTCTGGACCTGAACCAACCGCACCCGCACTTCCGGCGGCGCGTCCTGAATATCAATCGGGGCATATTGCCCGGACCTGTCCAGTTCAAACCGGAATTCTACCTTTCCCGCTCGGACGTAGTGAACGCACGCAATATCCGTTATTGTGTGGACCTTGCCGGACGTGTCGCGGAGTTCGTCACCGATTTCAAACGGGCAAAATGCCCGGAATTGTGCTTGTACCATGTTTTTACCTCTCTTTCATCCTTTCGATCACCCGCGCGGCTTCATCCCCGTTCCATTCCACGGAATACCGGGTTCCGCAAGGTTTGTCCCGCCGAAACAGGCGCTTTTTGCTGTTTTGGCATTCGTACTTTGCAAGAACGAACGTTTTATACCCTTGACCCGTCTTTATTTCACGGGGCGCGTTTACCATCCCGCAAACCGGGCATTTCATTTCAATGGCTTTCACGTTCATTTCCGCTTCCCGCCTTTCCTCTTTTTCTTCTTCCTCCGCGGTTTCGTAGGCGGCGGGGAAGAGGGGGCCGGGGGCGGCGCGGGTGGCTTGACCTCTTCCGAAACCACTTCGAGTACTTCCACGTCGCGCGGGTTGAAACAGATAACCCCGCCGGGGTCGTAGGTTCCCGCCGCCCAATCAGCCTTGAATTTTTCAAGGTCGTTTTTGTACCGGGGGACCGGGTGGACCTGTTCAGAATAGTAAATTGCCATCATCATGCGTTCGTCGTCCGGCGCGTCCCAATCGTCAAGGTGATAGCTTTTGTAATTGTCCCACTCCCAAAGGGACAGGCGGCAACGCACGCCGTCGAAATACTCATTCGCCCGCTGGATATTCTCAAAATCCCGGTATGTCATGCCCTGCCCGGCGCATTCCTCCCGGATTTGCTGAATCGTCTTGCCCGCCATATGCAGGCGGCAAAGAACAACTTTCGGTTGATACTCCATGTTTTCACCTTCCTTTTGCTATTCTGCAAACACGGACCCTTGATCGGGGTCCTGCTCCATCATGCGAACCGGCGGCGGTTCATTCAGCGCCCGGCGGCTCTCCCGTGTGATCTCTTCAAGCCGCGTCACAAACTTTTCGTTTATGACGCTGTAAGGGAAGATCACCGCCGCAATCAGCAAACCAGCCTTTGCCGCGACATAGGTTTGACCGTCCGGCGTGACCCGCTCGTAAAGCTGTACCACGTCCAGCACGTCCTCCAGCGGCGCAAGGTATTTTTGCTGAATGAAGATTATTCCGTTTCGGGCCTTTAGCGGCTTGACCTCCGTTCCGCCGTAGATGATCGAAAAGTCATCGTCTTTCAAAACCCGTTCGTCCGGGTCCGTGTCGCCGATGTTCAGCACGTCCGGCATTGTCAGCCGCCGAATGCTGGTGTTCTTCAACTGCTTTTCCGAAATATCGAACACGGCGCACAAGGTTTCTTCATCCAGTATCGGAAGTCCGTTCAGCGGGTAGGCCGCGCACCCGTCACCCATCCATTGCACGATCTCCCCGTTTTCGCTTATCTTGTCGAACAGGCGGAACGTCTTTCGCTGGTGGCAAAGGGAAATAACCTTTTTCAATTTCATTCCGCGTCCCCCTCCTTTCCCGGCTCCTCTGTAAATAGAGCGTCGTCCAATGCCTTAATCGAAAATTTCATGTTCCCTGCGTATATGGATTCATCCGTTACGCCTGTGACTTTCAGCTTTCGCACCGTGTAGCCGATTTTTAACCATACGAAATCGCCGGGCGTGACGCGCTTTTTCAGGGCTTCCAGCTCCGCGGCCCGCTGTTCTTCTTTCCGCCGTTTGACCTCCGCCGGGTGTTCATCCACAAGTGCAAGGAAAATCCCGTATTCGTCCCGGCTGAAAAGAACGCGGCCCGCTTTCAGTTCTTCTAACTGTTCCGCCGTTATTCCGAAACAGAAATTCCCGAAAATGCTTGAATTCTTTTCGATCTCTTCCGGCGCAATGCTGGATAGTTCGTCGGAGAATTCCGTTTTCCATTCCATTCTATTTCCCCGCTTTCTTCAATGGGCAATACCGCGGCGCTGTTTTCCCGTAGAACAATAGCGGCCCCGGTTGCTTGCAGTCCGGGTGTTCACAAAATGAAGCTTCTTGCATAAATGTTCCGACGTGTGCGCTTGCCCCGTTCCCATTTCGCGGGTATGCGTGAATAGACGCATATTTACATTCCCGGCATTTCACGTCTATTCCTCCCAATTCCACCAGCCCTGTTGACCGCGGGCCGGAATCGGCTTTTCAAACATGACCGGGTTTCGGAGGACCCACGCGAACCGGCCCGGCGAAAAATCGCCCAGCGCCCGCTCACGCTCGGTCAGCGTGTCCGCGATTTCCTCCACGGGGACGCAATCGACGATTTCCACGGTTCCGACAACCGCACCCAGCGGCAATACCGTTTCACCATTTACGGCCCACAAAAGCCGCCAGAATTCGTCGGTCGAAAGATTCTTCGTCGCGCGCTTTAGACTTGCGCTCCCGGCGTGGACCGCTACACGGCCCCGAATATTCGTCCGCCGCGGGCGGGTTTCATAGTGCTTTATCCCGGCAACGGTCGCGTATGCGTAAGGTTGATAAACTGTGTATGCTTTCACGGGTTGTTCTCCTTTCCTGCAAGTTCCTTTTCTGCCAGCCGAATGAACCCTTGCAAATCCTCAATTCGCTTTTCGTAGGTGTCGCGGGCTTTTTTCGCCTTTTCAAACTGCCATTGCAGGAAAACCCGTTCTTGTGACTGAACCTTTTTGTCAAGTTCTTTCCGGGCCGCTTCCAACGCGTCTTGAAGTTCCCCGGTAAACGAAAACACAACCCCGTTTTTGTTTCGCTTTACCCTCATTCCCACGGATTGAACCCCCTTTCAGAATAATTTCACCTGTTCCGCCATGACCGGCGGCAATTCGTCGAATCTCACTTGCGCCCGCTCGTTCTCCAGCCGTTCTGTCGCCACCCGGCAATAGTCCGGGTCGATCTCAAACGCCAAGAAATCAAACCCCATTTCATGACAGGCGATACAGCTTGCCCCGCTCCCGGCGCGGGTGTCAAGAATCCGATCGCCGGGCCGGGCGTAGTTCTTCAAAATCCACCGATACAGGCGGACCGGCTTTTGTGTCGGGTGAATCGTGTTCCCGTCCTGCTGGAGCGCGGCCCGGTTGATGATGACAACCCGCGTCGGCAAATCGAACGACGAATAGGCAAGTTCGCAATCAGACTGCGAAAGCCCGTGTTGCCCTTTGTCCCAAACCAGCCAGCCCCTTGTCCCGCGGTTCAGCATAGGGGCGAAATAATTTCCGCCGAAAATAATTTGATTTTCCGACACGCGTTCCAACTCCCGGAAGTATTCGGGCGTGGGCGGTTCCGTGTCCCATCCCTTCCGGGCGTGAAACTTCCGGTTGTGTTTCGGGTTGTTGTGCTTCCTCTCCCGCTGTCCGTCGTGTCCTATGCCATAGGGCGGGTCGCATATAGCAAGCTGAAAGAAATTGTCCGGGATTTCTTTCATTGCTTCCATGCAATCAAGGTTATAAATGCGGTTTAGGTTGAACACGGGTTATCACCTCTTTTCGCGCCGGTCATACAAGGGCATATATCCCAGCCAATTCCGGTTAAGAACGTATGCCCCCGGCTCTTCGTCCGCTCGAACCGGCTGTTTCATCTTCATACAGGCGGTTTTGCTCAAGAATCCCGACGGAATATCGGCGTATGACTTATACAGTGGCTTTCCGGTCGCTTCCGCTTCCCCGCGGCGCAAGGAAACCTCCATCCGCTCCGCCGCCGTCTTATACCTTCCCACGATCAGCCGCGCCGCCCTTCGTCCTGAACACGCAAGTTCAGCATTTTTTCCCGAACCAGCTTGTCAACCACCCGGCCCGGCGTTTTCTGCCCGCTGATCTGCATAAGACGTTCAAGGTTGAACGCCGTTTGCGGTGTGACCCGGACCGTCACTTTCCGCGTTTTCTGCCGCTGTTTCTTCATGGTCCTTTGACCTCCGTTTTCAAAAATTCGTCTATGAATTCTTCACCCGTCCGGCAAAATCTCAAAAGCCCGCTTCCGTTTTTGTAGTCAAGGAAAAGAACCGCGCCATTGAAGCGAACGCGGAAGGGTTCAAGGTTCGCCGCCGTCACATACTTTCGCCCGAAATGCTCTTTCATCTCCCGCCATACGGCCCACGGAACAAAGAAAAAATTGTTCCCAATTCCGGCGCATACGGCGGCAACCGCGCCGCGGCTGTGGTGGCGTTCCAGCGCGTCCTGCTGTTCGCCGGTCAGAATGTCCCGTTTCAGCCGGTCCGTTGTGGTGTGCTTTGCTTCAAAGACGATTGACCGCCCGCCCGCAAGGGTCCCTTGAAAATCCGGCTGGGCGCGGGCTGTGAACCGGCCCTTGAAAATTCCGCCGCCCAGCTTCTCCATGACGCGGAACGGTTCGGGTATCTTGTCGATCTCCGCCCGGCCCTGTCTGGAATACAGGGCGCACCCGGCTTTTATGTAGTCCTCAAAAAAATGCCCCTGCGCGTTGTTCACGGCGTTTTGATAACGCTGGGCAAGGTATTTCTTTTCCCATGTCACGGGCATTATTTATCGCCCCCGTTCTCTGGAATCTCCCACGAATACGGTTCCGCGCAACACATAGCGTAAAACGGGCATTTATGGCACGCGTCGTCCTCCGTCCTGCGATTGCAAATTTCCTTGATGACCGCCGCCGCGCGGTACATTTCCCGCAATTCCTGTTTCCGCTCCTGATCGTTCACGTTTGCAACCTCTTTTCTTTGTGCCGGGTCAAGTATTCCCCCCAGCTTTCTTTCAGGTAGCACCGCCCATATACAAAACGCTGGGCGAATTCCTTTTGAAGCACGTTCGGGATTATGCCTTTCCGGTCGTTCCGCTCCGCTTGCGCGTAAATGCTGATACCCTTTAACCGCTTCAACCGCTCGACACGATAGGCGGCGTTTTCAACGTCCTTTGTCACAAGCAGATAAATAAACAGGTGATAGGGCTTTTTCCCGTACCTCTCCAGCAGTTCCGCGGCCCGCTCGATTGCTTCAATCTGCGGTATCTGATCGCACGAAAAGCGAATAAACCGAATCCATTTCAACCGGGCAAGAATCCCCGCTATTCGGTCAGTAACCAGCCGCGCGTCCATGCCTTGATTTAGGTCTATTTCGTAGCCGGTCCCGATCAGGCTTTCAAGCTGTGAAATCCCGTATTCGGAAGCAAGAATGTTATTGTCCATCAGGACCAGCTTTTTTGTGTCCGGGCGCACGATCTGTTCCCATGCCCTGTACGGCTTTATTCCGCCCTCTTTCGCCGGGACTACGCACCACGGGCAACGGTTCGGGCAACCGCGGGTTATGTACCCGATAGCGTAATCACATTCCGGGTATATGCTGTAATCAGGAAATGCCGCGTCAATTTCCGGCGGCAACGTCTGATTGATCGGAATGTCCGGGTATCCGGTCCCGCCCCTGATTGCCGACGGCGGCAAATACGGGTTTTCCGGCGTGAAGTCAAAGATTTTGCTGGAATAAATCAGGTCGAACGTGTGACTTGTGATCGGGTCCCACCATTCGACGGAATCGCCGCGGGCCTTGTGATAGGCTGAAATCTTCATCAAGGCATAGTTCGGGAATCTCTTGTGCTTCAAGTAGTCCCGTTCCGCGTCATGCAGGCCGACGCGCACATTGTCCCCCCCTTACAGTTCCACAATCCCGCCGATTCTGTCCACGTCCGCGGTCGTGACCGTCCGGCGTTTCAAGATTCCGGCGATAACCTCCCTGAACCTTTCCCATCGGACGGAAGTAATGGTGAAATACCGCAATTCTTCGTTTGCACGCGCCCGAATTTTCAAGCAGTATAAAACGTGATCGTTGATTTCTGCTTCAATCGGATAAACTGCGATTCTCCCCGTCGCCTTGTCAACTTCCCGGCAAATCGCAACCAGCCGCATACGCCGCGGCGTTTCCTCCGCCGCCTGCGGCTTCCGCTTCTGTTCCCCGCAATCGCAAATTTCGCCCGCGTCCAAGTGTGCGCCGCACCGTGGGCATTCCCGGTAAGGCTTCCCCATGATTTACCCCTCCTTATTGGTAGCGCTTTTCCCATCTGATCTTTTTTTCGTCCGGGTATTTCCGTTCCTCCCCGAACAAGGTTACTTGCACGATCTCCCGCGGGCGGCTGGGCACATTCCACGACAGGCCCCCAGCTTCCCCGCAATTCATAAACCCGCTTGCTTTCAGACTTGCGCCGTTCTCCGAAACAAGGGTGTATGTAATCACACGTTTATACCCCATATCCCGCGCGACGCGGGCGCAAGCCCCATACAGGATAGAACAGGCATTTTGTGTCCCGTCTGTACAAACGCGGCGGATTTCTACCGTCAATCCGTCGTCAAGCTTCCGCGCGACGGGCTTGCCTGCTATGGCAACCCCGCACAATCTTTCGCCGTCATAACAGGCGACGGACCATTTATGCCCGCTTGTCGGCTGGTTGTGCCTGTGGTGTTCTGCGACAAAAGCATTCGCCGCCCGTAATGTGATAGGCCGGATTGAAAGCATTTCCCGCGCCCCCTTATTCTCTCTTTCGCAATTTCAGATAGATTGACCAGCCTGTGACTTCGTTATATTCGTACTGAACCCCGTAATCGTCGTCTGTCAAGGTCCAGCCCGGATACTTCTTTTCCCAAAAGGCGCGGCCCGGCCTTTCTTTCGCCCACTTCTCGATCTGCCGCCGGTTATACTTCCCATCGTTCGCCCGGCTTGTCGGCTTCTTCAAGTTGTGGGAAGAGGACCACCGCTTTTTCCCGCCCGCCTGCTTGACAAGGTAAGTGCAGAGGGCGGCAATCCCGTTTTCGTCTGCTTGTAGGCGGTCCGCGTTGCAATATCCTATTCGGTCGCCCTTTTTCTGCCCCTTGCGCTTCCTCTTGCGCCACAACTCTTCCACAACGTCACGGTCAAGCCCTCCATTCATGACAATGTGGTGATGAATCCGGGTCGGCTTCCCGCTGTTCCGCGCTGTGGTGTAGGCCGTGACAAGGATATATTTCAAGGGCGGCAACCCCTCTTTCTTCCGGGCGTAGGCCACCCGGCGCAAGTAGTTCGCAACTTCCTTTTCTGCGGCTTCCACGGTCGCCGGAAGGTATTTCGGGCTGTATGTAGCGGACACGTGCAACGCGTCCGGGTCGTCCCCGAAATTCAGGTTCCCCAACTGGACGAAATACCGGCGGGCGTTCTTGTCATTCAGGTTCTTTTGCTTCGGCTCCGATTCCTGAACCTTCTTTGACCGCTTCCCGCGGCTGGCGGCGGTCTTTTGGGCCGTGGTGTAGGTGAATATATCAACCTCCCTGTAATGATCGCCGCAATAAATCTTTTTTTCCCTGATAAAGCTTCGCACCATGCTTCACCCTCTTTCTGCTGGATGATGAAGCGGGCGTGTTCGGCTCTTCCTGCAAGCCCTGTTTCCTCTGTGGTGTGATGGAGCGGGAACGGCCCGGAAGCGGCCCCCGTCCTTTCCTCTGTGCGTGACAAGGCTTTGCTGGAATCTTAATACCCATTACAAGCCCGCCACGCCGCATAAAAACGGCGCTTTTTCTTGACTTTTCCGCCGGTTTCTGGTATACTAATCATAGGTTGATAAGCTGTGTTTTTACCGGCGGATTCCGCTTCGCACCCGTTTTCGCACAACGGGCGCGGGGCGGTTTTCTTATGCAGTTTTCGGCGGCGGGGCGTGGGCTTTCAGCCCTCCGCCGCCGCGTTGTCGTTCCCGCCCTGATCGCCGGGCGTGTTGTTCAGCGCCCGCGTCGCGGCTTCCTCCTTTGCGGTGTCCTCCGCGTCCTGCTTCCACTGGAAGAGGGAAGCAACCGCGGCGGCGATAGCGTCGCCCCAAACGTCCACGGGATAGCCGTTCAAAACCTCCAGCACTGCGTCGCGGGCTTCCTCGATCATGTCGGCGCGGGGGTCCGCGGTTTCATCTTCATAAGGGACAGATACAAAGATGGACGATTCCAGATAACAAAGCGGGCGCGCGCCCCCGTAGCCGTCGCACGCGCCGTTCCAGCTCATCGCGCCGGAGGAACCGACGTAGCGGACGCTGCACGAAAGCGGCGGGTTACAGGTCCACGGGGTCAGGGTCCAGCACCAGTCATCAACAAGGGGGATATACTGCCGGTACTTCCGGTAAAGGCCGTCAGACAGTAAAGCGATTTTGTCGGTCGCGGTCCCGTAGTCCGTCATTCCGTCGTCGGCGGTCAGGTCGCTTTCCCAATCAAGGAATGCGGCCCGGTTCGCGCCCTCCTCAATCAACGCGTCAAAGAACGGGCCGTTCAGCTCCCGGCGCAAGGACGAAACGCGCCAGTCGTTCCGGTTCTCTTCGTCGAACGCCCGGTGAAAGACGGGTTCGGCGGCAAGCGCCAGCGTCGCGCCGATCTTGTCGTTGTTTTCCAGCACCACCCATTGAACGCCGCCGTAAAAGAAATATCCGCCCTGTTTCAAATCTGCAAGTTTCTTCATGGTTCGTTTCCCTCCTTATAATCCGGCAAATAGCCGTTTTTCGTGTCTTTGACGTATCCCCGGCCCACGCCCGAAAGCAGGGCATAAAACACGGGAAGAAAGAGGGCGAAAGCTTCGCCGCCCACCGCCGAATACCCGCGTTCCGTCAGGGCGTAGGCCGCACCCGCTCGAAACAGGATGATTCCCGCAAGGGTCAGGCCGCTATATTTCGCAACGGACAGAATCAGCCGGGCGGCGCTCCGCCGGGCTTGTCCCGCTCCGCGGGTGATCGTGTCAGGTGTCGGCATGGTCGGCCCTCCGCTTCCACAATTCGCAACGGTCCCCAGCGCACCCCGGTTTCCCTGTGTAGCTGTCAAGGCAACCGGGCAAACCGATTTCTTGCGGGCAACGTCCGTTCATGCGCTGATTGTCGGCGTACCGCGTCGCCCCCATTGTGCTGGCCTGAACCCGGTTCGTTGCAAGAATCGCCGTCCCCGCCGCCGCGTAAATGATGAATCCGCATTGCTCCGCCTGCTTCATAATCTCTTGCCAGCGGTCGTCTGCGGCGGCGGCTTCCGGCGGCGGGGCAAACGCTCCCGTCCTTGTGTATTCCGCCGTTCTTTCGATCTCCGCCGGGTTAATCGCCTTGTCGTCTATGTAAAGATCAGCGTACACCTTGCGCCCGTC
>ERZ779626.438-NODE-438-length-24853-cov-5.985281_pt1 | contig 24853 bp, 19 predicted proteins | sample MGYA00514209_ERZ779626 | MGnify/ENA primary metagenome ERZ779626 (study PRJEB29562, sample SAMEA4376713) | mouse gut metagenome | isolation source: Cecum | study: EMG produced TPA metagenomics assembly of the A DSS colitis mouse model was used to assess the...
TGCGGCATAGAGCGCAGGCAGGTCCACGCCCGCCACACGGCGGTTTTCGACCACGATGCGGCCGTCGACCATGACCGTATCGACATCCGACGCCTTGCCGCAGTAGACGATATTCGACACCAGATCGTGAACGGGCTGCAAATGGGGTTTCTGGAGGTCCACGACGATCAGGTCGGCCAATGCGCCCTCGCGGACCACGCCCAGTTCGCCTTCGGCGTAGCCCAAAGCGCGGGCGCCGTTGACCGTCGCCAGCTTCAGCGCTTCATAGGCCGGGAGCGCGACGGGGTCGCCCGTGGCGGATTTCTGCAGGAAAGCCGCCGTGCGCACCTCCTCGAACATGTCGAGGTCGTTGTTGGAGCAGGTGCCGTCGGTGCCGATGGTCACCAGCGCACCCGCGGCGCGCAGCCGCTCGACGGGCGCCACGCCGCTCGAAATCTTCATGTTGCTCTGCGGGTTGTGCGACACGGCCACGCCGCGCGCGGCCAGCGTCGCAATGTCGGTGTCGGTCAAATGGATGCAGTGTGCGCCGATGGTGCGAGCGTCGAGCATGCCCAGCGCATCGAGGTGTTCGACGGGCGTCATGCCGTATTTCTCGCGCACGATGCGCACCTCGTCCTGCGTCTCGGCGATATGGGTCATCAGGTGCAGTCCGTACCGCTCGGCCGTCTCTTTGCCGCGCCGCAGGTTTTCGGGCGACACGGTGTAGGGCGAATGGGGTGCGAGGGCGATCCGGATCCGGTCGCAGCCGGCGGCGAGTTCCACCGCCTGCCCCACTTCGGGAAGCACCTCTTCGACGTTGCTGTCAAAATAGTTGCAGCCCAGCATCGCGCGGATGCCCAGCCGCTCGGCCACTTCGACGCAGCGGTTCTCGTGGTAATACATATCCACGAACGAGGTCACGCCGCCCAACAGCATCTCGACAACGCCGAGAGTCATTCCCAACGCCACGTCGTCGGCCGTCTGCCGCGCTTCGAACGGCCAGATATAGTCGTGAAGCCACTCCATCAGGGCGATATCGTCGGCATAACTGCGCTGCAGCGTCATGGCGGCGTGGCAGTGGGTATTGACAAGCCCCGGCATCACAAGCCGGCCCGTGCAGTCGATGATCCGCGCGTCGGGATGCGCGGCACGGAATGCGTCGGCTTCGGAAGCGGACGCCGTGACCAGCGCGATGCGGCTGCCCGCGACGCCCACGAAACCCGTAAAGGTTTTGGGAGCGCCTTCGTCCGCCGTCATCGGCAGGATCGTTGCGTTGGAAAAAAGAATTGCCATAAATAGCGTAGTTACTTTATTGTAGTGTATGTATTATTCGGCCCGCGGATCGACTCCGACGGTCGTTGCCGCCGCCAAAGGCGGCGTTTGCAAGTCTGTTCCCTGAATCCCCTCCTCGGAGAAGACTTCCCGCATGCGGGCGGATTGCGGGCGGAAACTTCGGCCGCCCCCCCCCCGAAACCGTCAAGCCCCCGGAAACCCGAAAACCCGGCCCCGGAAACCTGAAACCACCAGTCCCCGGAAAGGCTATCCTACTTATCTTTCTTATACTTTATCTTCACCTCCCCGGTCTTGACCTTGCGGGGTTCCGGATCGATCGAGTTGCCCTGCACGGTGATTACGTCGCGGCCATCCACCGAATTCGAGTAAATCTGAATCACCTTGTTGAACACGCCCGGTTCGCTCTTGTGGGGTTCGTAGATGATGCTGATGGTTCCGCTCTCGCCCGGAGCGACCGGCCGTTTGGAGTACGACGCCTTGAGACACGAACACGAGGTGATGACGCGCGTCACGACCAGCGGCACCGTGCCGTCGTTGGTGAAGGTGAATTCGCGCACCAGATCGCCGCCCTTGCGGGGCACGTCGCCGAAATCGTGGCTCGCGACCTCCATATGCAGATGCGCCCCCTCGATCTTCGCGGGCTGCTGGGCGCGGCCCGCCGCAAAGGTCAGGCATCCGAAAAGTGTCAGTAATAAAAATCGCATTGTCTTTCGTTTCAAAAATTACTCCATACGGAAAACATAGGTGATCGTTCCGCCCTGCACCGCCGCGCGGCTCTCGGTAAAGCGCGCCTTGCGCGCCGCGGCTTTGGCGGCTTCGACCAGTTCGGCGGCGTCGGTGGTCGAGCCTTTCGGTTCGTAGGCCGCACTCGTGACCCGTCCCGAAGCATCGACCGTCACGCGGACGATCACCTTGCCGCTCTTCGAACCGGGGTACGAAGGTTTGGGCAGGTCGCCCACCAGTCCGCGCCCCTGCAAGCCCTGATCCAGCTGGTCCAGCCCGTCGGGATTGAGTCCCGGACCGGTGCCGCTGGCCTTGTCCTCGCCTTCGGGAGCACGGGGATTGCCCGCGTTGTCAGGTTCGTCGGCACCGCCCTTGTTCATGTTGAACAGCGCGCGGGGATTGGGCGTCTGCGTCGTCTCGTCCTTGCCGGAGACCTGCGCCGTCTGCTCGACGGGAGCCGTGCGGTCGTGCACGCGCGGCTCGGTGGCCGTCCTGACGCGCGGCTTGGGCGGTTCGGGCGCAGGCGGCTCGGTGAAGTCGATCGTGATCGTATCGCCCGGCTTGTCGTGGATCTGCCGGAAGTCGAACGAGACCAGCGCGAACGAACCGATCAGCAGCAGCGCGTAGACCGCCGTCGCAACCGTCGCCCACCTGCGGGGATTCCTGTTATTTGGATCGTAATAATACATAAAACCTGATTTTGGCGACGGCTGCCGCCGCCGGACGGCGTCCGTCAATTCGGCGCCGTCGCCAGAATTAACTTGTAATTGTTGTCCTTGGCGATATTCATCACCTTGACCGTCTCGCCCACGGCTACCGTCTCGTCGCAGTGCAGCGACACGGTGGCGTCCTTCTGTCCGTCGAGACGCGTCTTGAGCGCACGCTCCACGCCCTCGATCGAGCCGACCTCCTGCAGTTCGACGTAATAGCGGTACTTGCCGTGGCCCGCATCCTGTATCGAAACCGTGGTCATCGCCTTGTCCTTGAGCTGGTTGGAGCTTTTCGGCAGCATCAGCTTCAGGGCGTTGGGATTGATCAGCGTCGTAGCGATCAGCAGAAACAGCAGCAGCAAGAACATCAGGTCGGTCATCGACGATGCCGAGAAGGACTTATCGACCTTCGATCCGTGTTTAATTGCCATAGCACGTTATTTTTGAACGGGTTGATTCAGAATGTCCATGAATGCGATCGAGTTGGCCTCCATCTGGAAAACCAGCTTCTCGATGCGCGCGACGAGGTAGTTGTAGCCGAAGTAGGCCGGGATGCCGACGATAAGACCCATCACGGTGGTCACCATCGCCACATACATACCGCTCGAAAGCAGTCCCAGATCCACCGTGCCGCCTGCGGCCGACATGTCCATGAAGGTCTGCACCATACCGAGCACCGTACCCAGAAAACCGATCATCGGGGCGCCGCCGGCGATCGTCGCCAGAAACGGCAGGCCGTTTTCGAGCTTCGAGACTTCGAGGTTGGCGACGTTCTCGATGGCCGTCTGCACGTCGCTCATCGGGCGTCCGATGCGCTCGATGCCCTTCTCGATCATGCGGGCGATCGGCGTGTCGGTCTTCTTGCACAGATTCACGGCCGTCTGGATCTTGCCGTCGGAAATGTAGTCGCGGATGCGGTTCATGAAGTTCATGTCCAACACCGAAGCCTTGCGGATAGCCATGAAACGCTCCACGAAGATGAAGATCGTCACCCCGCCCAACGCCAGCAGCGGCCACATCAGCCAACCGCCCTTGGTAAACAGCGTCCACAATCCCATACGGGTCTCCTCACTGGTGGCCACCGCCTCGGCAGCCTGCAAAAAAGTCATCATAGTGTTTTAGAAATTATAGAAGTTTGTCATTGAATTTTTTCTGTTTCCGGTTCCGGCCGATCCGTTTCACGGCGCGGGCGCATCCTTTTCATGTTTAACGTATCGGAACGCCTGCAGCGTATCCGCCGCCGCACGCCGAAGCTCCTTTTCCCGGCGGGCGGCCTCGCGGCGCGCTTCGCGCCGGGCCTTGCGCTTCTTGTTGGTGAAACGCTCCCGGATGCGTCGCCGCAGGTCGCGGAAGTTGTCGAAATCCTCCTTGAAGTAGATGCCGACGCCGGTCTCCTGAAGACCCTGATTCTCATCGAAACGGTCGATGGTCTGCGTAAAGGCCTTGGCCTTGAGCGTTCCTGCCCGGTCGATCAGGTAGGTGATGTAGGCTTCGCCCATGAAGTTGGACATCGAGCTGTTGATGGCCTGTTTGTTGTCGATCAGGTAGTTGCCCTCGACCTCGACGAACAGACGGTTGTTTATCAGGCTCTTCGAAAGGCCGAAATCCACTTCGTCGCTGGTCAGCTCCGACTTGGGGCGGTAGCGGATGACGATGTTGTAGTCGTCGTTCGAAAGCAGGTTGCTGACCATGTTCGAGAGGAACTCCAGCCCCGTCGCGGCCGAAACCGACGCGCCGATGTTCGACGAGGCGGCGTTGTTCTCGGACATGAAGCTGTTGAACAGCAGCAGGTAGGCGAACTGCGTATCGACCGTCTCAGGGGTGGTCAGCGCATTGGCGACCACGGCCTGCGTCTCAGGGTCGGTGCCGGGCACGTTCACGTCGAAGGTGATGGCCGGGTTCGAAAGCCGGTCGCCGAGGTGGATGATGCACTCGACGGGCACCGAGCGGTCGGCCGTCACGTTTTCGGCCGTGCCCTGCAGCAGCGGCTGCAGCGAGGCTTTCAACTTGTAGATGGCGTCGATATTGAGCATGGCGTCCATCGGCGAACCGGTCCACTGGATCGTCGAGCCGTTTTCGATGATGAACTTCTTGTTGATGATGTTCTGGAGCGAGAAAAGGAAGCTCCCTTCGGTGATGGTATAGTCGCCGTACATCTCGAAGACGTTCGAGCGGGGATTGATCTGCAGGTTGAGCGTTCCGTCGCCGCGGCCCTTGAGCGTATTGCCCGACACGCTCAGCTCGACCTCGACGCCGGGACGGACGTTGAGCGCCAGCGCGATGTCCATCTGGCTGCCGGCGACGGTCTTCTGCTGGCGCCGGCGTTCGAACATCATCTTCCGGCGCGCCAGATTATCGACCGTGTCGGCCTTGGGCTTCTCCTTGAAGGTCACGAAATCGGCGTACGAGATATTGGATTTGTTCGACAGCGGCATGAAGAACGACGAATGGTCGTCGGTGGAGGCGGCGATGTCCATATTGACGGCGCCCTTGTCGCCCGAAATGCGCGCCGTGCCCGAAGCGTAGACCTTGCCGTAGAAGAAATCGTTGTCCTGCGCCGTGGTGTTGAGCACCAGCATCTGCTGGGGTGCGACACGCACGTCGTAGGCGATGTTGGAGAGGTGCTGCAGGCTCAGGTCGATGTCGAAGCGGCCCCGGTTGCCTTCGGGGTCGAAGACCGGAACGTTCGACGCGCGGAAGCGGTTGCCCCGCACGTCGAGCACGGCTTCGGGCATCGAATAGGCCACCTGCGTAAAATCGACCTTCGTCGAGAGTCCCCTAACGTGAATCCGGCCTGTCAGGTCGGCGTCCCGGCGCTGGCCCTGCAGCACCAGTTCGGCCGAGGCGAGGCCCTCGGTCTGGGAAATCACGCCCGAAAGCACCGGGTCGAGCAGCCCCATGTCGAGACTGTCAATGTCCAGCCGGGCGTAGTAGCGCACCTGCGAAGGGGCGTAGAAGCCCCGGATAAGCGTATCGCGCTTGTTACGGTCGGTGACGGTCACCCCGGCGCGGTTGCGCGAGAAATCCCAGCGCGAAGAGAGCCTCAGCGGAGGAGCCGGAATGTCGTTGACCTCCAGACTGTCAAGCAGGATATCGGCGGAGATTTCGCCCCCATGGAGCACGGATTTCATCGTCGCGGCACCGTTGGTACGCCCCTCGACGACGTATCCCATGCGCTCGGCGACCTGCATGAAGGGCGCGAGGTCGAAGTTGCGCAGGCGCAGCGTCACCGAATCCTCGCGGCTGCGCGAGGCAACGCCGTCCAGCAACAGCTCCTGCTCGCGGTTCATCACGAAAAACCGGTCGATCACGACCTGCGCCGTGTCGAGCTGTATCTTGCGGGCGTAAATCTGCCACGTCTTCGAACCGCGGGTGACGTGCGAAGGCAGGATGCGCAGGTCCACGACGCGGCCGTTGGGTCCGTGTTCGTCCACCACGTGCGCCTGCACGCCCAACAGTCCCGACACCTTGCGCAGCGTATCGTTGAAACCCGCAGAAACCTGCATGCGGCCCTGTTTGGCGCCGCCCGTGAGCGACAGCTGCGGCAGGTGCAGCACCCCGGCGTAGAGATCCTCGGCCGAAGCGTAGACCGTGAGCGAGTCGCCCCGGTTGGAGGCGTTGATGTTCAGGCGTGTGGCCAGCATGCGTTTGCGCTCGACGTATTCCGACGTCGCCTTGAGCGAAAGCTGGTCGCTGGCCGGGTTGAAAAGCAGCTGCATCGACGACCCGTCGGCGATCTGCAGGCCGGCCGTGATGGCGTCGGTGATGGGGTCTATGTGACGGATATTGACCGACAGCAGCGAATAGTCGTTGGCTACGGCCGTCTTGCGGCCGCGGGGCGTCGGGTCGCCCTCGCCGCGGCGCAGCAGGGGCAGGTATTTCCATGCGCTGCGGCGCAGGTATTGGAAGACTTCGCGGTAGCTGGTCTTGCTGCGGAACGTGGCGTCGGCGAAGTCCGAGCGCAGTTCGACGAGTTTGCTCCGCGCCGAGTTCTCGCCCGTGACGGTCATGGTCTTCGAGGTGATCCGCTTGTCGTTGTAGCGGTAGACGGCGTCGGTGACGTGGATGCGGCCGTTCAGGTCGTCCAGCGAGCGCCCCCCGGCATTGGCCTCGATACGCGCCGCGAGCTGCGAGACGGAGTCGCGGCGGTTGATATGGAGCCGGGCGAGGTCGGCATGGCGCAGGTCCATCGTGAAGTCGTAGCGCGGAATCGAGTCGTTGAAGTCGACCAGCCCCGAAAAATCGAAATCGAGGTTGGGATCGCGGGCCGTGACGCGACCGTCGAACTGGCGGTTGCGCAGGCGGCCGTCGAGCCGCAGCGAGTCGTAGATATAGTCGTTGAAGCCCAGCTGCGTGACGTTGCCCACGACGTTGGCGTCGGTATAGCCTTTGCCGACCACTCCGTCGACATAGGCCGTGAGGGTCGCGTTGCCCAGCAGGTCGCGGCGGCCGAGCAGCTCGCCCAGACGCAGGTTGTGCGTCTCCACGTCGCCCCGCACGCTGCTGCGCCCCGCCTTGAGCGGCGTCATCCGCAGGTTGCAGGTCACCTCGCCCACGCCGGTCGAGGCGCCGAGCTGCATGTCGAACGACGAAAGCAGCCCCTTGAAACGGGCGTTGATGTCGATCTGCCCCGTGTTGCCCAGTATGCCGACCAGCTTGTCGGACAACTCGCGGCCGCCGATCCCCGCAGCCAGTTCGTCAACGGCTTCGGCGGAGGATTTGAGCCGCGGAACGTTCAGGTCGAAACGGGTCTGCCGGATGTCGGGAAGCCCCCGGACCGAAGCGTCGGCGATGAGCCACGTACCCTCGCCGATCTGCATGCTTTTGACCTTGGCCGTGAAATCGCCGACCAGGCCCGAGACCTCGACATTGACGTTGCTGAAATCGGTATGCCAGCCGCGCAGCTTGGGGGCGAAATAGGCGATGTCGTCCGTCGAGACGGTCGTATTGCGCAGCGCGCCGTCGATGCGCACCTCGCCGATGAAGTCCTTGTACTCGGCCCACGAATCGCCCGCCAGCGAGATGTAGGGAATCTGGACGTTCGAACGGCCCGTCACGACCGAGACGTCCTCGAAACCCATGCAGCCGTTGGTCAGGTAGAACCGCCCGGCGAAGCGGTCGAGGGCGAAGCCGCTGCGCTCGCGCGCCGAGAGGGTTTCGATGGTGGTGTAGATGGACTGCCCGTCGATGGTGAAGTCGTTCACATATGCCGTGATGCCGTAGAGGTGCATATGGCTGAAGTCGATGCCGAACTCCGGGTCGCGGCGGTCGAGCCGTTCCAGACAGAGGTCCATATTCTCGATCGACGCCTTGCGCAGTGACAGGCGGAAGTTGCCTTTCTTGGGTTTGTCGGGGTTGCTGATACGATTGACGATCTGCTTGATGTTCATCTCCCCGCCGGGCGTCTCGCGCAGGTAGAGCTTGGCGTCGGCGATCTCGCCGCGGCTCAGCGAAAGCCCCCCGCCGAAGATGCCCAGTCCGGTGACGAAGGCGTCGAGACGGCCCACGTAGAGCAGCGTGTCGCGCTGGTAATCCTCGACATAGAAACCCTTGATCTTGACCCGGCTGAAAAGCCCGATGTCCACGCGGTCGATGCTGACGGTGGTTTCGAGCTTCTTCGACGCCATGCGCACGGCTTTCTGCACCACGTAGTTCTGCACGGCCGGAATGTCGAGCAGCAACGAGAGCGCCAGAGGCAGAATTATCAGCAACAATACAGCGGCCGATAACACCTTTCCCAATATTTTTATACCTTTGCGCATTGATAGGTCGTTATAACCTGCAAATTTAACTATAATTAGTTAAAAAAACGAAAAACCGCATGGATATTACTATTCTGGGCATCGAATCCTCGTGCGACGACACATCCGCCGCCGTGATACGCAACAACGTGCTGCTGTCGAACGTCATCGCCTCGCAGGCCGTCCACATCAAATACGGCGGCGTGATCCCCGAACTGGCTTCGCGGGCGCACCAGCAGAACATCATTCCCGTGGTGGACACGGCGCTCAAGGAGGCCGGACTGACGCCCGAAGAGATCGACGCCATCGCCTTCACGCGCGGCCCCGGACTGCTGGGTTCGCTGCTGGTGGGCGTGTCGTTCGCCAAGGGGCTTTCCATCGCGCACAATATCCCGATGGTCGAGGTCAATCACCTTCAGGGACACATACTTTCGCATTTCATCGACCTTCAGGACCGCGCGCTGCCGCACCCCGGATTCCCGTTCCTCTGCCTGCTCGTGAGCGGCGGCCACACGCAGATCGTGCGCGTGGATTCTCCCCTCGAAATGGAGATCATCGGCACGACGATCGACGACGCCGCGGGCGAAGCCTTCGACAAGTGTGCCAAAGTGATGGGACTGCCCTACCCCGGCGGCCCGGTGATCGACAAACTGGCCAAGGAGGGCGATCCGAAGGCGTTCAGGTTCGCACGGCCCCACGTAGACGGATACGACTACTCGTTTTCGGGGCTAAAAACCTCGTTCCTCTACACGCTGCGCGACGCCGTGGCCAACGATCCCGGTTTCATCGAGAACAACAAGGCCTCGCTCTGCGCTTCGCTGCAGAGGACGATCGTCGAAATCCTGCTGGACAAGCTGGTGCGGGCGTCCAAGGACCTCGGCATCCGCGACATCGCCATCGCGGGCGGCGTTTCGGCCAACTCAGGACTGCGCAACGGGATCGTCGAAGAGGGCCGCAGACGCGGCTGGCGCACGTTCCTGCCCGAATTCAAGTTCACGACGGACAACGCCGCGATGATCGCCATGGCGGGTTACTACCGCTACCAGCACGGCGACTTCTCGTCGCTCGGCGTCTCGCCCGTGGCGCGGCTGCAGGAGCTGTAGGAGCCGGACGCGGAAACGGCAGAAACCGGACGCCGAAGCCGCATGAGCCGGATGCAGCCGGCCACAAAAAAGCCCCCGGCCGAACGGCCGGGAGCAGGTCCGGAAGCGGCGGAAAAACACTCCGCACTTCCGCAAAAGCGATCTATGTTAGAATGCAAGGATCGGACGGGCGATACCGTCGTAATCGATATACTCGCACATAAGCTCCACCAGATGTTTCTCGGAACCGCCGATATGAATGATACATGCCGTCTCGCCGGGTTCAAAGCAGGTCGTAGCCCACAGCGTACAGGTATTGTAATGGGTGCCGTCCGTCACGAACAGCTCCTCCTTCTGATCGGCAGGAATCATCGCAAGCGTCTCGTTGAATTTCGCAATCACGTCATAGCTTACATTTTCGGAGTTGTAGCCGTAATAGACATTGTAACTCGAAGTCTGCCACTCTTTCAGAAGCAGAGCAGCTTCATGGCCGCAGAGATTGGCCACCATATCCCATAACTGCCCGGTGCTCGGCAGGAACCAGCCGCTCGACGTTTCGGGAGCCGGGAGCGAGAAATTATTAACCGTCAAATCGAAAGCAGGGCACCATGTAGCAAGGTTCGGTCCATAATCGGATACGGTTTTCATCGTCTCTTCGTAACCATTGACATTGCCATACCACGTGCTTGCGATTTTCGCTTTCGGAGTGCTTGCGAAATCATTGTCGGTAGAATACTGAACCGTCTGGCTGTCGGCGCTATGGGCATTTTTTACAGCTACGACATACCCGTGCGTATAGCCCTTCTCCTTGTCGCCGGCGGCGATCCGGTTTTCGTCCGTCTGGCAGACGATGCCGATAACGGTCTTACCGGCAACGGGAGCGGGTTTGGTGTCGGCCCAGACGGGATTCAGTCCGTCGGCCTCGATGCTTACCAGTCCGCCGTCGCTCCACGTACCGTCGGAATAGTAATAGTCGCCGATCTTCGGCGCAACGTAAGCCACCGTCACCTTGCAGGTCGCCTTGCTCTCGCCTACGCTGGCAGTGATAGTGGCCTCACCGGCGGCAAGAGCGGTGACCACACCGTCCTCGACCTTCGCAACCACCTCGTCGTCAGTAGACCAAGCAACCGTCACGCCATCCTGCAGGGGGGGGGGTAACGGTCGCCACGAGCGTTTCGGAAAACCCGACATTGAGATTCAGCTCCGTACGGTCGAGCGTCACGACCGTTTCGGGGACCTTCTTCTCATCGTCGTCGCAGGCGAAAAACGCCAGCGATGCAGCCATCAGCAAAGCTGATTTCCTTAAAAAGTTTCTCATAAACCAAGTTTTAAGAATTAATAATACGGCAGTACCGACAGCAGTCTCTCCGGACTCACGACAAAAAGCCCAGTAATGTTTTCGATGATCGTCCGGCAAAACACCATCAATAACCTAATCGGGAGTCAAATATAATAAAAAATCAACCCGGTGGAACGCGGACGCCGAAAAAAATTCACCGCCAAATAAAAAGCCCCTAATAAATTAGGGGCTGAAAAGACAGGCGTCCGGGAACGCCTGCCGAAATATTATCCCGCAAACCGGGAGGGGGCTTATCTTGCGCCGAAGAGTTTTTCCTTCAGCGAAAAGTTATCGTACTCTTCCCGGAGCGCAGCCATCAGGTCGCGCACCGACTGAATCTTCTCGGCGCGCCATGCATTGGCGCCGCAGAAGGCGTAGCCGTTCTGCAGCTTGCCTTTGAATGCGTTGTAGAGCGCCAGCATGATGCAGTAGGGACTGTGCGTCACGTCGCAGGTCTTGATGCAGTCGAACGGGCAGTTCTTGGGGCGTTTAAGCCCCTCTTTCACCCGGTCGAGGAACGAGCTGTGGATCGCCCGCCCCGGCATGCCGACGGGACTTTTGATGATCTCGATGTCCTGCGGTCTGGCGTCGAGATAGGTCTGCTTGAAGGCCGGATCGGCATCGCACTCCTCGGTGGTCACGAAGCGCGTGCCCATCTGCACGCCGTCGGCGCCCAGCTGCATGATGCGGTAGATATCCTCGCCGGTATAGATGCCGCCGCCCGCGATGACGGGAATATGGCAGTCGTGTTCGGCACCGAAAGCGCGCACCTCGGCGACGATTTCGGGAACGAGGGCTTCGAGCGAAAAATGCTCGTCGGCGAGCTGCTCCTCCTTGTATCCGAGGTGCCCGCCCGCCTTGGGACCTTCGACGACGATGGCGTCGGGGATGTACTTGTACTCCGAGAACCACTTCTGACACAACAGTTTCGCCGCACGCGCCGACGACACGATCGGGGCCAGCTTGGTCTTGGCGCCCTCCGTGAGGAACGACGGCAGGTTGAGCGGCAGCCCGGCGCCCGAAAAGATGATGTCGGCCTTCTCGGCGACGGCGGTCTTCACCATGTCGGCGAAGTTCGACATGGCGACCATGACGTTTACGCCGACGATGCCCCGCGTGGCTTCGCGGGCCTTGCGAAGCTCCTCCTTAAGCCCCCAGATCGAGGCGGCGCGGTAGTCTTTCGAATAGTTGTTGTAGATGGCTCCGAGACCTGCCGACGAAATGACGCCGACGCCGCCCTGATTGGCGACGGCCGAAGCCAGTCCGGAGAGGGATATGCCTACGCCCATGCCGCCCTGCACGATGGGGACGGTGGCGAGCAAATTTCCGATTTTCAATGCTTTCATGTTAAATTGGGATTAGTGCGAACTAAATAACCATGGGGCCAAAGGTACGAAAAATCGGGGCGATTGGTTCCGCACGGGAAGATAATTTAACGCAGGCTTCACATTGCGCCGCCGCAGCGGCCGCCTTTTCGGGGCGGGAAGCCGCGGCCGGCCGGCTGTCCGGAAGTGAAAAGCGGCATTTTTTACAGGCAAAAAAACGGCGGATATCGCTTTTTTTTCTAACTTGGAAGCGCAAACGTCACTCAACCGCTAACCTTTAAATCGACAAGCATGAAAAAACTTCTCTTTCCGGCTCTGGCCCTTATGCTGTGTATTCCGACCCTCTCCGCCCAAAGCAGGGGTGACAAATATGTCGGCGGAATAATCGGCATAACGACGACGTCGATCAGCATCGACGGCTCCTCCGCATCGCAGACGACATTCGGATTTGCACCCGAATTCGGTTATTTCGCATCCGACCGACTGCGCGTCGGCGGCTCGATCGGCTACCAACTGATTTCATCCGACGGCGAAACGACGCACGGGCTGACGGCAGGTCCCAGCCTCGCCTATTACGTCAGACTGTGCGACCGCTTCTACTACACGCCGCAGCTGGCCGTGGGATTCGCGTTCGCATCGACGGACGGGACCAGCGGATACGGCTTCGATGCAGGATTGTCGCTCGGAGCGTTCGAAATCAGGCCGTCGGCCCATATCGGACTCTCAGTCAGCCTTCTGACGTTGGACTACAGCTACCTGTCATATTCGGGAACGGGTGTGAACGGGGTCTCTTTCCAGCTCGGAATCAGCCCGACGGTCGGTTTCAAATACTACTTTTAGGCCGCAAAAACCCGATCCCGACCTACAGAAACCGCACGCCCCGCACGCGGCTCCGGCTGCGGTCGGCGGCTTCGCGTTCGACGATGCCCGTCACCACGTCGGCGGCATCGTGCCAGCGGTTGGCGCGAAAACGGCGGCGGTAGGTGGTCAGGTGGGCGTAGAGTTCGGGCCAGCGGAAATTCCAGCCCCGCGGCCACCGCAGGAGGTGAAGCGCAGTGGCCGAATTGGAGAGGATGCGGGCCTCCTTGTTGCCTCCCTGATGAAACCATTCGATGCGCACGCCGGGCGAGAGCGACTGCACGGCGCGGGCGAAGCCGCGGCCGCCGTTGTTGCTCTCGACGGCCGCCTGCCGCGTGTCGGAGCGCAGCAGCATCTCGGCGACCAGCGGTTCGGAGACCTCCATCGGTTCGCGCGTATAGACGGCGTCGGTGATGTAGATAGCCCCGTCGGCATCGACCGCGTACGAGAGCGAACAGAGGTAGTCGTCGCCCGTATCGGCCGTGTCGGTATAGTTGCCGCGGCGGACGATCTCGTGCGGCAGATCGTCGTACTCGGCGAAATTCAGCCCGTATAAAAGCCCCTCGCGCGAGGAGGGATGCCCCTGATACATGCTTTCGAACTGCAGCGGATCGAGCCGCCGCTTGGCTTCGAGCAGGGCCGCGCCCTGCTGCTGCTCCCACAACGCCTCGCCCGGCATGCGCGGGTCGATTCCGGTCGGCGGCGAGGATTTGAGCGCTTCGAAGTTCAGATGCAGCCACGTGTCGGCGGGCAGGCCGTCGAGCTGCGCCCACTCCTTCAGCTCCACGACCGGTTCGCGGGCTGTGAGCGTCCCGATCAGGTCCTCTTCGTGCCAGCGGGTGAAGACGATCAGCTCACGCGAAGCATTGTGCATGCGGGTGCGGACCACCGACGTATACCACTCCCAGCAGTTGGCGCGGATGAGCGGCGAATTGGCTTCGAGGGCGTCCTTGTAGAGGTCGTCGAGGATAAAACAATCGACGCGGTTGCCCGTGAGCGAACCTTCGCGGCCCACCGAAAGCAGGCCGCCCCGGCAGCCGATGATCTCGACCTCGTCGGCCGTGCGGATATAGCTGGGCGGCTTGGAACCCTGCTTGATGGTCGTCGCGGGGAAGAACGCGGCGTACTCGCGCGACTCGATGATACGCTGGACACGGCGGTTGAATTTCGACGCCAGCGCCCCGGAATAGGAGGCGATCGCCACGCGCTGATCGGGGTCCAGCCCCAGCACATAGGCCGGAAGCAGGGTCGTGGCGCCGACGCTTTTGCCATGCTGGGGCGGCATGGTGACGATCAGCCGCCGGACACGGCCCGCGGCGAAAGCTTCGAGCACGCGGTAATAGGCCCGGTGGAAAGGCTGCAACTCCAGAAAGGGATAGACTCCGAGGGCGAACCGCTCGAACGGAGGAAGGTCGGCCGGGCCGGAAACTGCCGAGGTGACGCCGGAAAGCAAGGAAAAGGAGGCAGAAGCAGAGCGAGCAGAAGCAGAGCGAGCAGAACCGGACAGAGCAGAACCGGAAGGAGCGAAATCCGACGGCGCAGAATTGGGAAGAACGGAATCAGACGGCGCGAAACCGGACGAAGCGGAACCGGAGCCGCAAGCACCGGAAGCCAAAACCTCGGAGCCGGGGAGAGGTTCGCCGGGGAGCAGATCACCGGAAAAAGATGCACCGGAAAAAGATGCACCGGAAAAAGATGCACCGGAAAGTGATTCGCCGGAAAGTGATTCGCCGGAAAGCGGATCGCCGGAAAGCGGATCGCGGAGCAAAAATTCGCCGGCGAGAGAATTCGCAGGATAATCCGGAGCAAGAATGCCGGCCGGAACAAAAACCTCTGCGGAATCGGCTTCCGCAGAGGACAATTTGGATTTCAAGACCATTTGTAGAAATTTTGAACCCATGCGCGGCGCCGCGGCGGGAGGTTCGGAGAGAAAAAGAGCGTTCCGGCGGGCTGCGCCGCGCCAAGGAAGAGTAAATGCCGGAACGAACGAGGCGGGGAGCCGGAGGGCGCACGGCCTGCGGCCGGGGAGCGGCCCGATGCAAAGCGGGGATCGGGCGGTTGCCCACACCGGCGGCAGGACATGCCCACGGCAGGGATCAGACAAAGCGCTTCATCTCGGAAAAGTCGAAATCGTTCAGCATTTCGCCCTCCGCCGAGAAGGTGTGAAACTCCCACCATACGGGCACGAGGTCCGAAACAGGCTCCGCATCGCCTTCGGGCTGCGAGAGCCGCGTCCGGTAGACGATGACCGACGCCGTAAAACGGCAGTCCGTATCGCCGAAACGGAATGCGAGCGATCCCGAAAAGTAGTTTTCCCCGTCGACAGCATCCGCCAAACGCGCCGCCACCTCTTGATAAAGTTCAGGTGAAACCGAATACATAGTTGATAATTAGCAGGATTTTTGCAAAATAATTTGCATGTACAAATAAATTGTTTAACTTTACAGCACAAATATAGGTTCAAAATTTGAATTTCCAATCGAAAAATACAATTTTTTGATATAAAATTTTCCGATTAAAAGCTATGAACACGCGGGTAAAATTGATACGAAAACAGCTGGGCATGACGCAAGAACAATTGGCTCAGCATCTTGGCATCGGCAAAGCGGCCCTTTCGATGATCGAAACGGGGAAAGCCGGACTCTCGGCCCGGAACCGCAACATATTGGTTCAGGAATTGAACGTAAACCCCGAATGGCTTGAGAGCGGCAAAGGCAACATGTTCAACGCCGAACCCGACCTGACGGCCTACAGACTCCGCACGGACAATTCGCTGCCGCTGCAGAGCGTGCCGCTCTACTCGATCGAGGGGACGGCGGGACTGGTGCCGCTGTTCACGGATCAGGCGCAGGCCAAACCCGTGAACTTCATCCACATCCCCAACCTGCCGAAATGCGACGGCGCGATATATATAGTGGGCGACTCGATGTATCCGCTGCTCAAAAGCGGCGACATCGTGCTGTACAAGCAGCTGGGCAACATCGACGACATATTCTGGGGCGACATGTACCTGCTGTCGATCGACATCGACGGCGAAGAGTACGTCACGGTGAAATACATCCAGAAATCCGACCGCGAGGGTTACGTCAAACTCGTCAGCCAGAATCCCCACCACGCCGACAAGGAGGTTGCGCTCAGCCGCATCCGCGCGATCGCGCTGGTCAAGGCGAGCATCCGGATGAATTCGATCCGATAACGGCGGCCCGCCGGCCGGCACCGAAGGCCCGCAAAAAATTCACGCCGTAAAAATCCGAGGGGAGAGGCATTCGTGTGGGTGGGGCCGGGAAAGGACCGGGCAGGAATCAGAGAAGAATCGAGGCAGATCCGGGAGAAGCCGGGACAGGATCCGAAAAGGCCGGAGCCGAAAGTTCGGAACGGGAACGATGAGGAAATGCGGAAACACCGCAAAAAAAGCAGCGAAACGGCGGCTGAAAAACAGAACAAACAGAACAAAACAAACCGAAAAGACCGGAACGGTCCGGCCGGAGCAACAACCTGAGGAAAAAATTCGTATCTTGCCGGAAACAAAGACGACCCAATATGGAACTCTCCGATAAAAAATTCGCGGTGCTGATCGATGCGGACAATATCTCACACCGGAAAATCAAAGACATACTCGACGAAATAGCCAATTACGGAACGCCGACGATCAAGCGGATCTAAGGCGACTTCACCGATACGAAATTCGCGGCATGGAAAAGCATACTGCTGGAAAACTCGATCACCCCGATCCAACAGTATGCCTACACCACAGGCAAGAACGCAACGGACTCGGCGCTGATAATCGACGCAATGGACATCCTGCACAAGGAGTCGGTCAACGGCTTCTGCATCGTATCGAGCGACAGCGACTATACGCGTCTGGCAAGCCGCATCCGCGAATCGGGCCGCGAGGTGCTGGGCTTCGGAGAAAAGAAAACGCCGAAACCGTTCATCAAATCGTGCGACAAATTCATCTACGTCGAGATTCTCGGACAGCCTGCCGCTCCGACGCCGGCACTTGCGCCTGCACCGGGTCCCGCTCCGGCTGCGACACAGACACCGGCAGCGAAAGCCGCACAAAAAAAGACATCCGCCAAAAGGCGTCAGACGTCTGACACGCAGGCCCCCGGAACGCCGGAAGCCGCCGCAGGCAAAAAAACCGCTCCGGCTCCGGGACAGACTCCGGGTGTGGCTCCCGCTTCGGAGCAGCCTCAGGTTACGGCTCAGTCCCAGATGCAGGACCCGGCTCAGTCCCAGTCGATCATCCGTCCGATAGACGACGATTTCAAAGACCTGCTCGCCAATACCATAGAAGACGCCGCCGACGACAGCGGCTGGGCATTCCTCGGCATCGTCGGCAGTGTCCTGACCAAGAAAATGCCCGATTTCGACCCCCGCAACTACGGCTACAAAAAACTTTCGCTGCTGGTGAAAGCCCTCTCCGAGGCAATCGAAACCGAAGAACGACTGTCTGCAAACAAAGAGCAGAAGTTCATTTACGTCCGGAACAGAACAAGGTAAACGCTCCGGTCGCCGACCACCCGTCCGGCGGAAGGATACTCCTCAACCCCAGCCGCACAATTACGCGGCAAAAAGAAGCTGCGGGATTTTCCGCCGGCCGGAACCGTTCCGCCCCTGCCATGACCATAATACGCAAACCGCCGGGCTGCTTTGCCCGGCGGTCCGAGTATCGAAACAAATCAACAGTCCAACGCGACAGCAAGCGCCTTCGCATGATTCATACGGATCACGCCTTCCCGTTCTTCGACACTGGACGGCAGCATTCCAAAAAAATTTAAAAAACTCCCCGCTTTCGGATTCATGCAGAAACGGGCGTTTTCCGAACGAAACAAAAGCCGGAATACGCCGAATCCGCACATATTATCACCGAAAAACCGAAACGCCTCGCAAAAAAGCCGCAGGAAAGCCCCGAAAAAAGTCGTCTCCGGGGAACAAACTGACAATAAATTTATATATTTGCAATATTGTTTTTCTAAACCCTACTAATCCGAAACAAGACATGGAGAAAACCAATGTACGGGAGTTGCAGGATGTCGTGATTCGCTTCTCAGGAGACTCAGGAGACGGCATGCAGCTCACGGGTACGCTCTTTTCAGACACTTCGGCCCTGCTCGGAAACGGCATCTCGACCTTTCCGGACTACCCCGCCGAAATTCGTGCGCCGCAGGGAACCGTGGCCGGCGTATCGGGATTTCAGGTACACTTCGGCAGTCACCGCGAACTCAACCCCGGCGACTACTGCGACGTGCTCGTAGCCATGAACCCCGCAGCGCTCAAGGCCAACCGCAAATGGCTCAAGCAGGGCGCGACGGTGATCATCGACGGCGATTCGATCACCGAAGAGCATCTCAGGAAAGCGGGATTCGCCACGCTCGACCCGATCGCGGAGCTTGAACTGAACGAATACAACGTCGTCATCCCCGACATCACGTCGATGACGCGCGAAGCGCTCAAGGAGACCGGACTGGACAACAAGGCCGTGGTCAAGTGCAAGAACATGTTCGCGCTGGGCATCTGCTTCTACCTCTTCGACCGCCCCGAAGCGTACGCATACAAATATCTGGAGACCAAATTCGCGCGGAAAAATCCGGTCGTGGCCCAAGCCAACAAGCTGGCGATCGACGCGGGCTATAACTATGCGGCCAACACCCATCAGTTCGCCAACACCTACACCGTAGCCCCGGCGCCGCTCGAAAAGGGCACCTACCGCACCGTCAACGGCAACGTGGCGACGGCATGGGGCCTGTGCGCCGCCGCCGAGAAAGCCGGGCTGCCGCTCTTCTGCGGTTCGTATCCGATCACTCCGGCGACGGTCATCCTCGAAGAGCTTGCCAAGCGCAAGGACCTCGGCGTGAAGACCGTGCAGGCCGAAGACGAGATAGCGGGCATCTGCACCGCCATCGGCGCCGCGTTCGCCGGCAACTTCGCCGTGACGACCACGTCGGGTCCCGGACTCTCGCTCAAGAGCGAAGCGCTGGGACTGGCCGTGATGACCGAACTGCCGCTGGTGGTCGTGGACGTACAGCGCGGAGGCCCCTCGACGGGTCTGCCGACCAAAACCGAGCAGAGCGACCTCTCGCAAGCCCTTTACGGCCGCAACGGAGAGTGCCCGGTGATCGTCGTGGCGGCATCGTCGCCCAGCGACTGTTTCCACTATGCGTTCGAGGCAGGACGGTTGGCGATGGAGCACATGACGCCCGTGATCCTGCTCACCGACGGCTTCATCGCCAACGGCTCGGAGCCGTGGCGCATTCCCTCGATGAAGGACTACCCGGCGATCCAGCCGCCGATCGTAGACGACGCGCCTGAAGGCGGATTCATGCCCTACGTGCGCGACGAAAAGCTGGCCCGCGGCTGGGCGTTCCCCGGCAAGGTAGGGCTGGAGCACCGCGTGGGCGGTCTGGAAAAAGACTGCGTGAAGGGCTGCATCTCGCACGATCCGGCCAACCACCAGAAGATGGTCTCGACGCGCGCCGCGAAGGTGGCCAAAGCCGCGGACGACATTCCCGCACAAACCGTATGGGGCGACCCGGAAGGCGACCTGCTCGTCGTGGGATGGGGCGGAACGCGCGGACACCTGCAGAACGCCGTCGATCAGATGCGCGCCGAAGGCAAACGCGTGTCGCTCGCACATTTCAACTACATCAACCCGCTGCCGCACGGCGTACGCGACATCTTCGCGAAATTCCGCCGGATCGTCGTCTGCGAGCTGAACGAAGGTCAGTTCGCCAACTACCTGCGCCAAAACCTGCAGGAGTTCCGCTACGAACAGTACAACAAATGCGAGGGCCTGCCCTTTACGGTCGTAGAACTGAAAGAAAAATTCGAATCCTTATTGAAGTAACGCCATGGCAGAATACAAATACACCCCAGCGGATTTCAAAAGCGATCAGGAGGTACGCTGGTGCCCCGGATGCGGCGACCACGCCATCCTCAACGCCGTGCAGCGCGCGCTGCCCGAAATAGCCGACGCCACCGACACGCCGCACAACATGTTCACGTTCGTGTCGGGCATCGGATGCTCGTCGCGCTTCATCTACTACATGAAAACCTACGGGTTCCACTCCGTACACGGCCGCGCAAACGCCGTGGCGACGGGCGTCAAGGTCGCCAACCCGCGGCTCAACGTCTGGGTCACCACGGGCGACGGCGACTCGCTGGCCATCGGCGGCAACCACTTCATCCACGCCATCCGCCGCAACGTGGACCTCAACGTCATTCTGTTCAACAACGAGATTTACGGCCTGACCAAAGGCCAGTACTCCCCCACTTCGAAGCTGGGCAAGATCACCAAGACCTCGCCTTACGGCACGGTCGAGAAGCCGTTCAACCCCGGCGAACTGGTGATCGGCGCTAAGGGCACGTTCTTCGCCCGGTCGGTGGACATGGAGGTGGGACTTTCGAAGGAGTGCATGGTGGCCGCCGCGATGCACAAAGGCATGTCGGTAGTCGAGGTCCTGCAGAACTGCGTGATATTCAACGACAAGACCCACGGAGAATTCGCCGCCGACAAGGCCACCCGTGCGGAGCGCACCGTAACGCTGCGCCACGGCGAGAAGATGCTGTTCGGAGCCGACAAGCAGAAGGGCATCGTCTTCGAGAACATGAAGCTGAAGGTCGTAACCGTCGGAGAGGACGGCTACACGCTGGACGACGTGCTGACGCACGACGCCCACCAGCGCGACACGACGCTCCACTCGATGCTGGCGGCGATGAAGTACCCCGACTACCCCGTCGCCTTGGGTGTAATCCGGGCCGTCGAGGACGCCACGGTCTACGACCGCGAGGTCGCCCGGCAGGTCGAGGAGGTCAAAGCCCAGAGCAAAATCCACTCGGTGGACGAGTTGCTGCATTCGGGCGCGACTTGGGAGATCGAGTAACGGAAGACAGCGAGGACGGAAGACCGGATCACGGAAAATCGCGGGACGAGAAACTGCGAGGACGGCAGGCCGGATCACGGAAAATTGCGGGACGAAAGCCTGCGAGGACGGAAGGCCGGACCACGTGCGGGACGCAGCAGAAAGTGCGTCCGCAGGCCCTCCCCCGAAGGACAGCGCGACACCCGGCAGGATGCTGATGCTGAAGGGAGCCTGTTCCGAAAGGACATTGTTCCGGAAGGGCGTCAATCCCGGAAGGATGCTGTCCCTGAAAATTCGTTACAGTTCAATAAGAAACAGCCGGAATTTCCGGCTGTTTCTTATTTCAAGGCATATCTCCCGTTTCCGGCAACCAAAATGCCGCATACGCTTGTTCCGACAGCAGGCATATGGGTGAAAGGGCTTCGAGAAGCGTTCGCAAGAACAGGTCCCGCGTCCGAACGGCATCCATCGCAACAAGGCGGAGGTTTTATGCAGAGCGGGCGCAGCCTGCTGCTGCCCCCCCCCTCCGCAAAGTCATAAAAGGCAAGAAGCATGTCTTCATACCGTGTGTCCTTGCGGCCGTGGACCGATTCAGTGTTCGAGAAGCGTGGTGTCGATGATCCGGCGCATGTGGGCGATCTCCATGGCTCCGTTAGCGTGCTTCGGTTCACCGGACATGGGAATAAACAGGAACGTCGGAATGCTCCGCACGCGGAATATCGCCGCAAGCCGTTTTTCCTTGTCCACATTCACCTTATATATGCGGACCTTCCCGGCATATTCTTCGGCCAGCGACTCCATAACAGGCCCCATCATCCCGCAGGGACCGCACCACGGAGCGTAAAAATCGATTACGGCGGGCAGATCGCCCTCGTATTTCCATTCCGGATTGGCGCGGAAGTCATAAATCCGCTTCTGGAATTCCGTTGTCGTCAGTTCGATTGCTTTCATAGTATGCTGTTTTTCAGTCGCCGCAGGCTGCCGGCCGAAGCTGCAATGCCGAACATCAGTGCAACAGCCGTTCCGATCCTTGCTTTCCGAATCGTTTTCATGGCCCGGCTCTATTCAATAACGCAAAAATCGGAGATTTCATATGCCCCGGCGACGCCGGGAACCGTCAACGATGAGCCGGCGGTATTTCCGGCGACATATCCGGCGACATACCCGGCGACATACCCGGCGACATATCCGGCGACATATCCGGCGAGGGCCGTCAATGCAGTTCCCTATGCGGCTTGCATGCAGTCCGACTACAGATCGGATGCGGTTCGGACGCAGTTCGGATGCAGTCTCGCTACGGTTAATGCAGCTCTGTATACAGGCCGGCTACAGCTCGGATGCCGTTCAGAAGCTATCCCGCCACAGTTGATGCGGCTCGGTATGCGGTCCGAATACCGCCATAAACGCATCTGAATGCGCACCTGATGCAGCCCAGAACGGCTCTGCCCGCAGTCCAGATACGATCCGGATGCGGATCTGCGGCGGATTTTACGGTAAAAATTCATTTTCGGCGATTTTTTCCGAGCGTAAATTGCAGAAATAAAAAAATCCGATTATCTTTGCACCTGCATTGGGGGATTAGCTCAGTTGGCTAGAGCGCTTGCATGGCATGCAAGAGGTCACGAGTTCGACTCTCGTATTCTCCACTACAAAAAAGAAAGAGTTGCACACAAGTGCAACTCTTTCTTTTTTACCGTCACGCACCCTATTTGCACACATCTCTGCAAACGCCCGGTCATCAACTCCGGTCCGAAAACTACCCGTTCTCTTTGCATCAAGCGCTTATAGCCCGCACAGCCCTCCCCCACCTTAGGGATAAATTCAACTGCAATTCGGATTATTACAGCCGTATTGCAAGGAGTCAATATGGCGTTGAAAAAGCAGGTCTGCAAAACCTACCGTCAGGTGTCGCAGCAGAATTATCGGCCTTCCTAATAATTCAGTGTATTGTAGTGTCTGGAAGTGCAGATGTATATGTCAACAAATATTTTGCAACATGATCATGCCCCGCATTTATCGCTAATGCCAACGGCAAATTACCTTTATCCGTCTTGATATGCAAATCGGCACCATGTCGGACGAGTAGTTTTACAAGATCAAGATTACCCATAAAACAGGCCGGGTGTATCGGTGCATTATTCGTATTATCCGTTAAATTGACATCAGCACCCAAGGTCAGCAATTGTTTACTAACGGGATAATCCTCCAGCATTGCCGCCAACAACAATGGCGTCACTCCTTCATTGGTCCGGGCATTCAAAAGTCTCAAGGTTTCAGGTCTGTATTTCAGTAAAATATCTAAACGGTCAGGAATACCTGAATAAACTATACTGTGAAAAACAGATTCCCCTTCGTCATTTGCTGCAAAGACATCCGCCCCCCTTTGCAACAAATACCGATACACTTCGCTCCCGGCATCGCTTATAGCATAAAGAAGAAGCGTGTCATTATCGCAGTCCTTAAACCGGTAATCGATGTCGAATTCAGCCTCATGCTCCTTCAGCCACACAACGTCATTCGCAGTCAAGGCATCTTTCAGAAACTCTTCCATATCATTTTCCATAGTCTTCATTTATCTCTTCTTTTGTTCTGTCTTTGCCTATCTTGTCTTTTGCATCATGCGCACGCCGTCGTGCGTTTTTGCCTTGGGCTTTTTCCAATTCCTTAGCCCTGTATTTAGCGTATTCTTCAGATGCAGGTTGATTATTACGCATCTCCTTTCCTCGCTTACGCGCCGCTTTCTTAGGATTAATTTTCTCATTGGATTTTTCACCGTAATTATAGCCATTCGATTTATTTACAGCGGCATTTGCCATTATCATAGTACCGCCCGCAGCGATGAGTTTACCTCCGGCAATGGTAATTCCTCCGGTTGCCGCTATAGCAGCGCCTTCCGGCGCCCCGACCACCGTCAATGCAGCCGTTCCCCCGGCTAAAGTCAGCGTCATGCCGCTCCCGACACCCAGTTCACCGCCAATAAGCATTCCGGCACCCGCGACTACTGCTGCATTGTCGACAGTTTCCAATGCCTCGTTATAATCCGACGGATCGTTAGGTATGTACGCATTACGCCAGTTTGTCGTGCCGGGAACAACATTAGTCATGACACCAATGACTCCTCCCATAACCTTATCTACCCAATCTGCTCCATCTGCATCAGCATAACGCAACGGATTATTATCGCACAAAGTATAAGGACTGAGGGCATAATATTTTTCAGCTTCCGGATCAGTATTGAACCACCTCCCGATTCTGGAATCGAACATACGGGCTCCGTAATCGAGATACGGCAAATCCCCGACGGCCTGCTGTTCTTTGCCGTTATATTTATAGCGATTGCCGGACAATACACAGTCCGGATTCGAGTGTCTCAATCCCAGCGGATAATAATCGTTCTGCTCGACCGGAGTTCCGGAACCGTTTATTACAACCCGCACGCTTCCCAGATGGTCCGTAATAAAATAATTGGGTTCATAATTCGTCGTCTCTCCCGAAATGGACACCATAATCCGTCCGACGCCGAAAGCTACGCTCTCAAGGGTTCTCACGCCGTCCCGTATCCTGTATACTAAAGAACCTACGTAGTCCAATCCGTTATTGCCGCTGCCGTCCCGGACTCCGATTTTCGTTCCGTCGGCGAGGTAAGTGTACTGCGCGAGCAGATTGTCGTCCTGACTACGGACTTCGCTGATCAAATTTAGGTAATTATAAGTTAATTTCAAAGAGTTCAGGCCATCGCGGGTCATATTTCCGTTTGCATCGTATTCGTATACATATTCCGTCGGGCCGTTATAAAGAGCGGCAAGGTGATTTCCCGAATAGGAATATGTAAGACTATCGTTAAGAAAACCATCGTATTTGCGGTTCAATGACAGTATATTGCCGATTTTATCATAACGCAGCCCCCGCTCCGTGAATTTGTCCGTATATACCCACGTCGC
>ERZ779626.440-NODE-440-length-24703-cov-5.620943_pt1 | contig 24703 bp, 24 predicted proteins | sample MGYA00514209_ERZ779626 | MGnify/ENA primary metagenome ERZ779626 (study PRJEB29562, sample SAMEA4376713) | mouse gut metagenome | isolation source: Cecum | study: EMG produced TPA metagenomics assembly of the A DSS colitis mouse model was used to assess the...
GGCTGAAATGCCCGGCTTTTATCCAGAGGGAGACTACGATATCGCGGGCTTTGCCGTCGGCGCAGTCGACAGAAGCAAAATCATTAACGGAAGCGGTATAAAGGAGGGCGACGTCCTTATCGGCTTGAAATCAAGCGGTATACATTCAAACGGATATTCGCTTGTGAGAAAGCTTTTCGGCGAGGATATTTCCGTTCTCGAAAAGTTCGATTCCGAACTCGGCGCAAAGCCAATAGACGTTTTGCTTACTCCAACAAGAATCTACGTAAAAAGCATTCTCTCGTTGATTGAAAAGGTACATATAAAGGGCATAGCGCATATAACAGGCGGCGGATTTATAGAAAATATTCCACGCATTTTCCCCGAAGGAATCGGTTGCGAAATAGTTAAAAATTCTTACGAAGTCCCCGCAGTGTTCAGGATAATGCAAAAGCGTGCGGGCATTTCGGACAGTCAGATTTATAACACCTTCAATATGGGTATCGGCATGGTCGTATGCGTTGCCGAAAGCGACGTGAAAGCGACGGTTTCTCAATTAGAGTCTACCGGGGAGCAATGCTTTGTCATAGGCAAGACCGTTAAAGGCAGCGGAGTCAAGCTCGTATGAAGCGCATAGCGGTTTTCGCAAGCGGTAGCGGTACGGATTTTCAATCGGTAATCGACGCGAACGAAAAGCAAAAATTTTGCGAAATAGTTTATCTGATTGCTTCAAAGGACGGCGTCGGCGCCATAGACCGTGCGAAAAACTACGGCATACCTACGGCGGTATTTGCTAAAAACGATTATCCCGATTTGGAAACGCTTTACGGCAAACTTACGTATCTTTTGAACATAAACAGAGTGGACTATATCGTGCTTGCGGGTTGGCTTAAAATTATTCCCGACAGCTTTATAGAAGCCTTTAAAGACAGAATTATAAATATTCATCCGTCGCTTATTCCCGCGTTTTGCGGAAGCGGCTTTTACGGTCTTAAAGTACATCAGGCGGTTTTGGACTACGGCGCGAAGGTTTCGGGCTGTACCGTGCATTTCGTTAACGAAGTTCCCGACGGCGGCGCTATTATCGCGCAGACTGCGGTTAATGTTGAGGACAGCGATACTGCCGAAAGTCTGCAAGCGCGCATTTTGGAGGAGGAGCATAAACTTCTTCCTTATTGCGTTAAAAAACTGTGCCAAAGCAAAATTCACAAAAACGGCAGAAAAGTGACCGTTACCTGATGCGAATTATCGTCATCTGATTTTAAGAATAAGAAATACGGAGATTATTATGGAAATGAAAAAACGTGCGCTGGTGTCCGTTTCGGATAAAGCGGGAATAGTCGATTTTTGCAAGGGACTTGTAAAATACGGTTTTGAAATTATATCTACGGGCGGCACGGCAAAAGCTTTGAAGGACGCGGGCTTAAAAGTTATAGGAATTTCCGAAATTACGGGTTTTCCCGAGTGTCTCGACGGCAGAGTTAAAACTTTACACCCCAACGTCCACGCCGGACTTCTTGCTATGCGTTCCAATCCGGAGCACATGGCTCAGCTCGAAAAACTTAATATCAATACTATCGATATCGTTTGCGTAAATCTTTATCCCTTCAAAGCGACGCTTCAAAAGGGCGCGGACTTTGCGGAATGCGTTGAAAATATCGATATCGGCGGTCCGACAATGATTCGCGCGGCGGCAAAAAATTATCAGGACGTTGCCGTAATAGTAGACCCTAAGGACTACGACAAGGTTTTAAACGAGCTTGCAAACGGCGGCGTTTCGCTTGAATTGAAGAAGTACTTGCAGTATAAAGTATTTGCGCATACGGCGGTTTACGACAGCCTTATTTCCAATTACCTTGCGGCGCAGCTCGGTATTTCATTTCCCGACGAAGTTACTTTTGCATACGAAAAAGCTCAGGATATGCGCTACGGCGAAAATCCCCAACAGCAAGCGGTTTTTTATAAGGAACAGTTTCCCCGTAAAGGTTCGCTGTCAAGCGCAAAACAGCTTTGGGGGAAAGAGCTTTCCTATAATAACATAAACGACGCCAACGGAGCTTTGGAGCTTTTGAAAGAATTCGGTACAACGCCCGCCGTGGTTGCGTGCAAACATGCGAACCCCTGCGGAGTAGGTACCGGAACAACTATACACGAGGCTTATCTCCGCGCTTACGAAAGCGACCCCGTGTCGGTTTTCGGCGGCATACTTGCAATCAACGGTACCGTGGACGAGGATACGGCGACGGAAATCAACAAAATATTTATAGAAATAGCAATGGCGCCGTCTTTTACGAAAGGTGCGCTTGAAATTCTAGAACAAAAGAAAAATATACGCCTTTTGCAGATAGATAATATTTCCGCAAAACGCGAAAGCACTGCGTTTGACATGAAAAAGGTCTATGGCGGACTTCTTGTCCAGCAGTATGACGAAAGCCTTATCAAAGGCGAAAATATGAGTCTTTTCAACACCAAAGCCGACGTGGAAGTAAGCGTATTGCCAAGCGGTAAGCAAAAAATCGTTTACGGCGTCGGCGTGGTTACGGACCGCGCGCCAACCAAAGAGGAAACGGAAGCGTTGCTTTTTAACTGGAAAGTTGTCAAACATACAAAGTCCAACGCAATCGTTATAGGTAAACAGGGCAAAACCACAGGCATAGGAATGGGTCAAACAAACCGTATCTGGGCGGCGCAACAGGCTATTGCGCATGCCGGCGACGAGGCGAAAGGCTCGGTTATGGCTTCCGATGCGTTTTTTCCTTTCCCCGATTGCGTCGAAGAATGTGTTAAAGCGGGTATAACTGCAATAATTCAACCCGGCGGCTCCATTCAGGATAAGGCTTCTGTTGACGCTTGCAACGCGGCGGGTATTGCCATGGTTTTTGTGGGCGACAGACATTTTAAACATTAAATTAAAAAGAGTGATAAGATGAACGTACTTGTAATAGGCAACGGCGGCAGAGAGCACGCAATACTGTTGGCGCTCAGAAAAAGCAAGCGTGTGGAAAAACTGTATTGCATGAAGGGCAATGCGGGAACGGCGCAGATAGCGGAAAACGTGGACGTAGACTATATGGATATAGCTGCGGTAAAAGCTTATGTAACCGCTCATCCGGAAATAGATTATTTCGTAATCGGCGCAGACGACCCTTTGGCTATCGGGCTTGTGGACGAGCTTGAAGCTATGGGTAAGCGTTGTTTCGGTCCCCGTAAAAATGCAGCGGTAATAGAAGCCAGCAAAGCTTTCGCCAAAGAGCTTATGAAAAAATATAAAATTCCCACCGCCGAATCGCAGACGTTCGACGATTACGGCAAGGCTTTGGAATATGTGCGCGCTAAGGGTGCGCCGATTGTGTTAAAGGCGGACGGGCTTGCTCTCGGTAAAGGCGTGTTGGTTTGCGACACTTTGGAGCAGGCAGAGGAAGGGCTGAAGGAGATAATGCTTGAAAAAACTTTCGGTTCCGCCGGCGCAAAAGTGGTAATAGAAGAATGTATGCGCGGCTTGAAATACACGCCGGGCGAAGAGGTATCGGTACTTGCTTTTACGGACGGAAAGACGATTGTGCCCATGATAACGGCATGCGACCATAAACGCGTAAACGACGGCGACACCGGTCCGAATACCGGTGGAATGGGAACGTTTTCACCCTGTCCTTTCTGGACTGAAAAGCTTGAAAAGCAAGTCATGAAAAAAATAATGATTCCCACCATGAAGGCAATGAACGCCGAGGGTAGAACGTTTAAAGGCTGTCTTTACTTCGGGCTTATGAGGACGGATAAGGGTATGAGGGTTGTGGAATACAATTCGCGTTTCGGCGACCCCGAAACCCAGGTGATACTTCCCATGCTTAAAACCGATTTGTTGGACGTTTTCGAAGCGGTAACGGAAGAAAGGCTTTCGGACGTCAAAATCGAGTGGGAGGACGGCGCCTGCGTTTGCGTCGTGTTGGCAAGCGGCGGATATCCTTTAAGCTATGCAAAGGGAAAAAAGATAACCGTCGGTAATCTGGGGGACGTAAGTCTCGTCCACGCGGGAACAGCCGTTAAGGACGGAAACCTTGTAACTGCCGGAGGCAGGGTTATGGGCGTCGTGGCTAAAGGAAAAGATATCGAAGAAGCGCGCGGGAAAGCTTATGCCGCCGTTGACAATATAGATTGGGAAAATAAGTATTACCGTAAAGACATAGGTATAAAATACCGCGAAGGTTAGAAAGGAAATCAGAATGATATACAGAATTTTCGTTGAAAAAAAGGACGATTTGCAGGCAGAAAAAGTTAAGGACGATATTTGCAGTCTGCTTAAAATTTCGGTAACGGACGTGCGCAGATTTATCCGTTACGACGTGGAGGGTATGACCGAGGAGGAATTTTCCGCCGCGGTTCCCTGCGTTTTTTCAGAGCCGCCTGTGGATAAGGTCTATTTCGAAAAGCTTGAAATCGAAAAAAATTATTATGTTTTTGCGGTAGCATATCTGACGGGTCAATTCGACCAGCGCGCGGACAGTGCTGCGCAGTGCGTCCAGCTTTTAACCCAAAAGGAGCGTCCGGTGGTAAAATGCGCGACGGTATATGCTGTTAGGGGCGCAAATTACGACCAAGTAGAAAGAATAAAGAAGCATCTTATTAACCCTGTCGAAAGCGAGGAGGTAAGCTTAGATAAGCCCGAGTCGCTTTCGGGTTGCGCAGTTGAGGCGGAAGACGTAAAATCGATTGACGGCTTTATTTCGTTGTCCGATAAACAGATAGCGGAGTTTCATGCAAACGCAGGGCTTGCCATGTCCGTTGCGGACCTCGTTTTTGTGCGCGATTATTTCAAGGGCGAGGGAAGAAATCCCACCGAGACGGAAATTAAAGTAATAGACACGTATTGGTCCGACCATTGCCGTCACACGACATTTGCGACCGAACTTAAAAATATAACGGTTCACAGCGACAATCCGCATATCCAAAAGGCGCTTAATTTATATGACTCGCTTTTCGAAGAGCTTTATAAAAACAGACCCGACAAATACCGCTGTCTTATGGACATCGCTACGATTGCAGTCAAAAAACTCAAAAAGGCGGGCAAGCTTAAAAATCTGGACGAGTCCGACGAAATAAACGCCTGCTCGATAAAGGTCGACGCCATAATCGACGGCAGACCCGAAAAATACACGGTTATGTTTAAAAACGAAACGCATAACCACCCCACCGAAATAGAGCCTTTCGGCGGCGCGGCTACTTGTCTCGGCGGCGCTATAAGAGACCCTCTTTCAGGCAGAACTTACGTTTTGCAGTCAATGAGAATAACGGGCAGCGCGGATCCTACCGAACCTATTGAAAATACTCTGGAAGGAAAACTGCCGCAAAGGGTTATTACCAAAACGGCGGCGGCGGGCTTTTCTTCTTACGGAAATCAGATAGGGCTTGCTACCGGTCAGGTGGAAGAACTGTACCACCCCGGTTATAAGGCTAAGCGTCTCGAAACCGGTTTCGTCGTCGGCGGTGCGAAATCCGATATGATTTACCGCGCAAAGCCCGCGACGGGAGACGTTGTTATTCTTCTCGGCGGCGAGACCGGCAGGGACGGCTGCGGCGGGGCGACAGGATCTTCCAAAGCGCATGACGTCAAGTCCGTACAGACTTGCGGCGCGGAAGTACAGAAAGGAAACGCGCCGACGGAGCGGAAATTACAGCGGTTGTTCCTCAACAAGGACGCAACCGTAATGATTAAAAAATGCAACGACTTCGGCGCTGGCGGAATTTCCGTGGCTATAGGAGAGCTTGCCGACGGATTGGAAATTATGCTTGACAAAGTTCCCAAGAAATACGAGGGGCTTTCGGGTACGGAACTTGCCATTTCCGAATCGCAGGAGCGTATGGCGGTCGTGGTTGCACCGCAGGACGCCAATAAATTTATTACGCTTGCCGCCAAAGAAAATTTATCCGCAACGCCCGTTGCTACGGTTACAGGCGACAGAAGAATGAGAATGTATCACCGCGGGAAGGCAATAGTCGACATCTCGCGCGACTTTCTGGATACCAACGGCGTTAAACAGGTCACGGATGCGGAAATTGCGGATTTCGTTACGTCGTTCTTCGATTCCAAAAAATATAAAAACTTCGGCGAGCAGTTAAAGGAAACGCTTTCGCAACTCAATGTTTGCTCCAAAAAAGGGCTTGTCGAAATGTTTGACTCCACAATCGGTTCAAAATCGGTTTATATGCCGTTCGGCGGTAAGTTTCAGCTTACGCCCGTTGTTGCAATGGCGGCAAAGTTTACGGGCGGTGAAACCGACGACTGTACGGTTTCGGCATACGGATACAATCCGGAGCTTATGTCCACGTCGTCATTTACCGGCGCCGTATATTCGATAGTCGCCTCTGTGGCAAAAATAGTAGCGGCAGGCGGTCAATATGAGGATATAAGACTGTCTTTGCAGGAGTTTTTCATGCGGCTCCGCAACAATAAAAAGCGTTGGGGCGTGCCTGTTTCTGCGCTTCTCGGCGCGCTGTATGCCCAGATGCATCTCGGGCTGGCGGCTATAGGCGGCAAGGACTCTATGAGCGGTTCGTTTGAAGATATAGACGTTCCGCCGACGTTGATTTCTTTTGCGCTTGCTCCCGCAAAAGCTTCCGCACTTATTACAAACGTAATTACGCGCACTGACGAAAGGCTTTATTTCTTGCCTATGCGCAAAGATAAATATCAGATTCCCGACTTCGAGTATCTGAAAAAGCTTTACAAATGCGTAAATAAAAATATTGCTAACGGAAATATAAGGTTTGCGACGGTAGTGGAACAGGGCGGCGTTGCGGCGGCGATTGCCAAAAGCTGTTTCGGCAACGGTTTCGGCTTCAATTTTGCGTGCAATGCACATACGCTTTTCGGAGAGAATTACGGCGATTTAATTATTTCGGCAAATCACGAGGGGGCTTTGACGGGGCTTGACGCCGTTTATCTCGGCACTTCGTGCGCGGGCGGCTTCACTCATTGCGGCGAGACGGTCGATTATGTGGACGCGCTTTATCCTTACATTAGTAAGCTTTTCGGCGTGTTTCCCGCGTCGGCGCCTGCGTCTGGCGACATACCGTCTTGCGACTATATTGTCAAGAGCGGCAAAGCTTCCGCGGCGAATAAAATTATCCGACCGAGAGTATTTATTCCCGTATTCCCCGGGACTAACTGCGAGTTGGATACGGCGCGTGCGTTCCGCCTTGCGGGCGCCCAGACCGATATTCTGGTAATAAAGAACAGAACTCCGTCGGATATCGAAGATAGCGTTAAGGCAATCATAAAGGCAATAGAGAAGGCTAACATAATCGCATTCCCCGGAGGATTTTCGGGCGGAGACGAGCCGGACGGCTCTGGCAAATTCATTGCTACGACGTTTAAAAATCCCGCAATATCCGAAAAGATAATGGAGCTTTTGCAAAACCGTGACGGTTTGATTCTCGGTATTTGCAACGGTTTTCAGGCGCTTATCAAGTTGGGGCTTCTGCCGTACGGAAAGATTTGTCCGCTTACGGATAAATCGCCTACGCTTACGTATAACAATATTTCGCGTCATGTTTCCACTATGGTAAATATCCGCGTGGCTTCGGATAAAAGTCCTTGGCTGTACGGATGCGAAGTCGGCGACGTTTACGCGGTACCCGTATCGCACGGCGAGGGCAAATTAATTGCACCCCCTGCCGAGCTGGAAGCTATGCGTTCCAACGGACAGATTGCCACGCAATACGTGGATTTATCCGGTAGACCCACAATGAAAAGTCCTTATAATCCCAACGGCAGTATGTGGGCTATTGAAGGCATTACGTCGCCCGACGGCAAAGTGTTCGGAAAAATGGGACACAGCGAAAGGACGGGGGTCGATCTCTATAAAAATTACGAAGGCAATTTCGATATGCATATATTCGAAAGCGGAGTAAAATATTTCAGATAAAAATATCCGAGGTGAAATTAAATGAGATGCGGTTTTTGCGGCTATGAGGACAGTAAGGTTATCGACAGCCGTTCGGCGGACGACGGCAAGACGATAAGAAGACGCCGTGAATGTTTCAGTTGCGGCAAGCGTTTCACTACATACGAAACGATTGAGGACACGCCCGTACTCGTTGTTAAAAACAACGGGGCGCGTCAGGCTTTCGACGGACAGAAAATTAAAAGCGGCATAATCAAGTCGTGCGAAAAGCGTCCCGTTTCAGTGACGGAGATAGACGAAATAGTCAATGCCGTCGCAAAGCAGGTCTATAATTCGATGGAACCGGAAGTTTCGTCCAAATGGATAGGCGAGCTTGTTATGTCGGAGCTTAAAAAACATGACGAGGTAGCCTACGTGCGTTATGCAAGCGTATACCGTTCATTTAAGGATATACCCAGCTTTATGGAAGAACTTCAGAGAATGATGGAAAATAAAAAATAAGGATTTTCAGACAGTGTAACCGCTGTCTGAATTTTTGTGGAATTATGACCCGTAAAACAACGAGAAAAGTTAATATCGGCGGCGTTACTGTCGGCGGCGGCGAAAGCGTAAAAATTCAGTCCATGTGTACGGTAAAGACGTCCGATACGGAAGCTGCTATTCGGCAGATAAGCAGCCTTGAAAAAGCGGGGTGCGAGATTATACGTGTTTCCGTTCTGGACGAGGTTGACGCCTTATCTATAAAAAAAATAAAAGATAAAATAAATATACCTCTTGTTGCGGATATTCATTTTTCGGACAGGTTAGCTGTTGCCGCTATTGAAAGCGGCTGCGATAAAGTCCGAATAAATCCCGGAAATATCGGGGGCGAAAAGGAAATTAAGTATGTGGCGGAGTGCATTAAAACGCACGGAATTCCTGTCCGCGTAGGTGCGAATACCGGCAGTATAGAGAAAGAGTTTCTTGAAAAATACGGGATAAACGAAAATGCGCTTGTGGAAAGCGCACTTAGCAATGTGCGTATTCTGGAAAAGTACGGCGTAGAAGACATCGTTATTTCCGTTAATGCTTCCGACGTTCCTCTTACTGTTAAAGCTTACCGCGCTCTTTCCGAAAGAACCGGGTATCCGTTGCATATCGGTGTAACCGAGGCGGGTACTGAGGAAATGGCGGTGGTCAAATCTTCCGCGGCGCTCGGCGCTCTGCTTATTGACGGTATAGGCGATACGCTGAGGGTGTCGGTTACTGACGATCCCGTAAAAGAAATTTCGGCGGCAAAGCGTATACTTCGCGCCGTCGGGCTGGACAAAAATTTTGTAGACGTTGTGTCTTGTCCGACTTGCGGCAGATGCCGGTGGGATTCCATGGGTCTGGCAAAAAAAGTTTCAGCGTATGTGGAAAAATTTTCAAAGCCTTTGAAAATAGCGGTTATGGGGTGCGTCGTAAACGGTCCTGGCGAGGCAAAGCATTGCGATTTGGGAATTGCGGGCGCGGAAGACTACTGCGTTATTTTTGCCGACGTAAAAATCAACAGACGTGTTCCTTCGAAAATTGCGGAAGAAGAATTTTTTAAGGAGATTGACGGTATTTTAAATGATTGACGGTTTGCTCGAAGAAATACGCCGTGCCGACGGGTTGAATAACGCGATAATAAATTCCGTGGTTTTGGATACCTCCGCAAATGCCGTAACGGTAAAAATAATAACGGACAAAATTTATTCCGGTAAAGATTGCAAAACCGCTGAAGCCGCGGTAAGAAAACGCGTTCCCGAAGCGTTTGCCTGCAAAGTGGAAATTTCAAAGCTTACGCCTGACTGCGCTATGGTCGCGGAAAAAGTTTTAGAGGCCGTGCGTGAAAATTTCAAGGCTTTGTTTGTTACGCTTGATAAAGACGATATCGACGTAAAAAGGTGTGAGGACGGTTTTTCTTATACAGTTAAAGTAATGCCGACGTTTGCGTCTACGGACATATGCACGACCGTCAACGGATACCTTTCAAAATATTACTGCGGCAATTTTTACGGCAGTACGGCCTTGGGCGGAAAAAACGCTATGGATTTGGTGACGGAAGAAAGGCAAGAAAATATCGAATACGAAATTCCGATCCGCAAATTCGAAATAGAAGATTTCGCATTTATAGAGGGAACCGAAAAACAGGAAAACGCCGTTTATCTCAGCGATATGAATTTCGAAAGCGAAAAGGTCGTTGTGTGCGGCAGAATAGAGGATATAACAGAGCGTACTTATACAAACTCCAAAAATCAGGAAAAAATATATTATAATTTTACGCTTAACGACAATACGGCGTATTTCCGCGTTACGTATTTTACGAGGCTTAAAAGCATTGATAAAATCCGCGCTCTCAAGGTCGGCGACAGCATAGTCTGTACCGGCAAGGCGGAGCTGTTTAAAGGGTTCATAAGGTTTACGGCAAACACCATAGATTACGGCAGGATTCCCGAAGGATTCATACCGAAAAAACGCGAATCCAAGCCGGTACCCAAATATTACGTGCATGTGCGGCCCCAGCCGTATTCAGACATTGCTCAGACCGATATGTTTGCCGACGTCTCGGTGCCGGAGTGCCTGAAAGGTAAATCTTTCGTGGTGTTCGATTTGGAAACGACGGGTCTCAATTCCTCGCCGTCATCCGGTAATATGGATAAAATTATCGAGATAGGCGCATTTAAGATTAACGACGGAGTAATTTGCGAAAGCTTTTCGACTTTTATAAATCCGCAGAGAAAGCTTTCGGAAGAAATTGTAAAGCTTACCGGCATTTCGCAGTCTATGGTTGACGGCGCGCCGACGGAAGAGCAGGTCATGCCCGATTTCTATAAATTTTGCGACGGCAGTATTCTTGTCGGGCACAATATAGCGGGTTTCGATTTTAAATTTGTAGAGTACTATTGCGCCAAATGCGGTTATATGCTTGAAAGAAGACTAATAGACACTATACCGCTTTCGCAGGAGCTTCTTTTTCTGTCTAATTACAAGCTTAATACCGTTGCCGACAAATTCGGTATTTCGTTCAATCATCACAGGGCGGTTGACGACGCGCTTGTTACGGCTAAAATTTTTATAGAGCTTATAAAAATAAAAAAATCTTTACCAAATATGCAATAAAGCTTGATTTTTTAACCGGGGTATGTTAAAATAATCTCAACCTTAATCCAAAGTTGAGATTGAGTGCCTACTTACAGGCACTCAATACTTATATAAGAGCGTATATGAATTTTAAACCTGTTGAAGACTTACGTGTCTTTCTTGAAAAGATTGCCGAATCTATGGACATAGAGATAGTAGAAGTGGACTGCGACAAGCGTACGGAGACTATTACTGTTTTTATAGAAACTTCCGACGGCGTTGATTTGGACACCTGTGAAAAATTTCATAACTCTATTATGGAACCTATTGACGAAATCGATCCTTCGTACGGCGCGCCGTACACTTTGAACGTTTCAAGCCCCGGACTTGACAGACCGTTTAAGACCGAGCGAGATTTCGAGCGGAATCTCGGAAAGGAAGTTGAAATAAGACTATATGCTCCGCATAAAGGTAAAAAGTTTCTGGAAGGCGTTTTGACGGATTACGACAAAAACGCCGTTACCGTGAAAATCGGCGCGGAAGAAATAAAACTCAGTTTCAACAAAATAGCCAAAATAAATAAAGCAATTAAATTTGACTGAGCGTCAGATTAAAATATACGACCATTTTCAATGTCAGGAGATTAAAAATGACAAATAAAGACTTTTTTGCTGCGCTTGCGGATTTGGAAAAAGAAAAAGGAATACCCGAACAGGTTTTTCTGGACGCGCTTGTCAACGCGCTTTCTTCTGCTTTCAAAAAGCAGTATACAGGCGCAGTAGGGGCTATAGATATAAAGCTTAACCCCGAAAAAGGCACAATAGATTTCTTTACCGTAAGAAACGTCGTTGAAGAAGTTACGGACGCAGACAGCGAGATTTCTCTTGAAGACGCCCGCGCTATTAAAAAGAGCTATAAAGTCGGCGACAAAGTTGCGGAAAAATTCGTTCCCAAGGATTTCAGCCGTATAGCTGCGCAGACGGCTAAACAGGTGATTTTGCAGAAGCTGAACGAAACCGAAAGAGATGCCGCCGTAAGCGAATATTCCGATAAAGAGGGCGAGCTTCTTGTGGGCGTCGTGCGTAAAATAGACGCAAAAAATATTATTATAGAATTCGGTAAGGGTCAGGTCGAGGGGCTTTTGCTTCCTTCCGATCAGGTTCCCGGCGAAACGTATAACGTAAACGACAGAATTAAAGTGTTCGTAAAAAAAGTAAAAAACAATTTCCGCGGTGCGCAGGTGCTTGTAAGCCGTTCTTCTTCCGGACTTGTCAGAAAACTTTTCGAAGAAGAAGTACCTGAAATTAAACAAAACGCCGTAATTATAAAGTCTATTAGCCGCGAGCCCGGCGCAAGAACGAAAATTGCTATTTATTCAGAGGATAAAAGAGTCGACGCCGTCGGCGCTTGCGTAGGCAATAAAGGGGCAAGGGTCAACGCGATAGTAGAAGAACTTAAAGGCGAAAAAATAGATATAATTCCCTGGTCGGAAAATCCATTGGAATTTATAGCAAAAGCGCTTTCTCCCGCAAAGGTTATTTCTGTAACTCAACTTGACGGCGAAAAGACAGCTATGGCGGTTGTTCCCGACGATAAGCTTTCTCTTGCAATAGGTAAAGACGGACAAAACGCGCGTCTTGCGGTAAGGCTTACCGGTTGGAAAATAGACGTCAAGAGCGAGAGCACCGCAAAAAAGATGGGCTTCGGCGCGGAAGAAAGTAACGAAAACAGCGGAGAAAACGAAGAAAATTAACCGATGTCCAAGTCAAGAAAAATTCCTTTGAGAATGTGCGTTGCTTGCAGAGAGCTGAAAGATAAAAGGTCAATGTTACGCGTCGTAAAAGACGGCGACGGTAAAATTTTTCTGGATTTTTCTTCCAAAGCGTCGGGACGCGGGGCATATATCTGCGACAGTGCGGAGTGCGTTGCCAAGCTGAAAAAGCAACGGCTGTTGAATAAAGTTTTTTCTTGCGAGGTTAGCGCCGACGTGTACGCCGCAATCGAGGAGGAATACTTTGGCGCAAAGTAAGTTGCAAACTTACGTGGGTTTCTGCTTGAAAGCGAGAAAAATCGTTCTCGGCTCAAATACTATCGGAACTCTCAAAAAAAACGTTTATCTGCTTATTCTTGACGGAAAAGCGGCAAACAATTCTTTGAGATATGCTTTGAAATTCAAAAATAAATTCGGCTGTCCGCTTCTTGTTTGTAAAGAAGGATTTGAAGAACTGGTCAACAAGCCGTTATGCAGACTGGCTGCGGTAACGGATAAAAATCTTGCGGAAGCGATAGTCGACAGCGGTGATAATAATTGCGAGTTATATACCGGAGGCATTTAATAAAATATGGCAAAAAAATACGAAAATATTGAAGAAATAGGCAAGCTTATTACGGGCGGAAAAATTGCCGAATTATCTAAAAAAGTCGGCGCCGCAGAAAAAGACGTTGCCGAAATTTTAAAAAAGCTTTCGGATTTGGAAAACGCAAAGCAGCTTAAAAAACTTGAAGAAGAAAGGATTGCCGCGGAAAAGCTTGCGGCAGAACAGGCGGCTATCGCTAAAGCTACCGCCGAGGCGGAAAAGCCGGTTGAGGAGGCTAAGCCTCAAAAGCAGGAACAGCCTCAGCCTCAGTTTCAGTCTCAGTCTCAAACACAGACGCAGTCTCATATTCAGCCTGCAAATCCTTCCCGTCAAAAGCCTGCGGAAAACAAGGTTTTCGTCAATAGGACGGATAACGTTCGCCGCGGTGCGGGAGAGCGTCCGTCTTACGTCAACAACGACGGCAACCGTCCCCGCCCGCCGCAGAAATTCAACGGCGCTGTGCAGCCCGCTCCCGCGGCAAATGCTCAGCCAAATAAAGTTAAAAATTTCGGACCGGATAAAAAGAAGCAAAGCTTTGACAGAACTTATGTCGATAAGGAAAGACATACGGTTTCAAAACGCGCATTGCAGAAACAGCAGGGCGCGACAGTGGAAGACTTTGACGAAAATAAGAGCGGTTACAGAAAACTCAGATTAAAGAAAGACAAGAAACAGCAGAGCGCGCAGACTATAAAAATAGAACGCGCAGTCGTAACAACGGACGATATCCCTTTGAAAATGCTTTCGGAAAAGCTTGGTATTTCCGCAGTGGATATAACCAAGCGCCTTTTCAAAGAAGGTATTATGAAGACCGTAAACGAGTCTATAGATTACGACACAGCCGCGCTTTTGGCGGCAGGGCTCGGAATAGAGCTTGAATATAAGCCGGAAAAAACAGCCGAAGAAGTTTTGTTCGAGCAACAGGCAGACACCGTGGAGGAGATAGAAAGTCTTGTTCCGCGCGCTCCCGTTGTTACGGTTATGGGGCATGTAGACCACGGCAAAACCTCGCTTTTGGACTATATAAGAAAGGCGAATTGCGCCGCAGGCGAAGCGGGCGGCATAACCCAGCATATAGGCGCTTATACGGTTAACGTACACGGCAAAGGAATAACCTTTATCGATACGCCCGGGCATGAAGCGTTTACGGCAATGCGTGCGCGCGGTGCTCAGGTTACGGACTTCGTAATTTTGGTCGTTGCCGCAGACGACGGTATAATGCCGCAGACTATCGAGGCAATAAATCATGCAAAAGCCGCTAACGTTCAGATAATCGTTGCCGTCAATAAGATGGATAAAGTAGGCGCCAATCCCGAAAAGGTAAAGCAAGAGCTTACGACTTACGACCTTGTTCCCGAGGAGTGGGGCGGAAAAACCATAGTTTGTCCTATCTCATGTAAAACGGGCGAGGGCATAGACAACCTTTTGGAAAGTTTACTTCTGTCCGCGGAAATGAAGGAACTTCTTGCGAATCCCGCGAGAGAAGCGCGCGGTGTTATTATAGAAGCGCGTCTCGATAAAGGTAAGGGTCCCGTTGCTACGGTACTTATACAGAACGGCACGCTCCACACAGGCGATAATATAATATCGGGTACCGTAACCGGAAAAGTCCGCGCCATGATAGACGACAGCGGAAAAATCGTAAAAGAAGCAGGTCCTTCTATGGCGGTTAATATTCTCGGTCTCGACGAAGTTCCCAATTCGGGAGATTCTATTTTTGCCGTATCACAGGCTCTTATGAAAGAAGTTATCGACGAGAGAAAGAGAAAAGTCAGCGACGCAAAAGTTAAAGCGGCTTCTAAGGTTTCGCTTGAAGAGATGTTCGGCATGATTGCGGACGGTAATCTTAAAACTCTCAATCTCATAATAAAGGGCGACGTGCAGGGCTCTGTCGAGGCTGTAAAGCAGTCGGTAGTCAAACTTTCCAATGAGGAAGTGCAGGTTAAAGTAATTCACAGCGGCGCCGGCGCCATAACGGAAACGGACGTAATGCTTGCGGATTCTTCAAATGCCATAATTTTGGGCTTTAACGTGCGTCCGGACGCAAAGGCGAAAGTTCTCGCCGAAAGAAGCAAAGTCGACGTAAGAAGTTACAGAATTATTTACGATTTGCTTGACGATATGCAGGCGGCTTTGAAAGGTATGCTTTCGCCCAAATATCACGAGGTGTATCTTGGCAAGTGCGAAGTACGTCAGACGTTCAAAATTACGGGCGTCGGCAATATTGCAGGTTGCTACGTGCTTGACGGTAAAATAATCCGCGGAGGAAAACTGCGTATTTACAGGGACGACGTCCTTGTCGTCGAGGGCAACGTCAAGCAGCTTAAACGCTTTAAGGACGACGTGAAAGAAGTTGCTTTCGGGTTTGAATGCGGTTGCGCTATCGAAGGCTTTAACGACATCAGGGTCGGCGATATAATAGAGTGTTACATTATCGAAGAGGTTGCCGTATAAAGGGGAACAAGTATGAAAGTAACCAGGGGAGACCGTCTTTCCGGAGAATTTCAAAAGGAAATTTCTGCGGTCATATCTAATAAACTGAAAAACGTTTATCCCGAACTAAGCACGATTATCAGCGTTACGTCGGCGGATATAGCGCCCGATTTGAAAAGTGCTAAAATATATATAAGCGTATTCGATACCGATAAAGAAAAAAGTAAAAAGAGTTTTGATATTATCTGTGAGAATGCCGGGTTTATAAGGCATGAGCTTGCCAAAGTAATGCGGATAAGAACTGTTCCGGAGCTTAGGTTTCATCTTGACGGAAGTATGGAATACGGAACTAAGATAGATAAAATTTTAAACGGTCTCGAAGCTGAAGATAATGACGAATAACAGTATTTCGGAAATTGTAAAAAAACTTAAACAGTCCAAATCCGTTGCGGTATTTTGTCATGCCAGGCCCGACGGCGACGCTTTGGGGGCAGGGCTTGCCTTGTGCGCCGCTTTGCGGAACGCCGGCAAATCGGCGACGATGTTTTGCGAGGATTTGCCTCCGCAGAAATTTTCGTTTATAATACCCGAAGGGGCTGTCATACGCGGAATTTCGACCAAATCGGAATATGATACATTCGTGTCCGTCGATTGCGCGGACGTTGCTCGTATGGGAATATTTGCGGAAACATACTCAAAATTTTCCGGTACCACAATAAATATCGACCATCATTTTTCCAATAACGGTTACGGTAAATTAAATTATGTCTGTAATTGTCCTGCCAGTTGCGAAGTATTGACGGAAATTCTCCGCGCGGCAAATTTTGAAATAACAGCGGAAATAGCCGATTTATTGATGCTGGGACTGATAACGGACAGCGGCAACTTCACTCATTGCGACGTAAGCGAAAAAACCTTTGAAACGGCAGCTTATCTTAGGAAAAGCGGCGCGGACGTAAATAAAATTAATTATAATATGTATGCCCGTCAACCTAAAGCGCGCGCGCTTTTATATGCGAAGGTTATGGACGGTATGCGCTTCGCTTTGAACGATAAACTTGCTTTTATAATAACAACGCAAGACGATTTGCGAAAATTTGCCGCAGATAAAAGCCTTACGGAGGGATTTGTTGACTTCCCTTTAACCATAGACGGAGTAGAGGTTTCCATATCTTTAATGGAAGTTAAAAAACGTCAGTATAAAATTTCCATGAGGAGCAAAGGTACTGTTAACGTTAATGCCGTAGCTTCGGCTTTCGGCGGCGGCGGGCACGTGCTTGCAAGCGGTTGCATGATTTTCGGCGAGCTTGAAGAAGTTATCGAACGACTGACCGATGCGGTAAACCGTAATTTATGACGGGTTTTATTGTCGTTAATAAGGCCGTGGGTGTAAGTTCAGCGCAGGAAGTCAATAAAATAAAGCGGCTGACCAATACGCCTTGCGGTCATATGGGTACGCTTGACCCTATGGCGAGCGGCGTCCTGCCGGTGGCGGTAGGCAAAGCTTCAAGGTTATTCGATTATTTTTTGGATAAACGCAAAACTTATACGGCTACATTCCGTTTCGGTATAGACAGCGATACTTTGGATACTACGGGAAACGTAATTAAAACAGGCGCGCCGGTTCCGGACGAAAGTACCGTATGTAGTGTTTTAGATAATCTTTGCGGCGAAGTTTTGCAGATTCCTCCGCGTTTCAGTGCGAAAAACATAGGCGGAAGGCGTGCGTATCAGATTGCGCGCGAGGGCAAAGAATTTGAATTGCCGCCCAAAAAAGTTATTATTCATTCCGTAAAACTTTTGAAAAAAGTTGACGAAGATTCTTATTCTTTTGAAATAGAATGCGGCGGAGGAACTTATATCCGTTCTATCGCGCGTGATATGGGAAAAATGCTGGGCACGTGTGCCGTAATGAGTTCGCTTGTAAGGACGCGTAGCGGTGCGTTCACTATTGACAAATCCGTTTCTACGGACAGGCTTACGGCGGAAAATATCGGTGATTTTATAATCGCAACCGAAAGCGTTTTGCCTTACGGATGCGTATATCCTTCGGAAAGCGAAGCAAAAAAACTGTTTAACGGATTGACGGTCGAAAGCAAGCTTCCGGACGGAATTTATAAAATATTTTATACAGACGGTTCGTTTTACGGACTTGCCGAAGTAAAACACAGTAATTTAAAGGTTAGGACAAAATTATGTTAGAAATCATCAAGTACAACGAAGACGAGTATGCTTTCCCCTGTCTGCTTGTTTTGGGTTGCTTTGACGGACTGCACATCGGACATGCCGAGCTTCTCAAAAAAGCAAAATTACAGGCCAAAATCAACGGACTTGATTTGGGCGTAATGATGTTTACGAACGGAAAAGGCGGAAGACAGGTGTTTACGTTTGAGGAAAGATTGGAAATTCTCGAACAGTTTAACGTCAAATTCGTGCTTGCCGTTGATTATAACGCCCAGTTCAAAAAGACCACTCCGAAAGAATTTTTGGATGTTCTGGATGCAAAACTTAATGTAAAAGCTTACATGAGCGGGCGCGACTTCCGTTTCGGTGCAGATGCGAAAGGTAAATCTTCTACCATAAAAAGCTATGCCGAAGATGATGAAAACGGCGTTTGGTTTATGCCCGTCAAAGACGTAACATACGTAGGCGAAAAAGTCAGCACTACGCTTATCAAGCAGTGCATAGAGGGCGGCAACATGGTTAAAGCCGGCGCCCTTCTCGGCAGAAATTACTATGTTACGGGCTTTGTAATAGAGGGCGCCAACAGAGGTAAAAAGCTTTTAAGCTTTCCTACCGTCAACATGCGTTATCCTTCCGACAAGGTCGAGGTAAAAAAGGGTGTGTATAAAGTAAAGTGCATAGTCAGCGGAGAGGAGTTTGTCGGCGTTGCGAGTTACGGTCCGCGCCCTACGTTTGACGAGACAAGCAACGTACTTGAAGCGCATATTTACAACTATGTAGGCGCGCTGTACGGCAGAGCCGTCACCATAGAATTTATCGAGTATATCAGGGATATAGAAAAATTCGATTCGCCCGAAGCGCTTAAAGCACAGCTTAAAGAAGATTTGAAGCGGGCAAAGCAGAAGGTCTGATAAAATAATGTGCCATAAAGAACTGCCGTCGGATTATACCCTTTTCGGCAAAATCGATTTACAAAAGAATAAAACGCAATTTTGGGCAATTCAAAGTATGGCGCTTTTTATTTCGGCTGTAATGATAGTCGCAGGCTGGTTTATAGAAAAGCTTAATATCAACGGTAACGCGGAAGATTTTATTGCTTTGGGCGTATTGGTACTAAGTTATATTGCCTATATAATTTTGCATGAGGCAACTCACGGGCTTGTAATGTATTTATCGGTTAGGGCGAAGCTTAATTTCGGTTTTAAAGGCTGGGCGGCTTACGCGGGCAGCACCGCATATTTCGATAAAAAGCATTATATTTTAATTTCTCTTGCGCCTCTTGTACTGTGGGGAATAATATTCGCTGTTTTAACGGTGTTTTTTCACAGCGGCGTTTGGTTTTGGGTTATATGGCTTCTGCAAACGGGAAATATCGCGGGCGCGGCGGGTGATTTGTTCTGCACGTTTAAAATGCTTAAATGTCCGAAGGACATTCTTGTCAACGATACCGGTCTGTCTATGACTATTTACCGTAAAATGACCGCAGAAGAATCAGCGGAAATGCGCGGCGGTTTTTCGGAAATTATTAACGGAGAAAATTCAGGTGATTAAGTTCGGACCAAGCGGCAATGGAGAAGCGTTTTATTCTTTGGGATATAAACATACGGAAGAGGCGGCGGGTTATTGCAAAAATCTCGGGTTGGACTGTTATGAATATTCTTTCGGCAGAGGTATACTGTTGTCGGAGGGTAAAGCGCAGACTATAGGTCAAGCCTTTAATGAATCCGGCATAGAAATCAGCGTTCATGCACCGTACTTTATAAATTTTGCCAATCCGGCAGACGAAGCGGCGCAGAAGTCTTATAATTACGTCCTGTCGAGTGCGAAATTTTTAAAACTTTTCGGCGGGAAAAGGGTTGTGTTTCATCCTGCGGCGCAGGGTAAGGCTACGCGTGAAGAAGCAGTACAAAAAACTGCGGACAGACTTAAAATTTTAAGAGATTATATTTATTTGAATAATTTCGACGACCTTTACTTTTGCCCCGAAACTATGGGCAAAATCGCACAGATAGGTACTTTGGAAGAGGTCGTCGGTTTCTGCAAAATCGATAAAATATTTTTGCCGGCCATAGACTTCGGGCACATCAACGCCAGAGAGCAGGGCAGTCTTAAAACGGCGGAAGACTATAAATCGCGTTTGGAATACATGATTTCCGAACTCGGTTATGAAAGAGTTAAGCATTTTCACGTTCATTTTTCCAAAATAATGTACGGCGGAAAAGGCGAGATAAAGCATCTTACTTTTGAAGATATGCAATACGGTCCGGAGTTTGAACCGCTTGCCGTGGCGTTGAAGCAGCTTAAACTGGAACCGTATATAGTAAGCGAAAGCGCGGGTACGCAGGCGGAAGACGCTGTCGAGATGAAACGTGTATATTCGTCTGTTGACATTTAAGTAAAATTCTGGTAATATTTAAGCGGGTGTTTTATGGCTCATACCAACGCAAATAAAATTTACGGGCTTATCAAAGCCGAAGCCGTTTTGACACAGGCTGAAGATTTAAGAAAATATCTTACAGGCATCGAAACGTCGTTCGGCTATGTATTAAGCGATAAAGAAGGAACAACTTTTTATACTGATGCACGCTATCTCGAAGGAGCCGAAAAAGCCCTTAAAAATACCGGAATTTCGGTTGTGCAATTTGTTTCTCCTTTAGAAAATTTGTTAAAAAAGTATAGACAGGTAGCGGTTCCGGTTGGGAAAATGCTGGTACCCGATTATGAAAAATTGAAGTCTACGGGTCTTGAAATCGTAGACAGCTTGCCGGCTTTTACCTCGGCAATGTCAGTTAAAGAAGACTACGAGTCGGCTTATATAAAAAAGGCGTGTGAAATAGCCGATAAAGCGTTTACGGCGCTTTTGGGCGATATTAAAGAGGGCATGACGGAAAACGAAGTTGCGGCGCTGCTTGAATACCTTATGCGCAAATTCGGCGCAAGCGGCACAAGCTTCGCAACAATTGTGGCTTTCGGCGAAAATTCAAGCGTTCCTCACCATGAAACGGGCTTGCGTAAATTAAAATCCGGCGATATAGTACTTATAGATTTCGGTTGCAAATACGGCGGTTACTGTTCGGATTGTACGCGGACGTTTCTTTTCGGCGAAGACGGCAAACACGGCGATTTCAAAAAAGCATACGGACACGTTTTGGAAGCGCATATGCTTGTCAAAGAGAAAGTCGTTTCCGGCATGACGGGAAAGACGGCGGACGCCGTTGCAAGAGACTGTTTGAAAAATTACGGCTTGGACAAACTGTTTACTCATTCGCTCGGGCACGGAATAGGCATTAACGTACACGAATTCCCTTATATTTCGCCTAAAAGCGAAGATATTTTGAAAGACGGTATGGTCTTTTCGGACGAGCCGGGCGTTTACCTTGCGGGAAGCTTCGGGATAAGGATAGAAGATACCGTAACATTGAAAGACGGCAAAATAGTCAGTCTTACCGATTCCGATAAAAAATTAATGATTTTATAAAAAACAAAACGGCATAATAAGGAGTTTTAAATTATGGCATCTATTTTAGCAGGAGATATAAGAAAAGGTTCAACTTTCGAGTATAACGGTAAAGGCGTTTATACCGTAACCGAATTCCAGCACGTAAAACCCGGTAAGGGAGCGGCGTTTGTAAGAACTACGCTTAAAAACGTCGTTACGGGACAAGTTTTGTCGGACATAACGTTTAACCCTACGGCTAAGCTTGAAACCGCACAGGTTGAAACCAAGAAAATGACTTATTCCTATACCGACGGCGAGTTCTATTACTTTATGGATCCGGATACGTTCGATATGATTACTTTGAACTTATCGCAGGTAGAGGAAGCTTTGAAGTTTATAAAAGAAAACGATACCGTTACGGTTAAATCTCTTAACGGCACGGCTTTCTCGGTAGAGCCCGAAAACTTCGTTGAACTTAAAATTACGGAGTGCGAGCCCGGTGTAAAGGGTAACACCGCCACAAACGCAATGAAAAACGCCGTTGTTGAAACCGGCGCGACAATTCAAGTGCCCATGTTCGTCGAAGAAGGCGAGGTTATCCGTATCGATACCCGCACGGGCGAATATATGTCGCGCGTAGGCAAATAAATTTTGAAAGCCGTAATTCAGCGGACGGGTAAGACTTCGCTATCCGTAGACGGCAAATTAATATCGGAAATCCCGTTCGGACTTACGGTATATTTCGGCGTAGAAGTCGGAGATACCGAAAAGCAGGCGGAAGCATTTGCGAAAAAAATAGTGCGGCTCAGGATTTTCGAGGATGAAAACGGTAAAATGAACAAGTCCGTGATCGACGTGAAAGGTGAAATTCTTTTTGTTTCTCAGTTTACGCTTTTAGCGGACTGCTCGCACGGGAACCGTCCTGATTTTATTGCCGCGGAGCGGCCCGAAAAGGCTGAATTGCTTTATGAACGGACTGCCGAATTAATGCGCGGTTACGGCGTGACCGTAAAAACGGGTGTATTCGGCGCGGATATGAAAATCAGTCAGTACAATGACGGACCTGTAACAATAGTATACGAAATTTAAATTCAGGGCGAGTTTTCGCCCTGATTCTTTCTTCAAAACAATATGCATATTATTAGACATTTTTTAACGGTATGCCGGCACAGGCGTACTGTGAGAAAGCTTTGTTTTAAGTGCGGACTTATAAGACAGGGGCTTTTTCACGATATTTTAAAATTCAGCCCCGCAGAGTTTTTCCCGGGAGCAAAGTACTATCAGGGTTATCGCAGTCCTCAGGCAAAAGAGCGCGAGGAGCTGGGTTATTCTCCCGCCTGGCTACATCACAAGGGCAGGAACAAGCATCACTTCGAGTACTGGACGGACTTTGCGGACGGCAGGAGGGTGTTTGTTGAAATGCCGGCAAAGTATCTTGCGGAAATGATTTGCGACAGGATAGCCGCCTGCAAAATTTATTTGAAAGATAAATATTCAGACGATAAACCCCTTGAGTACTTTGAAAGTAAAACCGACAAGGAGGGGATGAATTCTTCGACTTGCGAAAAATTGCGTTATTTTTTGAAAATGCTTAAAGAGGAAGGGGAAAAACAAACCTTTAAATCGCTTAAACGCTACATTAAAGAAAATAAAAAAGCTACCCGCTGAGCGGGTAGCTTTTTTACTTCGTTCTGGAAATGCTGACGTTGTCCGTTTTGCGGTTTCTCAGTTCTTTTACGGGGTGTTCGCTGTCCTGATACCTGTAATCCTGACCGAGTCTTTCAATAGCCTTCTTTATAACAAGATGCGACGCATTCTTTTCGGGGTCGCCCGACATATACTTTTGATAGTCAAAATATCTGTGACCGTCGGGTATTTTCCTTATGTCTTTGAAGTCGCGTATTATTTCCGTATTGTCTGCGGTCATTTTTACGGTGTCTTGCAATACTTTTCTGATATATTCTTTATTGCCGCCGAGTTTTAAAAGTTGAGGGAATTCCCCTGTTCCGCATACGGATTAAAACGTTTTGTTTTCTTACTACTTTAAAAGCTTTGCTGCGGTTTTTAAGTGGGCAATTTCCATTTTGTAATGCTCTGTCCAAATTTTCTTTATGCTTTCGTCACGCTCGTCCTGCATTGCCGAGTAGTAAAGCCAGCATTCGCAATATTCATGCATTACCCACTGTTCCAGCCAAGTGAGATTGGGGTCTTTAAGGCTTTCGTATTGCGTAACGTGCGCTTCTTCTATCATTGCGATTTCCGCGTAAAGTTTGCGTCCCAAATCGTTTTTATACCACTGGGCTATGTTCATATAATAGTTCATCGTTTGTTGTTCCGCCGCGGTTATGGTGCTTGCAACAAGTTTCGTATATAAATCCGCTTTTTCCGCCGTCATGTGGGGAGATACGTCGTCGGAAGGATACCTGTGTTCGGCTACGGTAGGTCTGCCGGGCATTATTTCGGTGAATTTTCCTACCAGCATATCAGCGTCTTCGTTTTTGTCCATTTTTAGAAGATTTGCATAACGGTAGAGGTGGTCGAAATCCTCCAGTAAGGCAAAATTCAAAGCCTGAATGTTGTTGACGTCCGTTTCATGCCTTGCAAGGACCGCCGTTAAATCAACTGCAAGCTGTTCGTATGCTATCGTTGTTTCCAAAATGCTTTCGTTTAAAGGTTTTAAACAGCTTATGCGCTTTTGTTGCTGCTGTTCCTGCCTGCGTACTACGGCAAGTGCGGACAGAATTTCGGGTTCGCTGCAGTGCCTTGCAAATTGATGCATAAACCATTGCGATTCGAATTCGGTTCCGTTCATCAAAATTACGCGAGTCTTGGTGTAGGGCGACGTTTTGGCTTTATTATAGCTTTTGGGATACATTTTTTTCAGTGGTAAAAAACTGTTTTCAAGACTTTTTGATTTTTCTTTAATAGGGTTCATGTATTGCCTCCGTATAGTTTATTACCATACGAAAAAATTTTTATTCCCCGATTGTAAAACGCTTTTCTTTTTTAAGCGTTTATGATATATTTAATACACGCAGGTGTCGCCTAGCGGTATGGCGTCAGCTTCCCAAGCTGATTTCGGCGGGTCCGACTCCCGTCACCTGCTCCAAACAAACAGCACCCTGAATAGGGGTGCTGTTTGTTTGCGGAGACAAATGAGGACGACCCGCAGTCCGAGCAAGCGAAGCGCCGCCCTGCCGAGGGTTCCCGAAGGGAAACGGCAGACTCCCGTCACCTGCTCCAAACAAACGGCTTATTACCGTAATTCCCACAGGGAATTTAATAAAACGCAAATAAAAAGGTTTAGGCATAGCGTTAAGCTG
>ERZ779626.442-NODE-442-length-24689-cov-36.311561_pt1 | contig 24689 bp, 27 predicted proteins | sample MGYA00514209_ERZ779626 | MGnify/ENA primary metagenome ERZ779626 (study PRJEB29562, sample SAMEA4376713) | mouse gut metagenome | isolation source: Cecum | study: EMG produced TPA metagenomics assembly of the A DSS colitis mouse model was used to assess the...
CCCAGAAGGTAATTGTCAATGGATGAAAGTGTAAATTTATTTTTGCACAATTCCTTACGTATCTCTTTTTTGCGGTGCTCGTGCTGGCGATCCTCTGCAATGCCGCAGCAGAGTGGTATTTCGGGAGGAAGATGACAGAGTACATTGCGCTCTGGACGGATGACAAGCCGGATGATACGAACCTGATGTGGTATTATGCGGTATATGACGGGATATCGATGGAGAACCGCAAGGATGTGAAGCTGTATGATGCCATCGATCTGCTGAAGGAGTACACCTTTGTCCACGGCATGGGATTCTTGAAATACAAGGATGATCTTGTGGCAGGTACGGGCGGCCGCAGGGAGTTTGTCATCAATATCCTGAACGCCGGCGTCAGGGGGATCTGCTATCTGTTCCTCATGATGATAGCTCTTCTCAGTAGTGTTTCAGGACTTTTCCCTGTTTGACTATTCCATAGCGGAAAACGTGGCGACAGGGGCGCAGTATGACCCTGATCAGGTGGCAGACTGCCTGGTGAAGGCGGGCTTTGGCGAAAGGCTTGAAAGGCTGCCGGACGGGATAGGGACGCTGGTCGGCAAGGGGTATGATGATTCGGGCGTACTCTTTTCGGGCGGGGAGCGGCAGAAGATCGCCATTGCAAGGGCACTGTACAAGAATTCCCCGTTCATTCTGCTCGATGAGCCTACGGCGGCGCTGGATCCGGTTGCAGAGTATGAGGTGTATTCTGCCTTTGATGAGATGGTGGGCAGCAAGACAGCCATTTACATCAGTCACAGGCTCTCCTCCTGCCGTTTCTGCGATGACATCGTAGTGTTTGACAAGGGGCAGGTCGCACAGCGCGGAAGCCACGCAGCGCTGATGGCAGACGAGGACGGACTGTATCACGCACTCTATATGGCGCAGGCGCAGTATTATGAAAACAAAGCGGCAAAAGACAGGATCGATCAGGCGTTGGAAGATATGAAAAATCCGCCGCCGACCCATAAAAAACAGGGTCATGATGTATAATGAAAAAGTTCCACTGTGAAAACGAAGCGAAAGAGAATAAAATCAACGTTTATACATTGCCGTGTATGGTTCTGACGTGCTATATTATATATGGTATCATAAAGCTTGATATGATAAAGGAATATGGATAAATGTCATCTTTAAGAGAGGGCAATTGCATTGGGAAGGGGAAACGGTCATTGTGGAGAAAGAGATCATGAAAGATATTATTTTTCTGGGTCAGAAATCTGAACCGGCGACGAAGGCGGATCAACAGGTGGTGACAGATCTGCTCGACACGCTTAAGGCAAACCGAGCAGGATGTGTCGGGATGGCGGCAAATATGATCGGAGTGAAGAAGCGTATCATAGCAGTTAACATGGGGGGTGTGAACGTGGCGATGATCAATCCGGTGATCACGAAGAAAAAAGGAGCTTACAAAACTGAGGAGAGCTGCCTGTCCCTGAGCGGTGTGCGTTCAACCACAAGGTATCAGGATATTGAGGTAGAGTTTTGGGATGCCGAGTGGAAGAAGCAGAAACAGAAATATTCCGGGTGGATCGCACAGATCATACAGCATGAGTGTGACCATTTAGATGGGATCGTTATATGAGATATAATATGTTACTTCGACTCGCATTCATCCGTCTCTGACGGGGATTCGGATCGGGATGGTAAAATCTAAGATTTCCCCCTGAGTCGCATTCATGAATCCGATGTGAGAATATAAGTTGACAAAATCGAAGGAGAAATAGAGATAGGGATGAAAGAATATAAGTTTTATGGATGGGAACAGGCGGATGTGCAGGCAGTGGCAGAGCTGTATAAGGGAATCAATACACCCATTGATCTGTATGATGTGCTGTCGGAGATCTGGTGTGCAGATACCTGTGCGCCGAGGATGCGCGATCGATGGACAGCGGACAATAAGACATTGGGACAGTGTTCTATCACGGCTTTTCTGGCGCAGGATATCTTTGGCGGCGAGGTGTATGGGATACGCAGACCGGACGGAAACTATCACTGTTACAATGTGATCGGAGAATGCTGCTTTGATCTTACGAGCGAGCAATTTGGGGATGAAAAACTGGTGTACGAGGATAATCCCCGGCAGTACAGGGAGACGCATTTTGCAAAAGAAGAGAAACGTCTAAGATACGAGTATCTAAAGAAAACATTGAGTGAGAGATGTGCTGCTTTACCAGCAAGACCGTGAAAAAACAACCCTCCCCTGGGCTTACAAAAATATAATGTGTGGGATATAATGAATTTCAGCGCTGCGCTTTAGAAATGTGCGACGCTGATTTTTGATATACGAATTTTTACAAACACATTCTAAGACGGCGCATAAATGGCTGCGCAAACGCTGAGGGGAACAATGATGTACAAAGAGACAATTTTGTCTGACAGAAAGCTGCAGAAAAATAAGGGATGGGTATACAGGGGAGCCATATGGGGGTTGATCGGGGTGGCTGTGATGACTATGCTGGCAGGTTGTAACGCTGGCAATCAGCCAGTCAATGGATCACAGTATTCCCGGAAACAGGACAGTGTCGTTGTGGCGATCGCCTCGGAACCTGCCACGCTGGATCCCTGCCAGGGATGGGGACACGGCAATACGCCGCTGATACAGAGTACGCTCATTAAATATAACAGTGATATGGAGTTTGAGAATGATCTGGCTGTCGGATATCATCTCGATGCGTCCGGTCTGGTCTGGACGTTCACGCTGCGTGATGATGCGAAGTTTACGGACGGGGAGGCAGTCACCGCGGATGATGTTGCGTTTACATTTCAGACGGCAAAGACGGCAAAGGCTTCCATTGATCTTACTTTTATGGAAAGGGTTGAGGCAAAAAATGACACAACTGTCATATTTACACTGTCCAGACCAACTTCTGTATTTCTCAATACGATCGCTTCCGTGGGGATCGTCCCAGAGCATGCTTACAGTGCGGATTATGGGATGAATCCTGTCGGTTCCGGTCCGTGGAAATTTGTCCAGTGGAATCCGCAGGAACAGCTGATCCTGGAGGCGAATGAGGACTATTACGGAGCGATTCCTGCCATCAAATCTGCGACGATCGTTTTCATGACAGAGGATGCTGCGTTTGCGGCTGTCCAGGCGGGACAAGTCGATGTGGCGCTGACGGCGGCGACGCTTGCTGGCAAGGAGATTGATGGATATCATGTTGCACGCATATCTTCCGTTGACAATCGGGGCTTTACGCTGCCGATGCTGCCGGTGGAGGGAAGGGTCACAGAAAGCGGGTATCCGATTGGAAATGACGTGACCTGCAATCTTGAGATCCGCCAGGCGATCGCCTGTGCCATCGACCGCGGGGTGGTTGCCGATGCGGCGCTGAACGGGTTTGCTGCCCCCTGCTATTCCGAGAATGACGGGATGCCGTGGAATAATCCCGAGAGCGTGATCGATACAGACGTCGATCATGCGAGGAAGCTGCTAGCCGATGCGGGATGGTCTGACAACGACGGGGACGGCATTGTGGAGAAGGACGGTGTGAAAGCGTCGTTTACCGTGCTGTATCCCAGCGGTGATTCTGTCCGCCAGGCAGTGGCGTTTGCCGCTGCTGAGCAGGTGGCAGAGATCGGTATTCAGATCACTGTGGAGGGAACCAGCTGGGACGATCTGTCAAAACGCATGTTTTCTGATGGCGTGATGATGGGCTGGGGTGCAGCGAATCCCTATGAGAGCTATTGCCTGTATCAGAGTGCAAATGCCTTCAAGGATGATTTCTACAATCCGGAAGGATATCAGTCAGCGCAGACGGATCAGTATTTGTCAGCAGCCATGGGAGCATTGACAACGGAGGAAGCATACAGGAACTGGAAACTTGTCCAGTGGGATGGCGAGACGGGGACAGCCATGAGGGGGGCATGTCCATGGGTGTGGATCGTCAATGTGGATCATCTGTATTATGTGCGCGACGGGCTTGATATTGGTGCACAGCAGCTGCACCCGCACGGTTCTTCCATGCCGCTGCTCCGGAATCTCTGCGAGTGGAAGTGGGAGGATGCGCAAGAGTGACACTATTATCATAAAGATATACGGTTGGAGGTATGTACCATAAAATGATACTAAAACGATTTGCAATCTATCTGATCCGTGTGTTCTCGCTGCTGTTTGCAGTCAGCGTCATTTCGTTTGCGCTGGTGAGCGCATCTCCAGTCGACCCAGTGCAGCAGTATATCATGGGAGCCGGACCTGTGTCGGGTGAACAGCGGTCTGAGATCGAGGCGTACTGGGGTGTGGACAGACCAGCGGCAGAGCGCTACTTCAGCTGGACATCAGCGCTGCTGCACGGAGACTTTGGCGTATCACTCTTATACCGGCGTCCGGTGATTGAGATCATCTCAGAGCGGTTTCGCAATTCACTGGCACTTATGATGTGCGCGTGGGTATTTTCGGGAGTCATCGGATATTCGCTGGGCTGTGTCATGGGTATGAACCGGGATCGGTGGCAGGATAAGATCATCAGAAAGCTATGCTATCTGCTCGGCAGCATTCCGACATTCTGGATCGGGCTTGTATTTCTGATGGTTTTTGCCGTGGTGCTGGGCTGGTTTCCCGTCGGTTTCTCGACGCCGATCGGTATGCGCGACAGTGAAGTGACGATCTGGCAGCGCCTGCATCATCTGGTACTCCCGGCATTCACGCTGAGTCTGATGTCCTTTTCAAACACCGCGCTCCACACGCGTCAGAAGATGATCGATGTGATGAACAGCGAATATATCCTGTTTGCGCGTGCACGCGGTGAGGGCAGATGGACGCTGTTTTGGCGCCATGGACTGCGCAATACAGTCCTGCCTGCTGTGACGCTGCAGTTTGCCTCCTTTGCAGAGCTTTTTGGCGGTTCTGTGCTGGCAGAGAATGTATTTTCCTATCCGGGACTTGGCTCGGCAGTTGCGGCGGCGGGGCTCAATTCCGATGTGCCGCTCCTGCTGGGGATCACACTGTTCTCCACGCTGTTCGTCTGTGTGGGAAACATGACTGCGAATCTGCTGTATGGTATCATCGATCCCCAGATACGGGAGCTGCGCCAATGAAACGAGACAAAAATAGATGGAACAAGCGGACAAAAGTACTCATTTTGACAGTCATGCTGACGGTGGTGCTGCTGTTCATTTATATGATCGGACTTTTGATCCCAGGGGAAGCAGCAGGCACCGATCTCCGGCATGCGGGACAGGCGCCCTCATGGGCACATTTATTTGGCACGGACAATCTGGGGAGGGATCTGCTGATGCGCTCACTCAAAGGTCTGTCCGTGAGCATGACGGTGGGGATCGCGGCGTCATGCATCAGCGCGGTGATCGCGATTCTGGTGGGGATCGCGGCAGCGATAGGTTCAAGACATGTAGATGGCGTGGTCAACTGGATCATTGATCTGATGATGGGGATCCCGCATACTGTTTTGATCATATTGATCTCATTTTCCCTTGGAAGAGGGCTGAGGGGGGTGTTGGCTGGTATCGCTGCAACACACTGGACGAGCCTTGCCAGATTGATCCGCGGAGAAGTTCTGCAGCTTCGGAGCCAGCATTATATAGCGGTTTCCCGCCGGCTGGGGAAAACGAGCGGCTGGATTATGATCCATCATATGCTGCCGCATCTGGCACCACAGTTTACGGTGGGGCTGATACTGATGTTTCCTCATGCGATCCTGCATGAGGCGTCCATCTCCTTTCTGGGTTACGGTCTCCCGCCGGAGCAGCCGGCGATCGGTATCATCCTGGCAGAAAGTATGCGGTATCTTTCTGCCGGGATGTGGTGGATGGCAGTGCTTCCAGGACTGATGCTGGTTGTGATCGTCCTGATGATCGACCGGATGGGGGAAAATCTGCGGAAAGTGATCGATCCCTGCAGTGCGCAGGAGTGATATAGGATGATATGAGGTGTCTATGGCTAACAAACAGGATGTTCCAGTCTTGGAGGTGGATGGTCTGTCTGTCTCCTTTCGGATGTATGATGATACAGACAATATGCTTGCGCAAAAAAATCTGCAGGTGATCTCAGATCTGAGTATGCACGTTCATGCGGGTGAGGTTCTGGCGGTCGCCGGATCATCCGGTTCGGGAAAAAGCCTGCTCGCGTCTGCGATATTGGGGATCCTTCCGGAAAATGCTGCCGTCGGCGGCGCGATGCGCTATCAGGGGCAGGAGATGACGCCAGATTCACAGCGAAGGCTGAGAGGGACTGAGATCGCACTTGTGCCGCAGTCGGTCAGTTTCCTGGATCCGCTGATGCGGGTGGGGGCGCAGGTTCACGGAGATGGAAGAGCGCACATTTTCCGGCGTCTGGGGCTGCCGGAGGAAACAGTAAGCTGCTATCCGTTTCAGCTCTCAGGCGGCATGGCGCGCCGCGTGCTGGTATCGACCGCACTGATCACGAATGCACAGCTGATCATCGCTGATGAGCCGACGCCGGGCATGAGTCTGGACCAGGCTTTGGAGGCATTGAGATTCTTCAGGGAGACCGCCGACGATGGGAAGGCAGTGATACTGATCACTCACGACATTGATCTCGCGTTTTCGTTTGCGGACAGGATCGCGGTTTTTTATGCGGGGATGATTGTGGAGACTGCCAGAGCCGAGGATTTTTCCACGGGAGCGGATGCACTGCGCCATCCGTACACGAAAGCGCTTTGGAGGGCACTGCCGCAGAATGGTTTTGAGCCGATTGCCGGTTTCCAGCCCTATGCCGGCAGTATGCCCAAAGGCTGTCCCTTTGCGCCGAGATGCAGCTTCAGATCACCCAGATGTGAGCAGGAGATACCGCCCATACGTGATCTGTGTGAAGGTGAAGTGCGGTGCTTTTATGCACAGCCCCATCAGGGGAAATATGCGTAACAGTTCAGCCCAGGACTTCGCACTACGCTGCGAAGTCCGTGAGAAAGCATAGTGGTCTGGATGCATACATCCGCGAAGCGGTTTTTGCATGGCTTGATGCTTGTAACAGGAAGCCGAAGGCTGAACTGTTACAAATATGTCGGTAAAGTGATGTAGGGGTATTGTAGCAAATTCGAACATGTTATCGAAATGAGGTGTAGTATGCGGCTGGAAACAAAGAAGTTGAGTTTCAGATATCATACAAGGCGGGAATGGGTGCTGAAGGATCTGGACTTCAGCGTAGAGAAGGGAGAGTGCATCGGTCTGTCCGCGCCGAGTGGCAGTGGAAAATCGACGCTGGCGCTGCTGCTTGCCGGTTATTTGAAACCTGTGAGGGGCGAGATACAAATAGATGGAAAACCGCTTCCACAGGGTGGTATCTGTCCGGTGCAGCTGATCTACCAGCATCCGGAGCAGGCTGTTGATCCCCGATGGCGTCTTCGAAAGGTGCTGGAGGAGAGCGGGCAGATCCGGGAGGATATCCTGGATTCACTCGGTATTGAGCGGGCATGGATGGATCGATTTCCGAGGGAGCTGTCGGGCGGCGAGCTGCAGCGATTCTGTGTGGCACGGGCACTGATGAGCGGTGCGGACTTTTTGGTCTGCGATGAGATCAGCACCATGCTCGATGTCATCACGCAGGCACAGATCTGGAGCGTGGTCTGCGCCGAGGCGCAAAAGCGCGATATGGGCATTGTTGTCATCACGCACAATCAATGTCTGGCGAAGCGGCTCTGCAGCCGCATTTATGAGCTTCCTTCATATGGCGGAAATTATCTGCAAACCGGGACGAATATCTGACAGAATACATTTATATACACACGCTAAGACTTCGGACTTGTGTCGGAAGTTTTTTATGCACACGGGCACCCGTCATCAAACCGATAAATCGGTTCGCTGACGGGTGACCGGTGCGCGAGTAGTGGAGAAGGTCATTCCCCTACTCGATTATTGCATATTGCACGATATGTCCAGTATGTGGTAAAATATCGTCGATTACAGTTTGCGGTCAGGAGTTTTAGAAAAATAACCGGTGCAGTTTGTGTAGTATTAATGCTGCGAGGTTCGATCGATCCTTTCCTGCAGATTTTTGATGGGGGATTCAAAATGAAAGCGAATGGTGCAATGACAGACAACAAGATGCAAAAGCATAGTATCAGACAGATCATAATCCGTTATGTGACAAAGCTGTCAGTTTTATTGGGAGTCATATTGGTCATATTGATGATAGTGACTTCCCTGATGTCAACTTCATCGGTGCTCCGTGACAATTTGCGGATCACAGCCCGGATATCGGCACAGAATATCAGTTCTAATATTCATTTGCTGACAGACAGAATGGATCATTTGGCGCAGAAACCGGAGTGGTCTGATGCGGGCATGTCTGAGGCGGATATGCAGCAGCTGATCGACCAGTGCGAGGAGAGAGTAGAGTTTGTGTGGATCGCCGCTTATGATACATCGGGCGAAAAGCTGTACGGGGACAGCGGATCGCCGGCATCTATTGTCGGCAGGGATTACTATGATCATCTGGTTGTCACACAGAACCTGACTGTGGGGAGTCCTGTGTGTTATGACGGGCTCTGGCAGATCTGTGTAGGGATACCGATTTTGAATAAGGATGGTGAGATCCTGTTCTATTTGATTGGCAGTTACAAGTATGATCTGCTCAATGACGTTCTGTCAAACATCAATATCGGCAGCAAAGGGATCGCATATATTTTGGACGGTGCGGGCAATATCATCGCGGATAAAAATATGGTTGATATGTCGGGTGCAAGAAATCTGTACGAAGCATATCCGTCTGTGAAAAACCGCCGTGCATTTGATGCCATGCTTGATTTCCGCACAGATGTTGATTCTCTGTTTCTAAAGGGCGTGCAGCATTATACGGCATACTCTCCTATCGTGGGGACAAACTGGACATTGATGATCGCTGCACCTGGATCGGATTTTATGGGTACACTGATGTGGTCTGTAGTCATCAGTATCCTGGTCATCGTGGCATTGCAGATCTATACGACGAAACGGACTGTCAAGATCGCAGAACAGATCTCCGGCTCGTTGGTGCACGCGACAGACCGTCTGACATTGCTCGCGTCAGGAAACCTGAAGGAGGAGGTTGTCTTTGCGGACAGTAATCAGGAGGCGGAGGTGCTCACGACAGCACTGTCACGCACGGTAGTCAGCCTGGCGGCATACATAGACAGTATTACAGAGTATCTGGGGCTGCTCTCATCGGGAGATTACTCCAAAGATGTGGCGGGAGACTTTGACGGAGATTTTGCGGCGATACGGGAGGCGATGGTATTGATCGCGGACTCCCTGAATGAAACGATGAACCGAATCCATCAGGCATCAGAGGAAGTTCGGAAAAATTCTTCCGAGACGACAGTGTATGCGGGAAAATTGTATGATGGTTCTATAGAGCAATCGGCTGCCCTAAAGCGTCTTACAGAAAAAATGGATCTGATCACAGACAAGACGGCGGAGATCGACAATAATGCACAGCGTGTAAAGGAGAGTGCAGACAGGGCGAGTACACGTGTGGATGAGGGGCAGCAGCAGATGGGGGATATGTTAGGGACGATGGACAGCATTCACCGTGACATGCAGGAGATCATCACGATCAGCCAGTTGATCGAAGACATATCCTCGCAGACGAGCCTGCTGTCCCTGAATGCTTCGATCGAGGCTGCGCGGGCAGGAGAGGCAGGGAAGGGATTTGCAGTCGTGGCACAGGAGATCGGGCAGCTGGCACATCAGACTGCATCGGCGCTTGAGAAGACAGGGGAGATCATCGGGAAGGCAAGTGTATCCATCGACCAGGGGATGCGGACTGCACAGGATACTGCAGAGTCCTTCCGCAATGTCAATCAGGCGACAAAGGAGTTTATGGAAATTTCCGACAATCTGATCCAGATCACACTGCAGCAGAAGGAAGTGATCCATACGGCATCACAGGAAGTGCAGACTGTTTTGACCATAGCAGATACCAACCAGCAGTTTGCGAAGGAGACTGATGAGATGGCGTCGGTATCGCTGCAGCAGGTAGAGGAGCTGGAACAGATCGTATCGATGGTGAAGCTGAGGAACAGATAGAATGAAAAGGCCAGGAGGAAGGAAATGGATCGGATTAAAATGATAAAAATCGTGCTGTTGGTGGTGGCTGTTGTCTTGATCAGCGTATCTGCAGGGTGCAGCAGTGCAAATGGATTAAAGGACGGGTTCTATACCGCTGAGATGTCAGAATATTCCCACGGATGGCGGGAATATCTGATTATCCAGGTAAAAGGCGGCAAAATTGTGTCAGCCGAGTACAATGCCAAGAACGAGAGCGGATTCATCAAGGCTTGGGACGGCAGCTATATGAAAAATATGTTTTCACAGCAGGGGACTTATCCAAACAAATATACGCGTGACTATGTGAAGCAGCTGATCGATGGACAGAAAGATACGATAATAGATGCAGTCACCGGCGCAAGCCACTCTGGACAGAACTTTGAACAGCTTGTCGCAGCAGTTTTAAGACAGGCCGCTGCAGGAGATTCCGCGACAGCAGTAGTACATTAAAGAAGATGCCCTGTTAGGAGCATCTTCTTTAATGTACCATTTTAATGTATCAGTTCAAACTTCTGAACCATCTTGTTCAGGAGATCAGCCTGTGTCGCAAGTTCTTCTGATGTGGCGGAAGTTTCCTGTGATGCTGCGGAGTTGTCCTGGATACCGCGTGCGATCTCATCGATGCCGACTCTCAGTTGTTCCATGTTCTCTGCCTGAACAGCTGAATTAGCGGCGGTCTTTTTGATCATCTCATTCACATGGTCGACAGCGCTCACGGATTCTTTCAATGAGTTCATGGCGTCAGTGGCGATCGCGTTTCCTTTGCTGATCTCCCCCATGGAGATCTCGATCAGATTTCTTGTTGAGCTTGCCGCCTTAGAGCTTTCTAGTGCAAGCTTTCCGATCTCGTCTGCCACGACTGCAAACCCCTTTCCGGCTTCACCGGCACGGGCAGCCTCAATAGATGCATTGAGCGACAGGAGGTTTGTCTGGTCGGCGATCTCCTCGATCGTCTGGATTATGCCTACAACCTGCTGTGATGTCTGGCGGATCTTGTTCATGGCATCCATCATCATTGTCATTTTTTCCTGATTCTGCTCGATCATAGCAGTGACTTTTTCTGTCTCCCGCGCAGATGCCTCCGCGTCTCTGTGGCTCTCCTCCACATGGTCAGCCACGGTGTTTGTCGTCGCAGCCAGCTGTTCCACAGATGCTGCCTGCAGCTCGGAACTCTCAGCGATCATCTGGGAAGCGGAGGCCAGCTCCGTCGCGCCTGCGGATACACGGTCAGAACTTGTATTGATCCCTTCCATGACATCATTCATGGACGCGGAGATATTGAGCAGGGCAGCTTTGATCTTCTGAAATTCGCCGACATAATCGTTTTTCAGATGGATGCTCAATTTGCCGTCTGCAATCTGTGCGAGCACTTCTGCGGTCTCATCTATGTATACAATGTATTCTTTTAGGCGGGCAACGGTCTTTCCAATGGATTCTCCCAGTTCGCCGATCTCATCTTCCGACTCGATCTTGAGATGAACATCTAAGTCTCCGTCAGCAAGCTGCTGTGCTGTGTGGTTCAGTTCCAGGATCGGTCTGGTCAGGTTTGCGGCGCTCTTCCTGATGCTGAGTGCTATGAGCAGGATACCAGCTGCGAAGATGATGATCAGGGCGATGACCATAGCGATCAGTATGGAATAGTATTCCGTCAAAGGCATGTTGCTGAGAACGATATAGCCTGTTTCGCCCACGGGGGATACGGAACCATATTTCACCACGCCATCGACAGTGTAGCGCAGGAATACATCGCTGCTTGAAAGGACTGCATCCACGACGTTTTGTGATATTTTGACATCAGTGATATTTTTCTGGATGATATCATTCTGCGGATGATAGAGGAATGTACCGCTTCCAGATAACAACAGGACATAGCCGTTACGCCCGATCTTGTACCCGCTCATGATATCTGTCATATGATCCAGGGTGATATCGATGCCGACGGCACCGATGGCAGTGCCTGCATCATCATAAACGGGAGATACTGCACTCAGTATCATTTTTTTAGTCGAGGAATCGATATAAGGTTCAGTGAGGATCGTCCTGCCCAAATCAATACATTTGTACCATTCACGGCTTGTGACATCCCAGCCTTCCCCTGATGTATATCCGTCTGACTGTGTCAGGACGCTTGCGTCGAGGTCAGAGATCCAGACGGACAGTGTATTTTCAGTGTCGGTGTTTGCGATGTTGATGAGATTTGTCCTTACAGTGTCCATGTTGTCCGCCTGCAGGATATCATCACCTGCTCCGGTCTGCAGCATGACGTCCTTAATCTCAGGATTGGCAGCCAGTTGTTCCACTCCTCGGATATATTGTTCCAGAAATCCAGTCAGCTGCTTGGCAGCGGCACTCGATTCGAGTGTCAGTTCGGTTTCCTTGGATGTCATGATCGTCCAGCCGACCATGACGATTGCAACGATTGCGACGATGAGAAATACGAGAATCACGCTCTTGCCGATCTGATACATGATCTCGTCAGCGATACGCTTCTTAGGTTTTGCTGCTTTGTTCTGTGTGCTCATTATGAACCCCCTTATTGTTTTTTCGTAACGATAGGAGAGTGTCGTATCGCTGCGATCTTTCTATGTCATTGTATCGCTATTTTAAGATGAATACAAGAAAAAGTTATTATTTTTTATGAATGTTCTATATTTTTTTATGCCAAATCAGTAAAAAATTATGCAAAAGTATCTAAGATACTGGTATTGATCAAAGCAGACTTTTTCCAGATTTATCTGTTGGGTTTCAAAGATGCAGATCCAGCGCTGCTCCCGACTGGCTGTCATAACACTCATAGGTGGAACGATGGTGGGGCATGAGCACGGTAAACGCTAGCTTTATGGTTAAATTGTAAACTGAACATGCTGATGCAATATATAAAATCATTTTATTCTAACACTTCTGCATTTGACAGGTCTTTAGTACTGTTTACCTGCTTTTGATTTTGTGTTATTTTCACAAAAAACACAGCTCATATTTATTAAAATTAGAGACATGTGTTTACTGTGGAGCATAAGTAAAAATTGTTGATTTAAGCGCGTTTTCATGGTACTATAAAGCATATATCTGCGATGCGCAGTTTTGATCATTACAAGGGAGGAAAGAGGATGGACATGAAGAATGGACTTTCCATGGAACAGGGGCTTTCTAACGAGAAGGTGATCGTCATCGATTTTGGCGGTCAGTACAACCAGCTTGTGGCAAGGCGTGTCAGGGAGTGCAATGTATATTGCGAGATCTATTCCTACAGGACAGACATCGAACAGATCAAGGCGATGAAGCCGAAGGGTATCATATTGACGGGCGGACCAAACAGCTGTTACGAGGAAAATGCACCCGCCTGCACAAAGGAACTTTTTGAACTGGGGATCCCGGTGCTGGGACTCTGCTACGGCGCGCAGCTCATGATGCTCGTGCTCGGCGGCAATGTCGAGAAAGCGTCGGTGCGCGAGTATGGAAAGACGCAGGTGCATGTGGATCCGTCCTCGCCGCTGTTTGCGGGCGTGGAGCGTGAGACCGTGTGCTGGATGAGCCATTTTGACTATATATCGCGGATCGCGCCAGGATTTTCCACTGTGGCGCACACGGACAACTGCCCGGTCGCGGCTGCGCAGTGCCCGGATAAGAAACTCTATGCGATCCAGTTCCACCCCGAGGTGCTGCACACTGTCGAGGGAACAAAGATGCTCTACAACTTTGTCCGCGGTGTCTGCGGCTGCGAGGGAACATGGCGTATGGATTCCTTTGTGGAGGAGTCGGTGCGGCAGATCCGCGAAAAAGTAGGGGACGGAAAAGTGCTCCTTGCGCTCTCGGGCGGCGTGGATTCCTCGGTGGCGGCGGGGCTGCTCTCCAGGGCGATCGGCAGGCAGCTGACCTGCGTCTTTGTCGACCACGGTCTGCTGCGCAAGAATGAGGGGGACGAGGTTGAGGCGGTGTTTGGTCCTGACGGGGATTTCGACCTCAATTTTATCCGTGTCAATGCCCAGGAGCGCTATTATGGCAGGCTTGCGGGAGTGACGGAGCCTGAGACAAAGAGAAAGATCATCGGCGAAGAGTTTATCCGCGTGTTTGAGGAGGAGGCAAAGAAGATCGGAGCAGTGGACTTCCTTGCCCAAGGAACGATCTATCCCGATGTGGTGGAGAGCGGTCTTGGCGGTGAGTCCGCCGTGATCAAGTCACATCACAACGTGGGCGGACTCCCTGACTATGTTGATTTCAAGGAGATCATCGAGCCATTGCGCGATCTGTTCAAGGATGAGGTTCGCAAGGCTGGCCTGGAGCTGGGACTTCCTGAGAAACTGGTGTTCCGTCAGCCGTTCCCAGGACCGGGACTTGGCATCCGCATCATCGGCGAGGTCACTGCCGAGAAGGTCCATATCGTGCAGGATGCCGACGCGATATACCGCGAGGAAGTGGACAAGGCGGCTGCAACGTATGACAAAGAGCATGGCGCGGCAGCGCCATGGAGACCAGATCAGTACTTCGCGGCGCTGACGAACATGCGCAGCGTCGGCGTCATGGGGGACGAGCGGACGTACGACTATGCGGTGGCGCTGCGCGCCGTGAAAACGGTCGATTTCATGACCGCGGAGTGCGCGGAGATACCGTTTGCAGTGCTGCAGACGGTGATGAACCGGATCATCAACGAAGTGCGGGGGGTGAACCGGGTGCTGTTTGATATAAGTTCTAAGCCGCCGGGGACGATTGAGTTCGAGTGAGAGGGTAAATCCTCGCAAGTCTTGAAAAATCAGGGCTTGCGGGGATTTTTTATGTGGCGGTGGGTACGATTTGGGTACATATTTGTATATTACCGTGTAGTTCTTGGAAATCTTTCAGCAAAAATATCATTCATATTAATGGCATTATTTTGAGTAGGAGATCTGCGAGATGAACTGCCATATGCAATTACGCCCCAATCTTTTAGGCATTCTTCCCTTTTTTTCTGATCGATTTGACGAGTGCCTTTTTTTAGTAAAGTTTTCATTAAATCAACCTCCTTTTAGCTTTGAAAAGTTCTGGAACATTCTCATATAAAGTTTGAGAAAATGTTAGTATATTATTTGTTACTTTTTCTTTGTGTGCAGATATATCAATCTTTTGCTTACCATCAATAGCAATAATAGCAACAATTTCATCATTTGAATTGTATAGTGGACAAACAATGCTAAACTCTAAATCGCGAGTTTTACTTTGCTGATAGTTGTCTAAATTGTAAGCACTACTGTTATTTTGGGCAAGGCAATCATCATATAACATGCTACGTCTGTTATAACATTCTCCGACTAACCCTTGTTTTTCATTTTGTGGAAGAACTTTAAATTTTAAGCCGTTTGTCGTACCTACAGTGCATAATCCATCATAATTCACAATTTGAAAATAAAGAGATTTCTCCTTTTTAAAATTTAACACTTTTTTAACTGGAACAAAAATTCGTATATCAAAGTTAACCTTATATCCAATAGTTGAAGATAATGCTTCTTGAAAAACCATTTTTGTTTGATATAGTAATCCATTTATCTTCTGATTTCCATTGTTAAGTTTTACGTTGGTAGTCAATTGTTGATATAAAATTATGGAAAAAGATAAAACTATACTTATTATTTGACAAGTTGATTTAAATAATTCAACATCAAACGCAGAACCAATGTATTCATTTTTATATAGGTAATCAATAATGTTATTTGTTTTTCCAAGATATGTGACAATTGCTGGCATTGCCGAAGTTAATAGTGCGATAGTAATTATTTTCCCCGTATTTTTCATAAGTACTCCTTTTCTATATATTATCATATAATCTGAAAAAAGTGAATATTTTACAAAATATTTGTCACAATTTACATGTGTTTTCGTCATTTGCTCCAATCTTATCCATAGTCTCATCATGTGCCTTTTGTATCTTCAAATTTAAATCAAAAGGTTCCGACTCCGGATAAATATCCATCCAAAGATTAAAATCCGCCTCCGCCTTTAACAATGCCTCTCCCCGTTTTTTCACATCTTTAATTAAATTACACTTCTCCACTTCTTCCATATATTCTTCGTAGCGATTACACCATGAGCGCATTAAAGAAAGTGTACCAAAACTGACAGCAACCATATCATTGCCGTCCTGATCCTGATATTCAAACAAATGCCCGTCATACTGGCGGAACACTTGAAAAAGCCTGTGCATAGCTTTGATGCCGTCAAAATCAGAGTTGGTTAATACTTCTACATTGACAGCGAGTGCCTGTGCTAAAGCTTCTAATGATTTTAATTTGGGGTTTCTGCGCCCACTCTCATATGCTCTAATGTAGGCTTCGCTGACGCCAACCATTTCTCCTAATTGCTTTAATGTCAGACCTCGTTCTTGACGTATGCGTCGAATATTTTCGCCGACTGTCATAATTATTATGCCTCCTGTGTTATGGTATTTTTCATCAATATAAGCAAATATCAAATGCAACTTAATCATATCATAAGATACGGAATAAATAAAGAGATATTAAAAAAGCTATTGACACGCATCAAAAGATACGCTAATATATAAACGTATCAAAATGATACACATAAAAATCAAATGATATAAATAGGAGGAAACAACATGAACGAAAAACTTTATTACAGTGCAGCAGATATTGCGGCAATGCTCGGCATCAGTATGGGAAAGTCCTACAAGATTTTACGGGAAATGAACAGCGAATTATCTTCTAAAGGCTTTCTCACAATCGCAGGGAAAATCCCCGTAGCCTATTTCAAAGAAAAATGGTACGGGGCGGCAAAGGAGGCGGTTGTATGAGCTGTAATGCGAAAAAAGATCCCAACGGCACATGGCGGATACAATACCGCTGGACGGACTGGACAGGAGCAAAGAAGAAGTCACAGAAAAGAGGGTTCAAAACAAAGAAAGAAGCGGAAGAATGGTATGCGCATTTCTTATTGCAGCAATCTTCTGATCCAACAATGACACTTGCTGATTTTTGGGAGATTTACAAGACAGATATGGAAAAGCGCCTGCGGAAAACTACCATGAAACAGAAGGAGTATGTGATGAATGATAAAGTCCTGCCTTATTTTGGCAAGACACCAATCAATGAAATCACTGCCCCTATGATAAGAAAGTGGCAGGGTGAAATGATGGAGAAAGGCTTCAAGCCTACTTATCTGAAAACCATACATAATCAGCTCAGCGCTATTCTGAATTATGCAGTCAATTTTTATGAGTTGCGTTCCAATCCATGCCGGAAAGCAGGAAGTATGGGAAAGAGCAGGGCGGATGAAAGACCATACTGGACTTTGGAGGAATTTCAGAAGTTTTCGGATGCAATTATGGATAAGCAGGATTCGTGGGTTGCATTCCAGATTTTATTCTGGACAGGGATGCGTTTGGGAGAGCTGCTTGCGCTTCAGGTAAAGGACGTAAATTTTGAGGAAGGCACGATTACAGTTGATGAATCCCTTGCGAGGATTGACGGGGAAGATTTAATAACCGCACCGAAAACAGAAAGTTCCATCAGGGTAATTACGATACATAAAGAATTGCAGGAGGCGATAAAGGAGTATATTGCAACGCTTTATCGGGCGAGGGCAGGCACACGCCTTTTTGCAGGAAGGACAAAGAGTTTTTTTGAACATGAAATGGAACGGGGAATCAAGCTGTCCGGGGTAAAAAAGATTACCGTCCATTGTACCAGACACAGCCATGCGAGTATGCTTGTACAGATGGGATTTAGTCCTGTTGAGATTGCAAAGCGGTTAGGGCATGGCAAAGTTACAACTACGATTGAAACGTACTGCCATCAGTCTATGGATGCGCAGATAAAGATTGCGGACAGGCTTGGAAAAGTGGAGAGAGGTGAGGAAAGTGGCGTGTAAACGTGAGGACAGGTTTCGGCGCAATACAATCGCATTCTGGCTGAGTGATGAAGAAAAAGCCCAAGTGGAAGCGAGGATTATATTATCGGGACTTCCCAAAGGAGAGTATTACCGCAAAGCCATATTGGGACAGGAAGTGACGGTAACTGTCGGAAATTATATGTCTAACAGAGTCGCAAAAGCTTTAGAACAGATATTGGAACATCTGAAAGGCGGAAATACAGAAGATGAAAAATTACTGTTTCAACTGGTAAAGCAGCTATTAGAAATTCGGCAGAATGAAAATGCTCCTGCTGGTAACAGGAGCATTTCGGAAACAGATTAGGTTGTTGGAGTAACTTAATCTGAGTGCAAAAAAGACAAGCCTCTTTGCATATATTTTGCAGATTTATTATAACAGAGGCTTTTCCGAATGAAAAGGAGGAGAGGCATTAAAATTGAATATTTTTTCAGAGGTAAAGGAACATTTGACAGCAAGGCAAGTGGCAGAATATTATGGTTTGCAGGTTAAAAGAAATGGCTTAGCTTGTTGTCCATTTCATGATGATAAACACCCAAGCATGAAGATTGATAAAAATTATCACTGCTTTGCCTGTGGTGTTGGTGGAGATGCGGTTGATTATGTTTCCCGTATGTTTGGACTGTCACAGTATGATGCAGCGTTAAAGCTGATAGGGGACTTTTCTCTGCTTGTTGAGGTAAGGGGAAATACAGAGCTAAATATTCAGGAGAAAGAACGTATTCATAGGGAAAAGGCAGAGCGTGAAAGAATAGCGCATATTAAAGAGCGTTTTGAAAAATGGTGCAGTCAGACGATTGATATGTTGAGGAATTGTATCTTGGAGATTGACGATGTAAATCATTTTCTCATTGAAAAACCGCCTGATATTATTTTTTCGGAAGATTATGCACAGATACTCCATGCAGAGCCGCTTATCAATTACTGGCTGGATATTCTGTGTATGGGAGAGGTTTCAGAAAGGCAGGAGATGTTTTTAAAGGATAGAAAGAAGGTGGAGGAAATTGCAGGAAAAGTCTGTGCAGGCAGAAAACGAATTATGGGATGCAGTAGGGGAAGCGCTTGATGCAGAAATGAGTACCGTGGAGGATGTTCTGGAATCGCTTGCAAGAACACAGAAAGGGAATGTGAAATCTTCCATCGAAAACTGCACGACTATTTTATACAGAGATCCAGTGCTGAAAGATGCCATATGTAAAAATGAGTTGACAAATAAAATAGATATTGTAAAGCAGCTATCGTGGAAACGGAATGGAAGCTGCATTACAGATGTGGATATGTATCAGATTCAGCGTTACATAGAAACAAATTATGGAATTTCCAGTGATAAGGCAATTAACAAGGCGATCAGCATTGTAGCAAGTGAAAGAAGTTATCACCCAATCAGAAATTTTCTTGAAGCCTTACATTGGGACGGAAAAAACAGAATTGCAAGTCTGCTTCCGCGTTTTCTTGGCGCAGATGATAATGAATATACAAGAGAAATCATGCAGCTTTTGATGCTGGCGGCGATACACCGGATTTATGAGCCGGGCTGTAAGTTTGAGATTATGGTCTGCCTTGTGGGTGGTCAGGGCGCAGGAAAGTCCACATTTTTCCGTTTTCTTGCTGTCAATGATGAGTGGTTTACAGACGATTTGAAGCGTATGGATGATGAAAATGTTTACAGCAAGATGCAGGGGCATTGGATTATTGAGATGTCGGAAATGCTTGCCACTGTCAATGCAAAAAGCATTGAAGATATTAAATCATTTTTAAGCAGACAGAAAGAAACATACCGTATTCCATATCAGACTTATGCGGAGGATAGACCAAGACAGTGTATTTTTGTCGGCACATCAAATAATCTGGATTTTCTGCCGTTGGATAGGACAGGAAACAGAAGATTTGCGCCTGTTTTGGTTCATCAGGAGCGTGTGGAGAAACATATCCTTGAGGATGAAAAGGAGTCGAGAGAATATATTGTGCAGGCATGGGCAGAGGCAATGGTTATCTATAAGAACTGTCCACATGAATTGAAGCTGTCAAAGGAAATGGAAGAATATCTGAAAGAGATGCAGAAACAGTTTATGCCGGAGGATACAAAGGTGGGCGTTATTCAGGCTTGGCTTGACGATTGTACTGACGAATATGTGTGCAGTGAGATGATTTACAGAGAAGCACTTCGGCATGAGTATGAGGAACCGAAACGTTGGGAGATTAACGAAATCAATGATATTATGAACACCTGTATTGAAGGGTGGGAGAAAGTTAATTCTCACAGATTCGATAAAGGATACGGCAGGCAGCGGGGATGGAAAAGAAAATCCGATGGAGGAGAGTTTTCATCAATCCCCCAAGATGTACAGACACCATTTGAATAGTAAAAATAATTTTATGGAACTCTTTTCAGTGTCGTTGACACAGTCTGTTGACAGTTTTGTCAACAGACGTTTACAAGAGAGTACAGTAAAATCAATGGTTTGAGGTGCTTGTCAACGGTGTCAACAGAAAATTTGGAAAATAAAAAAACAAGATTAACAGAAAATGGGAGGGCATTCATTATGCAGAAATATAACAACACAAAAATCATTATCGGGCTGGATCATGGCTACGGTAACATAAAAACAGCGCACAGGATATTCAGGACAGGTGTGGAGTGTTTTGAGGAAGAACCAATTGTCAGCATGAATTATATCAAGTATAAGGATAAGTATTATGTGATCGGGGAAAACCATTTGATTTATCAGGGCATCAAGACCGATTCACAAGACTTTTATATTCTTACGCTTGCAGGCTTGGCGGAGGAACTGAAATTTCGAGGTCTGCATGAGGCAAAAGTGGTGCTGGCGGTTGGACTTCCGCTTGCTTGGGCGAAAAGTCAGGCGGCGGATTTTAAGAAATATCTGATGCAGGAGCAGGAGTTGTTCTTCTCGTTCCGCAAAGAAAGTTACAGGGTGCATTTGTGCGGAGTGGAGGTGTTCCCACAGGGATTTGCAGCGGTATGCAATGCCGGAGTTATGAAAGGCTTCAACATGATAGCGGATATCGGAAATGGCACTATGAATGTGATGCAGATTATTGACGGCAGACCATTAGAGAAAAGCCTTGTGACAGATAAATTTGGTGTTTCTATTTGTATGAAGGAAATACAAAAGGAATTATCCAAATCAGCAGGGGAGAGCATACCAGAGGCTATGATTGAGCCGATGCTGATGAACGGGTTACAGGGCAGAGTGGATGCAACAGCAAAGGTTGTAGGGCGCATTGCCGCAGGATACGCAGAGAATATTTTAAAGCGTTTGATTGATTATGGATATAAAGAAAATCTGGTGCATCTCTATGTGATTGGCGGAGGCGGTTGCCTGCTCAGGCATTACAGTGATATTGCATCAAAGGGAAATGTGACTTTTATTGAGGATATCTGTGCCAATGCAAAAGGATACGAGTACCTTGCAACGCAGAAACAGCGCAGACAGGCAGTGTAGAAATGGGGTTATGGAATGAGAAAGACCTATAAATGCAGCAATATAAAATTCTGCATGGAAGATGAAAACCAGCGCAGGACTTGGGAATATTTGCAGGGCATGACACGAAAAGACGGTTCTTATGGGAAAATACTTTCGAATGCGTTTGTGGCGGTTCTTGATAGGCAAATATTGGATAGAAATGATAAGGCGGTAAGTGATTCTGATATTTTGCTGGAGCACAATACTGATATTTTTTGGAAGATGCTGGACAGGACATTGGAACAAAAATTCCATGAAATCCTTCAAGAACTACAGAAAGTTTTGGCAGAGCAGGTCAGCGACAGCTTCAGTCAATATGTTTCCGCAGTTCATTCCGATGCAAAAAAGCTGATAGAAAAGACTAATGCAGACGGGATGGGGCAGATGCAGGAGCCGGAATTATCCGAGGATATGATGGCGTTTGCATTTGCAATGGGCGAATAGGCGGTTCCGAATTTTAATATTCGGTACTCATTTCTGAAAAGGAAGCCTATGGAACGGTTCCGAAAGGTATTTATTCGGTGCCGTCGCCCATAGTGAATGATGGCGGTACTCTGCCGGAATGAGCAGTCTGACGTGGGAACTTTCACGACAGACTACGGATGCCAATAGGCAGACGGTGTTTGCCAGCGGCAAACACTACCCTCGGAGAGCGCCTTACTTCTGATGCGTATGCGTCAGAAGTAATAAAGCGTTACTTTTGACAAAAGTAACAAAACCATAGATAGCCGGCATATGTAAAATTTGAGAAAGAAGGTGGGGCATTGGCAGCAAAAACAATTTCTTTTCCAAAGGGGAAAGGGCATCTTACTCATAACAATAGAGAATTTATCTGTAACAATGTGGTGCCGGAAAGGACATCTTGGAACCGGATTTATATACAGGAGCCATTGAAAGACGCTTACGAGAAATGTTTCGGGCAGGCGCTCAGGGATTATAACGCTACGCAGAAGCGTAAGGATAGGCAGAAAGAGGATTATCTGAAGGAGATAGAAAATTCCGGGAACAAGGAAAAGTCCTTTTATGAAAATATTGTTCAGATCGGAAAAAAGGAAGATACTTCTGTGGTGGATGAAGATGGAAATTTGACGGAAGACGCCAAGACTGCCATAGAAATTTTAGAACAGTATGCAAAAACTTTTCAGGAACGGAATCCGAATTTATATCTTTTTAACTGTGTGATGCATCTGGACGAAGCAACGCCGCATCTGCATATAGATTATATTCCGGTGGCGCATGGGTATAAAAACGGCATGGAAACACGCAACAGTCTGACAAAGGCATTCCAGCAGATGGGATTCGCAAAGGCGGTCAGCAGAAAGCAGAATGAAACGGTTGCATGGCAGGAAAGGGAACGGAAATATCTGACGGAACTTTGCAGGGAACGGGGAATTGATATAGAGGTTCTTGGCATACAGCGTGACAATCTTTCTCTGCCGGAATATAAAGCGGTAATGCGTGAAGTGGAGGAACTGGAACAGCAGGCGGAAGCGCTGGACAGTCGGAATGAGGCACTGGAGCAGCAGAATGGCAATCTGGCACAGCGTACATCGGAACTTGCCGCACAGGCGCAGGAAATGGAGGCACATAACAATGAGCTGGCTCTGCAGGCGCAGGAGCTTGCGGAGCAGATAGAAAAAGCGGAAGAAAAAGAGAAAGCGACAAACGAGGTTCTCGCCAAACATGATTTAAGGGCGGAAACATTCAAAACAATTTCAAAAGAAGTGAATGCGGAAACAAAAAAGATGAAAAGCGTGGTGGTTCCGATGACAAATCTTTTCGGCGGAGAGGAATATGTCAAAGTGAAGAAAAGCGACTGGAACAAAATGCTGGATGCGTTCGGCAGGGCAGTATCGAGGAATCATCTCTTGGAGAAGTATGAGAAGAAAATAGTCGGTTTAGAAAAGAGGATAGAAACGCTTACTGATCAGTTTGAAAAATTAAAGCGGTTTGTAGCATCAAGAGGACTTGGAGAGGCGTTTGTGGAATTTGTAAAATCCCTTGCGCCAAAGACGATGAAACAAAAACTGGAGGATGCAAAAGCTGATTCTGCGGAACAAAGCCGCCAGAGAAACGCACAGCGGCATGAACTGCCCGAAAAGGGTAAGCAGTGGCAGCAGGAAATATAGATTTTATGGAAAGAGAGGAACAGGCAATGAATATAACTTATGAAAAATGTGGAGATTATCTAATTCCGAATTTAATTCCCAATCCGGAGCCAGAGGGAGAGCTGCAAAAGTTTGGGCTGATGCGGAAATCCTATTTGGAAAATCACAGGAGAGGTATTTATTCTGGCTTGCTGTTATCCGGCGAATTAAAGAAAAATCTGCTGATGATACAGGAACAGGCGGAGGAAAGGTTCGATCTGCTGGTGGAGCAGATGGCGAAGCAGGAAGGGGTAACGGAGCAGTTAAAGGAGTGCGATCAGATGCTTTGGGTGCAGAGAATGAATAGCATTAGGGCGAGTGCAGAGGAGATTGTGAGGGAAGAAATTATATACACGTTATGAAGATGAGGGCAGAGAAATCTGCTCTCTTTCCATGATGAATTAAAATTCGGATTGAACACATAACGATTTCGTGATATAATTTGAAAAGAATTAGCAAGGAGATATATAATGGCAGTCGCATATGACAAACTATGGAAATTATTACAAGAAAAAAATATGAAAAAAATAGAGATGCAGCGAAAAGCTGGAATCAGTGGCAACATTCTTGCGCGAATGGGAAGAAATGAATATATTTCGATGGAAAGTGTTGAAAAAATATGTTGTGTATTACAATGCGGTGCAGATGATATTTTAGATTTTGTAAATGGGGATTCGGTAGAGAGTGAGGATCAATAGATGGGAAATAAGTTAGAACTGACATGGTATGGCAAGGAGGAGCCATTAAAAATTGAACCTCGCTTGTTGATTGAAAATGTGAAGTTGTCATATGGATGTGATAATGATGGAATAAGAGATAATATGCTTATTCATGGAGATAATCTGCTCGCGTTAAAGGCATTGGAAAAAGAATATACTGCGAAGATAAAATGTATTTATATCGATCCGCCGTATAATACAGGTAGCGCTTTTGAGCACTATGATGATAACATGGAGCACAGCAAATGGCTCAGCCTGATAAGACCAAGGATTGAAATCTTGCGTAAGCTTCTTAAAGAAGATGGAAGTCTTTGGATTAGTATAGATGATGATGAACAGGCATATTTAAAAGTGTTATGCGATGAAATATTTGGAAGAAAAAATTTCCACCTGTGCGGTTGCAATATGGCTAGGAGCGGCAATAAAGCAACAGAAATAT
>ERZ779626.445-NODE-445-length-24596-cov-11.058677_pt1 | contig 24596 bp, 19 predicted proteins | sample MGYA00514209_ERZ779626 | MGnify/ENA primary metagenome ERZ779626 (study PRJEB29562, sample SAMEA4376713) | mouse gut metagenome | isolation source: Cecum | study: EMG produced TPA metagenomics assembly of the A DSS colitis mouse model was used to assess the...
CTTTCGGGCGGCGAAAATTGGGAAGGCAGGGGCCGAGACCGCCAGAGAGGGGGATCCCATGTCGTATCTGATAGTCGTGGCGCACCCGGACGACGAGGTGCTGGGTGCTGGTGCCACCATGCACAAGCTGTCCCAGGCCGGCAGGGAGGTGGGCGTCTGCGTCCTCTCGGGGCAGGCGGAGGCGAGGGCGGGCCGGCCCGCCGACAGCGAGCTGGCGGCGGACATGGGCTCCTGCCTGGGGCTGCTGGGGGTGTCCCGCACCTATGCGGGCGGCTTCCCCAACATCATGCTGAACACGGTCCCGCATCTGGAGCTGGTCAGGTTCATAGAGGCGGCCATGGAGGGCTCGCGGGCGGAGGTGGTCATCACCCACCACCCGGCGGACCTGAACAACGACCACCTCCACACCTCGCTGGCCTGCCAGGAGGCGGCGCGGCTCTTCCAGCGACGTCCCTCCCGGACGCCCCTGAGGGAGCTGCTGTACATGGAGGTGCCATCGGCCACGGAATGGTCCCTGAACGCGGGGATGGCCGGCTTCAGGCCGGACACCTTCGTGGAGGTGGGGGCGGAGGGCGTGGAGAGGAAGCTGGAGGCGCTGGCCCGGTACAGGGGGGTGATGCGGGGCTACCCGCACCCCCGCAGCAGGGAGGGCATCTTCGGGCTGGCGGCGTACAGGGGGATGCAGTCCGGCTGCCTGTACGCCGAGGCCTTCCAGACGGCCCTGAGGCGGGTCACGGCGGTATGAGCGCCCACCGGGAGGGCGCGCTGCACCGGGGCGCCGCCGCAAACATACTCTTGGAGGGGCCCGCCGGGGCGGGCGCCGGACGGAAGGAGGGCACATGAACATCGCATTCACCACCTGCGTGCGGCTGGGCAGGAGCTGCATAGAGGCGATCTACGACCTGGGGGGCAGGCTGGAGCTCATGGTCACGCTGAGGGACGACCTCGCCAGGGGGAAGTCGGGGCGGGCCTATCTGGACGATCTGGCCCGGGAGCACGGCGTGCCCCTGCTGAAGGTGGGCCACATCAATGACCCGGAGGTGCCGGAGGCGCTGGCCCGCCACCGCATCGACTGGCTCTTCATCATAGGCTGGTCCCAGATAGCCGGGGAGGCGGTCCTGAAGGCCCCCGTCCGGGGGTGCATCGGCATGCACCCCACGCTGCTCCCCGAGGGCAGGGGGCGGGCGTCGGTCCCCTGGGCCATCCTGAAGGGGCTGGACAAGACCGGCGTGACCATGTTCCGGCTGGACTCCGGGGTGGACACGGGGGACATCATCGCTCAGGGGGAAATCCCCATGGACCCCCGGACCGTGACGGCAACGGAGCTGTACGCCCGGGTGGAGGAGATGCACGTCCGGCTGGTTCGGGAGAACTGGGGGGCCATCGTGGGCGGCTCCGTGCGCCCGGTGAGGCAGGACGGGACGCGGGCTACGGTGTGGCCGGGGAGGCGGCCGGAGGACGGGGAGCTGCTCCCGTCCATGACCATGGAGGAGGCGGACCGGATGGTGCGGGCGGTGACGCACCCGTACCCGGGGGCCTTCTACCTTCAGGAGGGCAGGAAGGTCACGGTATGGCGCGCGGCGGTGTCCAGAGACCATGCGGAGGGGGCCCTGCGGCTGTCCGACGGCTTCCTGGTCCCTCTGGAATACGAGGTCCGGGACACGGGGGGTGCCGGGGCATGAGCGGCAGGGGCATCCAGCCGGCAGCCAAGAGGCTCTTCGATGTCGCCGCATCCCTGCTGCTGCTGGCGCTGTGCCTCCCCCTGCTTCTGGCGGCGGCCGCGCTGGTCAAGCTGACGTCCCCCGGCCCCGTGCTCTTCCTGCAGGAGCGACCCGGCCTCGGCGGCAGGGTGTTCCGCATCTACAAGCTCCGGACCATGAGGACCGGCTCCGAGAGGATGGTGAAGGGGCAGGAGGTGGGCCGGGATGACCCGAGGGTCACTCCCGCAGGGCGTCTCCTGCGCAGGACCAAGGTGGACGAGCTGCCCCAGCTGCTCAACGTCCTGAAGGGGGACATGAGCCTGGTGGGGCCCAGGCCGGAGCGGCTGGCCTCGCTGGAGGACTACGACGCAGAGACCGCCCGCCGGCTGGACATGCTGCCGGGCATGACCGGGCTGGCCCAGGTCAGCGGGAACATCTGCCTGCCCCTGGAGGAGCGGTACAGGCTGGACGTCTACTACGTGGACCACTTCAGCCTCAGTCTGGACATAAGGATCCTACTGCGGACCGTGGGCGTGGTGCTGCTGGGGGAGGGCAGGTACGCAGGGCGACCTTTGGTGCATACCGGCGAAGGAGCCGGCCAGAGCGGTGCCCGCCACCCGGGCCCGTAAGCGAACTTACAACGTGCATAGGGAGGCAATGACATGAAGAGAGTTCTGATCACCGGTGCAGGCAGCTACATCGGGACCTCCTTCGGGAGATGGGCCGCGGAGAGGTGTCCCGGCATCTCCACCGAGACTCTGGACATGAGGGGCGGGGCATGGAGGCAAACGGACTTCCGTGGATATGACTCTGTCTTCCATGTGGCAGGCATCGCCCATGCCGATGTGGGGAAGGCCTCCCGGGAGGATAGGCGCCTCTACTACCGGGTCAACACAGACCTGGCCATAGAGTGCGCCTCGAAGGCAAAGGCGGAAGGCGTGGGGCAGTTCATCTTCATGAGCAGCATTATCGTGTACGGCGAGAGCGCCGGGATCGGCAGACGGAAGGTGATCACAGAGGACACCCCCCTCTCCCCGGCAAATTTCTACGGGGACAGCAAGGCGAGGGCGGAGGAAGGGCTCCGGGGGCTGCGCAGCGACAGCTTCAGGGTCGTTGTCCTCCGCCCGCCCATGATCTACGGCCCCGGCTCGAAGGGGAACTACCCGATCTTGTCCATGCTGGCCCGGAAGCTCCCTGCCTTCCCCGACATACGCAACGAGCGGAGCATGTTGTACGTGGGGAACCTATGCAGGTTCGTCAGCCTAATGATCCTGAACAGCGAGGACGGTGTCTTCTTCCCTCAGAACGCGGAATACGTGGAGACCAGCCGGATGGTGCGGGCCATAGCCGGGGCCCACGGCAGGAGGATCCTCCTCACCCGGGCCCTCAACCTGCCCATGAAGGCGCTGGGGAGGCTGGGGGGGAAGGCCGGGGGGATGGTGGACAAGGCCTTCGGGAGCATCGTGTACGAGAAGGGCATGAGCGCATATAGGGAGGACTATCAGGAGTATGGCTTCGAGGAGTCCGTGCGGCTGACCGAGGGAGGGGCATAGGATGGAACAGCACATACTGGTGGTCTCCCAGTACTTCCACCCCGAGGAGTTCCGCATCAACGACATCTGCAGGGAGTGGGTACAGAGGGGGCATAGGGTCACGGTGGTGACGGGGATCCCCAACTACCCTCAGGGCCGTTTCTACAAGGGGTACGGCCTGTTCCGGGGACGGCGGGAGGAATACGGCGGCGTCAATGTCATGAGGCTGCCCATCGTCCCCAGAGGCAGGGGGGCAGCGATGCTGGCGCTGAACTACCTGTCGTTCGTGGCCTCAGGCTTCCTCTGGAAATCCTTCACCGGGCTAAAGGCGGACAAGGTCTTCATCTTCGAGGTCTCCCCGCTGACCCAGGCCCTGGTGGGGGTCTGGTACGCAAAGAGGCGGGGGGTGCCCTGCGCCATATACGTGCAGGACCTATGGCCGGAGAATCTGGAGGCAGTGGGGGGGATCCACAACAGGCACATCCTCGGCGCGGTGGACAAGATGGCGGACTACATCTATAGGAACTGCAGCAGGATCCTCGCCACCTCCCCCAGCTTTGTCAGCAGGCTCGAGGAGCGCGGCAGCGCGTGGGAGGCCGGCAGGAGCAAGGTGGCCTACTGGCCCCAGTACGCAGAGGGCTTCTACCGGCCTGCGGAGAGGGTGCCCCTGCCCGACATGCCATGCAGCGGGCGGTTCAGGGTCGCCTTCACCGGGAACATCGGGTACTCTCAGGGGCTGGAGGTCCTGCCCAGGGCCGCGCTGCTGCTCAGGCAGGCGGGGGTCCCATGCGAGTTCGTGGTCATAGGGGACGGGCGGTACAGGGAGGGGCTGCTGGGGGAGATCGAAAGCCGCGGCGTCGGGGAGATGTTCCGCCTGCCGGGGCGGAAACGGCCGGAGGAGATACCCGGCTACCTGGCCTGGTGCGACGCGGCGTTCATATCCTTCGCGGAGAGCCCCCTCTTCGGCATGACGATCCCCGCGAAGCTGCAGTCCTACATGGCCTGCGGCATGCCCATCCTGGCGGCGGCCACCGGGGAGACCCGGCGCATCGTCCGGGAGGCACGGTGCGGGGCGTGCTGCGACGTGGGGGACGGGCAGGCGCTGGCGGGGATCATCACGGAGATGGCCCATGCGGGTCCGGAGCGGCTGTCCGACATGTCCCGGAACGCGCTGGGCTACTGCAGGGAGCACTTCGGGAAGGACATGCTGATGGCACGGATGGAGGAGATGCTGGCGGAGTAAGTCTGGCTGACTTAAAGGCCGGTGCCCTGCCTCTACAGCCAGACCGGAGATTTTGAATGATCAGAAAATATGTATCAGGGAAAAAGGGGCTGGTGTATTTGGAGGGCAACTTCAAAGGTAGAGCGGTTCGCGCTGTTGGAACATTTCATGGCAGAGATACAGCCTTGGACCAAGACTATCAAAGAAAGGGGGACGCACTTAAATGGACAAGCGGATGAAGGTTCTCGTGGTAGGATCGGCCCATTTGCTAAAAAACAATCAAGGTGAGTATTTTTCACAAGCCATATACAACAATGCCTTTTTTGAAAGGTATCTTCAGGTATTCCGTCAAATGAAGTTCATCGGAAAAGTGCGATATGTTGACGAAGTTGACGAAACGAAGTTCTTGAAGATAAGCGTCCCCAATTTAGAAATATGTGAATTACCATGGTATCAAGGATTAAGGCAAATGTTTCGCAGACTGCCTTCTCTCGTAAAGGTTTACAGAAGGGCACTGGAAGGATGCGACTGTTATATACTGCGTGTTTTTCAGATAGAAAGCTTTTTTATTTATCTGTTGCGGAACAAAAAAATTCCCTATGCGGTAGAGATAGTCAACGATCCAGAAGAATGGTCGCATCTTTCCAAGGCAACAAGGGCCATGCTTTCCTATATCCTGCGAAAGATGGCAGCTAATGCAAACGGAGCATCTTATGTCACAGAGGAGACTCTGCAGAGAAAATATCCTTCGAGAATTCGACTCCATCCTGAAAAGGATAAAGAACATTACTTCGAGTCGCACTACTCTTCGGGAGAGATATCGAGGGCAGATATCAGTGAACCAAAAAAATATCCCATGCGATTGGAAAAGGTTCGCATCGTACATGTGGCGAATGCGATCAATAACAACTTTAAGGGACATAAAAACTTAATATTAATCGCAGAGCGTTTGACAAAGCAGAACCGTAATATAGACATTGATTTCATCGGCGACGGCTCCTGCGTTCAGGAGTTCCAAGAGATAGCACGCAATCTGAAGATGGAGAAATCCATACATTTTATCGGAAAGATCAGCAACAGAGATAAATTGCTGGAACGTCTCAAAACCTATGACATGATGGTATTACCGACATATACAGAAGGGCTGCCCAGATGCCTGCTGGAAGCGTTTGCCATGGGGCTGCCATGTTTGTCAACACCAGTGGGAGGCATTCCGGAATTGCTTTCAAATCAATACTTATTTGATCCGGATGACATTGCGGCATTTGCAGAAAAAATCCATTTTCTCATGGATAATGGACAGGAATTAGAGAAAATGAGTGAGCAGAACATCCAAACCGCTCAAAAGTATGTCAAAGAAATATTAAATATCCGAAGAGCTTCTTTCTATGGAAAACTACGAGATATTGCAGCAGATTCGGATTAGAACTGCGCCGCTGCTCTCTTGGAATACCACTGTCGAAGGATGGTGTTTTAGCAGCGTTTACGCGGACGAGATTCGGTTCTGCTTTTATGGAATGCTGAGAAAAGCCGCAGAAACGAACATGAAATAAAAAAGGAGAAGAACTGCCGCATGTGTATGGATCTATATGAACGCTTGACAGAGCGGAAAGAGAAACTGGCCGTGATAGGGCTGGGCTACGTAGGAATGCCTCTGGCTGTGGCATTTGCCCGCAGCCTCGACGTGATCGGCTTCGATGTCAACAGTGACAAGATCGCCTTGTACAACAAGGGGATCGACCCCACCAGAGAGGTGGGTGATAGGGCCATACAGGAGTCCTCCATGTTCTTCACCGACGACGAGACGGCGCTGGGGGAGGCAAGGTTCCTGATAGTGGCAGTGCCCACCCCCGTCCGGGAGGACAAAACCCCCGATCTTGCCCCGGTGGAGGGCGCCACCCGGATCGTGGGCAAAAACCTCGCCAGAGGGTCTGTCGTGGTCTACGAGAGCACGGTGTATCCGGGCGTCACGGAGGAAGTGTGCGTTCCCATTCTGGAGATGGAAAGCGGGCTCAAGTGCGGCAGGGACTTCAGGGTGGGCTACTCCCCGGAGAGGATCAACCCCGCTGACAAGGAACACACTCTCTCCAACATCGTCAAGATTGTGTCGGGCATGGACGCCGAAACTCTGGAGACAGTGGCCCGGGTCTACGGGCTGGTGGCTCTGGCGGGAGTCTACTGCGCCGCGTCCATAAAGGTAGCGGAGGCCGCCAAGGTCATTGAGAACAGCCAGAGGGACATCAACATCGCGTTTATGAACGAGCTGTCAATCATTTTCCATAGGATGGGGATCGACACGAAGGAGGTGCTGGAGGCTGCAGGGACCAAGTGGAACTTCCTGAGGTTCCAGCCCGGGCTGGTTGGCGGGCACTGCATCGGGGTGGATCCTTACTACCTGACCCACAAGGCGGCGCAGCTGGGCTACCACTCTCAGGTGATCTTATCAGGCCGCCGCATAAATGACGACATGGGCCGCTATGTGGCGGAAAGCGTCGTGAAGGGGCTCATCAAAGCGGGCAAGGCCATCCGGGATGCAAGAGTCGCCATTCTGGGGTTCGCCTTCAAAGAGAACTGTCAGGATACCAGAAACACCAGAGTCATAGACATCATCCGTGAGCTTCAGGAGTATGGGGTTCGGACGGAGGTGGCGGACGATGTGGCGGACGCCGGGGAGGCTAAGGCTTTGTACGATATTGACATCATCCCCGTGGCGGGCCTCGGGCAGGCGGATGCCGCCGTGGTCTGCGTGCAGCACGATATCTTCAGGGGTATGGAAAGACAGCAGTTCGATTCGCTGCTGGAGGGTTCCCCGAGACTCCTCTTTGATCTCAAGGGCATCTATGACAAAAAGGAGTTCGTAGATGCAGGATACTATTATTGGAGGCTGTGACAGAATGAGATACCAAGATCTGTTTTTTGAAAAGGACTCTTTGTTTCTGGTCACCGGCGGGGCAGGCTTCATCGGATCCAATCTTTGCGAGGCCATCCTCCGTATGGGTTATCGGGTAAGGTGTCTGGACGACCTATCCACCGGCAAATACGGGAACGTAGAGCCGTTCCTTGACGAGCCCGGCTACGAATTCATAGAAGGGGACATCAAAGACCTCCGAACCTGCATGGATGCCTGCGCAGGGGCGGACTTCGTCCTGCATCAGGCGGCATGGGGGAGCGTCCCCCGCTCCATAGAGATGCCCCTCTTCTACTGCGCAAACAACATCACCGGAACCCTCAACATGCTGGAGGCCGCCAGAAAACAGAATGTAAAGAAGTTTGTCTATGCCAGCAGCTCCTCGGTCTACGGCGATGAGCCCACCCTTCCCAAGACGGAGGGGAGGGAGGGGAACTTGCTCTCCCCCTACGCCGTGTCAAAGCGGGCGGACGAGGAATGGGCAAAGCAGTACACAAAGCACTATGGCCTTGACACCTATGGTCTGCGGTACTTTAACGTATTCGGGCGCAGGCAGGATCCCGAAGGGGCGTATGCCGCCGTCATCCCCAAGTTCATCCGGCAGCTGCTGAAGGGGGAGCGCCCCACCATCCACGGGGACGGGAGGCAGAGCCGCGACTTCACCTATATCGAGAACGTCATTGAGGCGAACCTGAAGGCCTGCGCCGCCGGATCCCACGCTGCCGGGAGGGCATACAACATCGCCTATGGCGGCAGGGAGTATCTGCTGGACATCTACCATGGGCTCACCAAGGCTCTGGATGTGGACATCGAACCCCTCTTCGGCCCGGAACGGGCCGGCGACATAAAACACTCCAATGCGGACATCGGCAGCGCCAGAGCCTATCTGGGCTACGAGCCTCAATGGAGCTTCGAGGAAGGGATCACTGCCGCCATAGAATGGTACAAAGAAAACCTGTAGGATAATTAGCGGACGACAATGAATGGGAGGTATTATGTGCGGGATCTGCGGTTATGTTTCTCGAAACCCTATTTCCATGGACTCTTTGAAGGCAATGTGTGACTCCATGACACACAGAGGGCCTGACGATTCAGGTGAAACAATTTTTAGGAACGAAGAGCACTGGATAGGAATGGCACATAGGCGCCTTGCAGTAATTGATCTATCAGAAAACGGTCATCAACCAATGCAAAGCGCAGACGGAAATGCCGTAATTGTATTTAACGGAGAAATATATAATTTCAGAGAGCTGCGCCGACAGTTATGTCAGTATCCTTATAAATCAAACTCCGACACCGAAGTTCTTCTGGCTGCATATCAGGAATGGGGTATCAATTTCGTAACTCATTGCAACGGAATGTTCGCCATAGCCCTCTATGACAAGAGGCGGGAGACCTTATATCTGGTTCGTGACAGAATCGGCCAGAAGCCCCTTTATTATCACTGCAGCAATGATACGGTAGTATGGGCATCGGAATTGAAGGCCATGATGAAATGCAGTGCCATCAGCCTAAACATTGACAAAAAGGTTCTGGGACGGTATCTGGTGCGACAATACATCGCATCTCCGGATACTATCTTTTCTGGTATATTCAAGGTCGCTCCGGGGGAACTGATTGAAATCAATCATTTTACCGTAAAAAAGCATTGTTACTGGAATGTCAACGAAGTCTATAGACAAAAGCGGAAATCCTACAAGGGGGGGTATTCCAAAGCACGGCATGATTTATTGGAAACGATGGAGAAATCGGTGGCATGCCGAATGGTTGCGGATGTGCCGGTGGGAATATTGTTGAGCGGAGGATATGATTCCTCCATTGTCACAGCGATTGCCCAAAAAGACTGCAAAGACAAGATCAAGACATATTCCATCGGAATCAAGGATTCCCCCTTGGACGAAGCAATCTATGCCAAAAAAATAGCCGATTATATCGGCACCGACCACCACGAACTGTATCTGTCTGAAAAAGATATGTTGGACATGGTGGCACAGATTCCTCTGTATTATGATGAGCCCTTTGCGGACAGTTCTCAGATAGCCACCATGTTAGTATCCAGACTTGCAAGGCAGGATGTTACAGTTGTTTTGACAGGGGATGGCGGAGACGAACTGTTTGCCGGCTATCCTATCTATCATGAGGAAGCTATCGCACAAAAGGTCGAGCCGTTGGCTAAAATCATCTACCGTTTCAAAGGCAATCGATATTGGAACAAAATCTATGACCGGCTTCCCTATCCGGTAAGAATGCTCTCCGAAAATCGAAGCGAGCGCCATAAGACGCAATTTAACTACCAAAAGAAGATTGAAGCAGCTCGTAGAATGCTGACGGGAAACTGGGAAGGAAACTTCAACGAATCCTTCATACCAGAAGGGAACTGGAGCATCCGGCGAATGCTGCTTGATATGCAGACAAGCCTGCCCGATGACATGCTCTGCAAGGTGGATAGAGCTTCCATGATGTTCTCACTGGAGGCCAGAAGTCCGTTCTTAGATGTGAACGTAGTAGAACTGGCACTCTCCATGCCTCAGAAATACAAGCTACGCGGGAAGAAATGGAAACGTATTCTTAAAGACATCGCATGGGAACTTTTTCCCAGAGAGTTGCTGGACAGACCCAAGGCAGGATTTGAAGTTCCTATAGATCAATGGCTGCAGGGAGTTCTTCGCAGCAAGCTTGTTGAATATAGCCGAAGAAGCTACTTAGAGACACAGGGCATCTTTAGCCCACAAGAAACAGAGGCTCTCATAGACGATTATCTTGACAATCCGGCAGATAGCCGCAGGGGCCAAAAGATCAACGCTGTAGTATGGGCATTTTATGTATTCCAAATGTGGTATCAAAAATATATCAATGCTTCTGCGCCGGAGACAACAGCAGAAATGTAAAAATTATTAGGAGATGTGCGGGAAATGAACAATGTCATTACGATTCTGGTGGATTCCGTATTCAGTGAATGTATAAGCAGCAGAAAAACAAAAGCATCATCGACACCGTTTATTGACACTCTCCTGAAGGACAGCATCTACACACCTAATATGTACTCTTTCGGCCCTTATACAAATGCAGCCACAAAGGGGCTGTACTGCTCTGTCCCCACGCTGGAGGACTATGGGTACTATTTCGGGATCAACGCCTCGGAATACAACCCGTACCGTTTATTCAAAGAAAACGGGTATGAAACATACGGTTTCTACTACCCTTATTATCTGATATCAAACAAGACAAAGAGGCATATAGACCACTCCGTATATACCAGCGGCTTCAGCTTCGGCTCTATGTGGAAGGGGAATTTTGAGTATTATCAGCTGATAAAGAAACAGCGTCCGCTGAACGCTGCAGAATACGAAATACTGCGCAGGTTTCTTGCCATGGTGTTTGACCTATGGCTGGAATTCTATGACTCCATTCTTAACAACGCCGAGGCAAGGCTCCTGCTGGACAGATACACGGATCTGCAGCGGGCAAGGGAGTCAAGGGAAAGTTTAAATGCCCAGCAGATCTTGTTTCTGGCAGATGAGAGGAAGTATGTGGATACCCTTCTGGATATGGGGGCAGATCATGCTCTGGCCAAGATAGACTGTATCGATTTCTCCGTCTTCGCTGACACAGACTTTATCAAAAAGGTAATATATCCCCAAAACAAGGACATTACCGATTATATCCAGAGACGAACCCGGATGCTGAACAGACGCAACAACAAAGTCGGAGGCAGGCAGCTTTTGTCCGCTCTGGGCAAGTACCTCCTGCACCGTGACAAGGAAGGCCTGCGATTCATATACAATGTGGCCTGCTCCCGAAATACCCAGCGTAAAATGCTTAGTGACACGTTCAGAGGCATATGGCAGGAAATGCCTTCCGCCAAATCCCAGATCAGAACCGCCATAGACATGCTGGAGCAGCGCCGGACGGATTCCCCCTTTTACCTTTCCTTCCATTTTCTGGAGGTTCATGAAAGGGTGGCCTACTTTTCCTATGACCGTCAGGACGCGGCGGAGGCCCGGAAGGAATTCGAGACGGCGAGAGAGCTGGCAGAAAACTGCGGAGACGACTTCAGGGGCAGTCTGGTCTACCAGATGGCGCTGCGGTACATCGACTCCTGCATAGAAGAGCTGTTTGACTACCTGAATCGGAGCGGCCTTGCCGACAGCACCACGGTGATGGTGGTGGCGGATCACGGCTCCTCCTATACCTACTATCCTATCCGGGAGAACGTGGTGAACAACTTCCACCGGGAAAACTACAACATCCCCATGGTTATCTGGCAGAAGGGCCTGCAAGGCGCCGGTGTCTACGAGGGAATGTATACATCCATGGACGCATACCCCACTTTGCTGGACGTAGTGGGGCTGCAGAAGCCCAAATCCTGGCAGGGCAAGTCCGTCAGGGAACTCTCCCGCGGACGGGAATATGTGGTGACGGAATATATGGGCCCCGGTTCCCCCGACATGATGACGAAGCAGGCGTGGATGTCCGTGAGAAACAAGAAATACATGCTGGCGTTTTACCCTCCCATGAATGAGGGATTTCATAGAGAAAAAGTGGCGGAGGCCTATGATCTGGAGCATGACCCTTTAGAGATGAAAAATATTGCCGGAAAAATCGATATCAATGATCCCGAAATCTCATTCCTGATCCAGCAGGTGGAAAACCGTTTTACAGAGATATGCGCAAATAGAGATAGGTTCATAGCCGGTCTTGCTTCCCTTGAGCTGTGACCCAGCAGCCATGGCAGGACAGCCGTTTTGTATAAGTAAAAATAGATATGCAGAGGAACAGTTGATATGAAAGCTTTGATACTCAATTCAGGAACGGGAAGCAGGATGGGGGTTCTGACATCGGAGCATCCCAAATGCATGACGGAGGTATCCAATAGGGAGACCATTCTCTCAAGACAGCTGAGAATGTTGTCCGCCGCAGGAATCGAAGAGGTTGTCATGACCACCGGGCTTTTCGACGGCATTCTGGTAAACTACTGCCAGAGTCTGGATCTGCCGCTTCGGTACACCTTTGTAAAAAATCCGGAATATGCGGACACCAACTATATCTACAGCATCTACTGCGCCAAAGAATACCTTGAGGACGATATCCTTCTGCTCCATGGCGATCTGGTTTTTGAGATGTCCGTGCTGGACGCGGTCATGGCCTGGGAGGGCTCCTGCATGACCGTCAGCTCCGTCCTGCCCCTTCCCCAGAAGGATTTCAAGGCGGTCGTAAAGGACGGACGGATCCGGGGCATCGGCATAGAGCTTTTCAATGAAGCTCTTGCGGCACAGCCCTTTTATAAGCTTCTGAAAGCGGACTGGCTCCTCTGGCTTGACCGGATCTGCGGATACTGCGAGAGCGGGAACCGAAAGTGTTATGCGGAGGACGCCTTCAATGAGGTTGCCGACCAGTGTACCGTTTACCCTCTGGATGTGCAGGACATGCTCTGCAGCGAAATTGACAACGCACAGGATCTGGCCGTTGTGTCAGGTCGGCTCCATGAAGTGGAGCACCGCACGGTCTACATGTGCTTCAGCACCGATATCCTCCATGGCGGCCACATATCCATCATCCGAAAGGCCCAGCGTCTGGGCAGGCTGATCATCGGCGTCATGTCGGACGAAGCCGTCGCGTCCTATAAAAGGTATCCGCTCCTGCCATACGAAGACAGAAAAATCATGTTTGAAAACATATCAGGGGTTCATAAGGTGGTAAAGCAGGACAGCCTGAGCTATAAGGAGAACATCCAGCTGTACAAGCCCACCTATGTGGTACACGGAGACGACTGGACCGCCGGGTTCCAGAAGCCCATCCGCGACGAGGTAGCCTCTCTGCTGGCCCGGTATGGCGGCAGGCTGGTGGAGTTCCCCTACTCCGAGGAAGAGCGGTATAGGGAGCTGGAGGCCCGCACCAGACTGGAGCTCTCCCTGCCGGACGCCCGACGCAGGCGGCTGAAGAAGGAACTGGGGATGAAAGGACTCATCACTGCCATGGAGGCCCACGACGGGCTTACGGGACTGGTGGTGGAGAACACGATCTCCTACCAAAACGGCGGCGGCCACCAGTTCGATGCCATTTGGGTCTCCAGCCTATGCGACTCCACGGCGAAGGGGAAGCCGGACATCGAGCTGGTGGACATGACCAGCCGCTTTAGGACAATCGAGGATCTCATGGAGGTCACAACCAAGCCTATCATCTTCGACGGAGACACCGGCGGGAAGATAGAGCATTTCGTGTACACGGTCCGTTCCCTTGAACGTATGGGTGTGTCCATGGTAGTCATAGAGGACAAGACCGGCCTGAAGAAGAACTCGCTCTTCGGGACAGAGGTGGAGCAGACTCAGGACAGCATCGAGAACTTCTGCGCAAAGATCTCAGCAGGGAAAAAGGCACAGCGGACCACGGACTTCATGATCTGCGCACGGATCGAAAGCCTGATACTGGAGCGGGGGATGGAGGATGCCCTGATGCGGGCCAGAGCCTTCGCCGGGGCAGGCGCCGACGCCATTATGATTCACAGCAGGAAAAAATCTCCTGATGAGATATTCACATTTCTGGAGCAGTTCCGCAGGGAAGATCGGCACACCCCCGTGGTTTTGGTTCCCACCAGCTTCAACTCCGTGACGGAGGAAGAATTCAGGGAGCGCGGGGCAAACATCATCATCTACGCCAACCAGCTCATCAGGGCCACCGTTCCGGCAATCCAGAACGCCGCCCGCATGATACTGGAACACCATAGGGCCAAGGAGTGCGACGACATGCTCATGCCATTTGCAGAGATCATCCGGCTGATTCCGGAACAGCTTTGAGGGAGGTAGCCTTGCAGGACATTATATACGCCACGGAGGATTATAGGGAGCTTGACGCCTATCTGGCAGAGAACGGAATCCGGTCTGTCATGCTCGTATGCGGCAGTTCCATAAGGCTCCTGCCCATAGGCAGGTATTTTCAGAGTCTGGAGGCACGGCGGGACATCAGGATCACGCGGTTCAGCGACTTTCAGCCAAATCCCCTCTATGAATCGGTGGTGAAGGGTGTGGAGCTGTTTAACGGGAACCGCTGCGACAGCATCATAGCGGTGGGCGGCGGCAGCGCCATGGACGTGGCCAAATGCATCAGGCTCTTCTGCGGCATGGACAAGAGCCAAAGCTACCTGCTCCAGAAGGCGGTTCCCAACCCGGTCAGGCTGCTTGCTGTCCCCACCACTGCCGGAACGGGCTCCGAGGCGACCAGATACGCCGTGGTCTACCTCAATGGGGAGAAACAGTCCATAGCTGACGACAGCTGTATTCCCCAGACGGTGCTTATGGACGGCAGCGCCCTCAGAACCCTTCCTCTCTATCAGAAGAAATGCACCATGCTGGATGCGCTCTGCCACGGGGCAGAGTCCTACTGGTCCGTGAACAGCACCTCTGAGAGCAGGGACCTCTCAGAGACAGCCATAGGAATGATTCTGGACAATATGGAAGGGTATCTGGCTAACCGTGAGGACGCAAACAAGAATATGCTGCTTGCCGCCCATTATGCAGGCAGGGCCATAAATATAGCCCAGACCACGGCGGGCCATGCCATGTGCTACAAGCTCACAAGCCTCTACGGCATTCCCCACGGCCATGCCGCCGCGCTGTGCGTCTCAGTGCTGTGGCCATGGATGCTTTCCAACATCCAGAGCTGTACCGATCCGAGAGGCGAAACATACCTGCGGGACATGTTCCGAAAGCTGGCAGGGGCATTCGCCTGCAGGGAGGCTTTTGAGGCCGCGGAGAAATTCGGCCGCATTGTCAGCAGCCTCAGGCTCCCTGCCCTTCCGGCAGACGAGGCAGACTGCGGGACGCTGTGCAGTACCGTGAACCCTATCCGCCTGAAGAACAACCCCATAAGGCCGGATCATAAAGCAATTGAATCTCTGTACAGACAGCTGCTTGTCGGCGAAAATCCCACGGCGGGGCCGGAATAGGCCGCAGAGGATTGCTTTGAAAGACTTACAAATCGTTTATATACCTGCCGAAGCAGGCAGCCCGTTTCAGCGGGCAGGAGAATGCAGCTATGACAGTAGAATGTTTCTTGGATATCATAGGTGCCGATTTCTACACCGGCGTCCCCGACAGCCAGCTGAAGGCCCTATGCAGCTACCTGATGAACACATATGGAACCGATCCCAAACACCATATTATCGCGGCAAATGAAGGGAACTGCACCGCCATCGCCGCGGGCTACCATCTTGCCACGGGCAAGGTTCCCATGGTCTACATGCAGAACAGCGGGGAGGGGAACGCCGTCAATCCGGCAGCATCCCTGCTGAATGACAAGGTATACGGGATTCCCTGCATCTTTGTCATCGGCTGGCGGGGCGAACCCGGAAGACATGACGAGCCACAGCACATTTTTCAGGGGGAGGTGACACTGCCCCTTCTGGAGGTTCTGGACATAGACAGCTATGTGGTTGATGCCTCTACTACAGAGGCAGATCTTTCCTTTGCGATGGAGGGCTTCCGAAAAAAGCTCTCCGCCGGAAAAAGTGTGGCATTTGTAGTCCGCAGGGACGCCCTGCAGTATGAAAAGGCGGTGAAATACTCCAATGAGTACTCTATGTGCAGGGAAGAGGTCATCCGGCATATCGCGGCGGTGAGCGGGGAGGATCCGGTGGTCTCCACCACCGGGAAAGCCAGCCGTGAGCTGTTCGAGTTACGGGAGGCCAGCGGTCTGGGCCACAGATACGACTTTTTGACGGTAGGCTCCATGGGACACAGCAGCTCCATTGCTTTGGGGGTAGCCCTGCACAAGCCGGAGGCCAGAATATGGTGCATAGACGGAGACGGCGCCGCCCTGATGCATATGGGGGCAATGGCGGTCATCGGCAGCATCCAGCCCGGAAACTTAGTTCATATCGTCATCAACAACGGCGCGCATGAAACGGTGGGCGGTATGCCCACGGCGGCCGGTGCCGTCAGCCTCACCGATGTGGCAAGGGCCTGCGGCTACAGCCATGCGGTGTCGGCAAGCACTTACGAGGAACTGGATCAGGCTCTGGAAGAAGCCGGCTCCAGAAGCAGCCTCAGCTTCATTGAGGCAAAATGCGGGCTGGGCTCTAGAAGCGATCTGGGCAGGCCTACCACTTCCGCTATCCACAACAAGAATGCTTTTATGGAATATCTTTATACATTATAAGAATCGGCATTGATTTGGTTCTGATGCAAGGCCATCAGAACCATTGGCATATATTTAGGAAGGGAGGCTTCATATTAAGCATGCAAGCGCACAGTTATGTCTCCTCCGGCTTGATATTCAGGTTTTTGCTTTCCGGGCTTTTGCTGACCGGCACATTTTTTTTTAGTCCTTACATTATCATAGCAATCATAATGCTTATGAACTGCTATTGCGCCTATGCGCTCAGACGCAACAATATAGCCTTTTTTGCAATGGCCTTTATTTTGTTCAGCAACTACAGCATATTTGCATATTACTGGTTTGACCTGTTCGGAAGTCCCATCACTAATAGGTACATAAATTGGCTGGAATATCCGGAAGTGATACAGATAGGCTTAATGGTCCTTTTTGTTTTTTCTGCGACTTTGTACTGCGTGCTGCCATCCTTTGCCGACAATGAGATCCATATCTATCTTGTCGGTGAAGATAAGGGAAAGAATCCTTTCATGGGGCTTCTTTTTTTAATAGGAATCATCCTCATTATATGTGTATCCATCTTTCTGACCTACCGTTCAGGGGTATATACGGAAAGAACCATATATGAATATACCACTGTCCTCTACATACTCGCATTATACCATATAGGCCATAAAAAACCTCTGACCTATCTTCTTTTTGGGGTCATGGCCGTAGACATATTGTTCATATTGATAAACGGCGATAGAGGACACGCGCTTCAGCTGATGCTGATGGTATACTGTGTCTTTCTGCACGACAAGCTGCCTAAATGGACCCTTGTGCTTCCATTGATCATCGGCATCATCGGAATGAACGCAGTGGGAATCTGGAGAGGACGTGGGACGTTCTCTGTTGAGGTTTTGGCGGATTCCTTAACCAAACTGAGGGAGCGAAAATTTGTGCTGGATACAGCATATGCAGCCGAAGGATCCGGTTTGGGAATGGTCTATCTGACAAATGTGTATGGTTTTGGAGAACGGCTGCGGTTGTTCGCCGTCTATATTCTTTCGATTTTTGTGGGCACCAGCGCACTTTCACCGGATGCAAATCTGGCAGCCATTGTAATAAATGAAGGGCTTTATGCCAGCGGAGGCGGAGTATTGCCCAACTACGGTTACTTTTATCTGGGGTATTTCGGTGTCATTGCACTGGGGCTGCTTGTATGTTTTTATATAAGCCTTATGGCAAAATGTACAGAAAAAACCAGCGGGCTAAAACAGTGTATCTCTGTCTATTTATTTTCGACTATAACTAGCTGGTATTTATATTCGCCGGCTCCGCTGATCAGGGGCGTGCTGCTTCTCTCGATACTGTATTTGTTTTCTACAAAAATACGAATCAAACTCAGATAAAGGAAAATGGAATGAAAGAAGGAAGGGAAAACATTAAAACCAGCCTGTTCTGGAAGCTGCTTGAACGGGGATGTTCACAGGGAATCACCTTCATCATCACGATTCTGTTGGCACGGCTTCTGGAGCCGGACGAATTTGGCACTATTGCCTTGCTGATGGTCTTTATCAACCTTATGCAGGTATTTATTGATTCCGGTTTAGGCAGCGCGCTTATCCAAAAGCGCAATGCAAGCGATCTTGACTATTCCACTGTATTGTATTTTAATGTGTTTCTGTGCATCCTGATGTATGGGGTCATGTATCTTTTTGCACCCCTGATCGCACAGTATTATAAAAATATGGAATTGACCTCCGTGATCAGAGTACTGAGTATTATTATACTGATTTCCGGAGTAAAAAACATACAGATCTCAAGGGTCGCTTCCATGATGGAGTTCCGAAAGCTATTCTATGCCACAAGCATAGGTTCTTTCATTTCGGCCGGCGTCGGTATTTTCATGGCATATCAGGGATTCGGCATATGGGCCTTGGTCATGCAGAATGTGCTCAATAATCTGATCAGCACCATCATGCTTTGGCTCGTCATGAAGTGGATTCCTCTATGTAAATTTTCTATCAAAAGCCTGAAACAGCTGGCTTCCTTCGGCTGGAAGGTATTCGCCACAAGTATGATCAATACGATTTTTGATGATATATCTGTCCTGATCATCGGGAAAAAATACTCCACGGATCAGCTTGCCTATTACGATCAAAGCAGAAAATATCCGCAGGTGATTATCTCAAACATCAACAGCTCCATCGACAGCGTACTTTTCCCTGCCATGGCAGACCGGCAGACTCAGGCGGAGGAATTGAAGAACCTGATCCGAAGGTCGATCATATGCAGCGGTTATTTGCTGATGCCGCTCATGACATGGCTGGCTGTGTGTTCAAAAGAGCTGGTGATCATGCTTTTAACAGAAAAATGGCTGCCGGCAGCGCCGTATATTTTGATATTCTGCTTTTTCTACGTATTGTATCCTTTTAATACAGCAAATATAAATGCGATCAAAGCTGTCGGAAAAAGCCAGTGGCTGTTGAAGCTGGAGTTCATCAAAAAAACATACAGCATACTCATCCTATTGGCCACCGTGAACCATGGCGTCCTATGTATCGCGTTAGGAATTATGCTGAACGGCTTTATCAACTTTATTGTCAATGCCCTGCCCTTAAAGAAGGTGGCCGATTATAGGCTGGTTGATGAAATAAAAGATATCATTCCTACGGTCTTGATATCGCTGGTTTTCGGACTGGTTGTTTATCTGTCAGGCTATCTGCCTATAAGCAATCTGTTTGTCAGCATATCGGTGAGAACTGTTCTGGGCTTTGTCATCTATCTGGGCTTGTCCCATATAACGAAAAATGCCGGATATCTTTACCTGAAAAACGTCCTATGTTCTTACCTGCATAGGAAATAGAATAGCTAAAATTTTTATAGCAGAGGAGAAATGTATATGCGAGAAAAGGAAATTAATCTAGTGGACTTCATGATTGAGATTCTGATGCATTGGCGGGGAATGATACTTATGATGCTGCTGGGCGCAATGCTTCTGGGCAGTTTTAGCTATGTGAGATCCCTTCCAAGACATCAGCCTCAAGACGAAAAAACCGAAGAAACGGATACTTCCACAGATCTGGAAGAGGAACTCACATTGACTGATACAATTAAAAAATATCTTACGAGCAGTTCCGAGGATCTTGAGGCCGCAATCAGAATATGGTTCGGAAAGGATTTGCCGGATCTGAATGCCGCGGTCAAGGAACAACTGCAAAAGGAGCTCACAGAGGAGCAGCTGACCAAGATAGATTATGTGCTGTATTATGAGGCGTTGTACAATGATAAGAAGAGTTTTCAGGACGAATCTGTTATGCAGCAGCTAGATATTGACAGCATTCAGCGGTGTGAACTGATATTTGGGGTAACTGCAGACGATTTAGAAAGGGCTTATAATCTGGAAAAAGTATATGAGGATTTCATAAAAAGTTCCGAACTCATTTCCATGATGTCGCAAAAATCCGGCATATCCGTTTCTGCCCTTGGGGAAATCTTTTGGTTGTCAAGGAGCTCCAGCGAACTGCTGAGCGGAACCGACACCTTTAAGGTCTCCATCCTTCATGACGATGAAAATATATGCCAAGGGCTTGCGGACATGGTAATAGAATATATTGAGGACAAACATCAGTTAATGACCGAACAGCGCGGCCCCCATGAAGTATCGCTTTTAAGCAGATCAATGGGCAAAATAAGCAAGCTGAGTATTCTCAGTAAGCAAAGAGAAATGTGGAGTACCATGTTGAGCCTGCAGAACAACTATGTCAGCCGGAAAAAGGCTTTTTCGGAGGGAGAATGGTATTATTATAATCTTCTGACCAACGGAAAGATAGCGGGAAATCCCTATGCCAAACCCAGCGATAGCCAAAAACAAAACGAAGACTCCGCCCAAAAGGATGACGTCTCTCCGGTCTCCGACACCACTCCCGGTATCAGCCTGAAATATGTGGTTATAGGAATGATTCTCGCATTGTTCCTCTACTTGTTTATTATATTCATAAAATATGTCCTGAACAAAAAACTCCGTTCTACGGATCAGCTGGCAGAGTTATATCACATATCACAGCTGGGTATTATTTCTGACAGCAAAAGGAAGCAAAAAGCCTTCGGCGCCATCGATCAGGCAATTCTCTCCCTGCATTACGGCAATGAGCATAAGCTCAGCCCAGAGGAATCCATGAATCTGGCCATGGCTAAATCTAAGCTGGCCATACAGAAAAATGGCCTGAAAGCGATCGGTCTTATCGGGTGCGGACTAAAGGGGCCGGCACTGAAATACTGTGAAAAAATGCAGGATGCCCTCAAGGCTGCCGATATCAAAGTTTTTATTTTGAATAATATATTGTATGACGCGGAAGCGATGGAAGCGCTTATGCAGGTCGATAGTGTGATATTGGTAGAGACAGCAGGAGTTACGCTATATACGGAAATCGCTCAGGAGCTGGAGCTGCTGCAAAGACAAGGCATCCCATTGCTTGGGGGAATCATTGCGGAATAAATTTGACAAGTACTTTCCCGCCTTCTGCAGGCAAAAGAAGCCGGATGTAAAAATACAAGGCTTCCCAGCGGAATCGTCCATTTTGAAGAAATTCAAAAGAACGATTTCACTCTGCAGATAAGGCGGGACTGCTAAAAAGAGCTTCCGTCTTTCAGGCCAGCGTCGTGAATCCTCACAGATTCTCCAGCGCCTTCAGCACCAGATCCTCATCATCATCGAACATATGGGAATACCTGTCAAAGATGGTTTTCTGCGTATCCCCCGACACTTTCTCTATCACCGGCAGAGGAACTCCCTTTCTCATGAGATTGCTGATGAATGTATGCCGAAAGCTGTGGCAGGTACAGTGGGGAATTTCCAGCTTCCTGCAGACTGAGGCCAGACGGCCGATGTATGTATCGTAGGTGTCGGTGAAGATTCTGTCTGCTCTGCTTCCCTCCCAGACCTGAAAGCCGTCCTTGTACAGCCCTACAACAGCCGGGCTCAGGGGGATCTTGCGGTTTTTCTTATTCTTTGTGGTGTCCTTTGGCGTGCCGTCCCGCAGAATTGTTTTGCTGATGTTCAGCCGCATTCTTTCATGCTTCCTATTTCTTGTCCCATCACTCTCTTTCCCTATCCCGTCACTCTCTGCCGCAGCACTGCAGGCAGCATCCCCTTCCTGACCGCACATTCCGCTCTTCTCTCCTGCCCCATGCTTCTGATAGGGAACGAGCACTTCAAAATCCGCCCATGTCAGCGCCATGCACTCTCCGATTCTGATCCCGGTATAGTATAAAATGTTCAGCATAAACCGGAAATTGCGGTCCCTGCTGTAAACGCCGTCTAAATACCCGTCTATCTTATTCCACTCTTCTCTTGTCACGATTCTGATCCTATCGGTTTTTCCTGCCTTCACGTTGTCCGCCCTTGCCAAGGGATGTTCGCTGATCAGACGTTTCCTATAGGTCAGGTTGATGAGCTTGCGGAACGTGGCGTTTAAAGTATTGATAGTCTCATCCTTATATTTCTCCCGGCATCTGGCAAACACATCTTCGTACATCTCCTCTGTTATATCATCTATGCGAGTATTCAGGGGAATAAACTCCCCCAGCATCTTTACATAGTAGGATGCATTCAGCATCGTAGCCTTGCTGTAATTCTGAGCCTTGGCCTTATTCTTCCACAGCTCATAGGATTCCTGAAGGGTTATCTCCCTGTTTTCCTCGCTCCCTCTGCTGTTTCTCCGTTTCAGAAGCGCCAGCTCCGTTCTCGCTTCATCCAGAGTCAAAAGGCCATATTTCCATTTTGCCTTATAATCATTTTTCTGTTTCTCGGCATTGTAGGTCTTGTAATTGTATTTGATGTCGTATCTCTTGGTACTTGTATTGTAGTAAATATTTCTATCCTCCGTCTTGATCCTCTTTTGTCCTGCCATGGGTTTTCTCCTTTGTATCTTTTGTTTTTCATTTTACTACAAAATCTATACAAAAGTCACTTGAAAAAAACAATAATGTAAAATGCCGGGCAAAAACATTTCTCTTTCCCTTCGTTTGTGGTAAACTAAATCTAAAAGCAGTTGTTTTGAATCGATGCTTCCCGCATTCTGCAGCCGAAAGGAGCCGGATATATGCAAAACAAGGCAAAACTTCCCATCGGAATCGAGAATTTTGAGGAAATCCGAACCGAAGGATTTTACTATGTGGACAAGACGGGACTGATCAAAGAGCTTCTGGACAACTGGGGAAAAGTGAACTTGTTTACCCGCCCCAGAAGGTTCGGCAAATCCCTGAACATGAATATGCTACAATATTTTTTTGAATATGGCTGCGATGCCTCCCTCTTTCAGGGTCTGGCAATCAGCCGGGAACATGATTACTGTAAAAGGTACATGGGGAGCTTTCCCGTGATATCCATAACCTTAAAAGGGGCGGGTGCCGGAGATTACGGCACCGCCCGGGATATGCTATGTTCCGTGGTCAGGCACGAAGCCATGCGCTTTCCGTTCCTCTCTAGCAGCTCCAAGCTTTCCTGCGAAGAAAAAAATCAATACAGAAAATTAGCAGAGACCGATGCAGCAAAGGCACATCAGCCCGCGCTGACGGACGAAGCCCTCATCAACAGCCTCTATGTCCTCTGCGCGCTGCTGCATAAGCACTATGGTCAAAAAGTCATTCTGCTCATTGATGAATATGACGTGCCGCTGGACAAGGCCCAGCAATTCGGCTACTATGACGAAATGCTTCTTCTGCTCCGGAGCCTATTTGCTCAGGCCTTGAAGAGCAATGGCAGCCTATATTTCGCTGTTCTCACCGGCTGCCTCAGGATAGCCAGAGAAAGCATTTTTACCGGATTGAACAATATGAATGTTTTCTCCATCACAGATGTCTTCTGCTGCACACAGTTCGGCTTCACCGCCGAGGAGGTGAGGACATTGTTGGCCTATTACGGCTTTGAAAAAAGCTTTGAGACCGTCAGGGAATGGTATGACGGGTATCGCTTCGGTGATGCGGAGATATACTGCCCTTGGGATGTGATCAATTACGCAAGGCTGCTGCGTTCGGAACCGGATGCATCGCCCAGAGCGTTCTGGGTCAATACCAGCGGAAACGATATCATCCGGCATTTCTTGGAAAAGGCTACACAAGGCACAAAACGGGAGCTGGAGGCTCTGGTAGACGGCGGATGTACCCTCCGGGGCATTGACCAGAATCTGACCTACAGGGATTTGTACAAAAGTATCGACAACCTATGGAGCGTGCTTTTTATGACCGGCTATCTGACCCAGAGGGGAAAGACGGCGGAGGGACTCTATCGGCTGACCATACCTAATCAGGAAATCCGGCAGATATTCGTTCAGCAGATACTGGAATGGTTCTGCGACGAGGCCGGCAGAGACGGTTCCGCATTGGACGACTTCTGTGAGGCATTCCTTCAGGCCGATAGGGAAACTGCAGAAAGAATGCTGAATATGTATCTAAGCAAAACCATAAGCATCCGGGATACGGGAGGACGCCGCGGAAGGCGGGAGAGCTTCTATCATGGCGTTCTGCTGGGGCTCTTGAGCCATAGGGAGGAATGGGCGGTCATCTCCAACGCAGAATCCGGCGACGGATACAGCGACATTCTCATCGAAGATGAGTCCAGAGCCGTCGGCATAGTAATTGAGCTCAAATATTCCGAGGACGGGGATCTGCACAAGAGCTGCGGGGAAGCTTTGAGACAGATAGCGCAGCTGAAGTATGAGACTCGCCTAAGGCAGGACGGCATGGAGACAATCTTTAAATACGGAATTGCGTGTCATAAAAAAAGATGTCAGATACTCCTGCAAAGGGACTGAGCACAATGCAGGAATCCAATAAAACGGCTCCTTTTTGGAAAGAATCAGATTCTCAGGATTCTTATCAAAAAGGAGCCGTTTTATCTTCATATCTCCCCTTCCGTTCACCGTTATAATATCTATTTCATTATTTTCTCTGTACTGCTTCAATATTGTATCAAAATTGCAAAATGCCGCTAATATGATCCGGTATTGGCTCTCTCTGTGGACGTTGTCAAATCCCCCCCTTACTACGAATTCTATACGAATCCCCGCCCTCCCCGGACCCTCCGGAGGCCCCCTGCGCCCGGGGCCGTGCGCAGGGGGCCTTTCGGGCGGCGAAAGTGG
>ERZ779626.446-NODE-446-length-24559-cov-19.624265_pt1 | contig 24559 bp, 24 predicted proteins | sample MGYA00514209_ERZ779626 | MGnify/ENA primary metagenome ERZ779626 (study PRJEB29562, sample SAMEA4376713) | mouse gut metagenome | isolation source: Cecum | study: EMG produced TPA metagenomics assembly of the A DSS colitis mouse model was used to assess the...
CGCCGAAAATACTTGGCTGGCGACGGCCTGGAAAGATAGGTAGTGCCGACACAGAGAAGCGGACAGTCTGTTGACTGTCCGCTTTCTTTATTTGCGAGGACTTCAGAGGCTGAAGTCCTCGTCTTTCAGATGCTCAAAGGTGGCCGCAAGGGGCTTGGGCGGGACGCGCTTGAGGGGGTCATAGCGGAAGCGGCGGCAGGAGCCGGAGCAGGTGACAATACCCTTTTTGACACACATCAGCTGCCCCTCGTCCAGGGGGGTGGCCCATTGGCAGTAGGCGCAGCGTGGGTCGATATTCTTTTCAAACAGCATGGCTATCCCTCTGTTCCATCGGTGATCTCTTCTCTATTATACACGATAATGCGGCAGATTGCCACATTTATTTCGCCAGAGGGACCGGCAGAGGGCTGCTAAAAACAGCCAGCCCGCCAGCGCGGACAGGGAGGATGCCGCCAGCGCTGTGGAAAAGTCCAGCGCGGCGATGGATTCCGCCTGCTCCGCCAGATAGTCCGCCACCGGGGCGGATAGGGGAAACAGCCGGGTAAGGCACCAGGTCAGCCCGGCGGCAATGAGTCCATGGCACAGCTTGCCCGCCAGATAGGTTTTTGCGGACAGTCCGCTGTCCACCAGGAAGGACAGTACCTGGCAGTGGACCGACAGCCCAGCCCACCCCAGCATGAAGGCCGCCATGGATACCCGACCCGCCAGATGTGTGCCGCCGCGCAGAGAGGACACACCGGAGGACAGCTCCAGCAGGCCCGCCACCAGCCGCCGGGCCCAGTCCGGCTCGAATCCGATCAGGGCCAGCAGCTCGGCCAGGGCGGCAAACGCGCCAAAGGCGGACAGCAGCTGGAGCACTACGGAAAAAAACACCACGAAGGCGCAGATGTTCAGTGTACTCTGCAATGAGCGGACCACGGCGCCGGTGAAGGCGGCGGGGACCGTGACCACCTGGATGGGCTTGGGCCGGGGGGAGGCGGCATGACGGCGTTCGCTTCCGCCATAAAAGCGGAACAGCAGCCCCACCAGCATCGACGCCAGGGCGTGGGTCAGGTAGAGGAGAAACCCCACCCTGCTGTCCCCGAAAATGCCCGCCCCCACCACCCCGAGGATAAATGCGGGGCCGGAATTGTTGCAAAAGGCCAGTAGGCGCTCCGCCTCCGGCTTGGAGCACAGCCCCTGCTGGTAGAGCTGGAGGGCGGTGCGCGCCCCCACAGGATAGCCGCCGATGAACCCCAGGGCCACCGCCGCCGCGCAGCTGCCGCTCACCCGGAACAGCGGGCGCATCAGCCCCTCAAGCGCCCGGCCCAGATAGGCCGCCAGCCCCAGATCCACTACCAGGGAGGACAGCACAAAAAAGGGGAACAGGGAGGGTACGATGACGTTGAAGCACAGCACCAGGCCGTCCTTTGCCCCGGCGATGGCCTCCCCCGGGGCGGCCACCAGCCCCGCCGTGGCGATGAGCAACGCCAGCCCCGCCAGAGCGTCCCGCACCTTTTGTTGTCTGAGCAGCCGAAGCACAGCGGCATCACCTCCGTGGGGAGAGCCTATGCGGGGAGGGGCGGCGGCTTGCCTGTCCCCCTTATATTTTCCGGGAAATTTCGGCGCGGACTGTGAAAAGGTACAAAGTGTCGGGGAGTTTTCCTTGTGCCGTTGGAGAAAATGTGGTATGCTGACGAAAAGAGGACGGCGGATCGGAGAGGCCGTCATAGGGGAGGCGCTGGTATGCAGTACGAGATCACCGAGCAGATCCCCCTGCTGGATGGGCAGGGGAACCTCACCCGGGCGGGGTACGCCAAGCGGCTGCTGCCCGTATATGACCGAAAAAAGGTGCGGGGCGGGATGACCCGGCTGAAGGAGTGGGACTATTACTATATCGGGAACAGCTGCTTCGGCCTGGCCCTTACCATCGCGGACAACAGCTATATGGGGTTGGACTCCATCTCCTTTTTGTCCTTTGAGGGGGAGCCCTGGGAGGTGACCCAAAGTCCCATGTCCGTGCTGCCCATGGGGCGGACGGGCCTGCCGCCCACCTCGGCGGCGGGGATTACCGCCAGCTCAGGCAAAAAGCACGCCATCCTGTTCCAGGTGGGGGAGGGCAAGCGGCAGCTCACCGCCCACATGGACGGCTTCAAGGATGGAAAGCCCCTGGACGCCCAGATCACCCTCACCGGGGAGCCGGAGGAATCCATGGTGATCTGCACCCCCTTTGAAAAGCCTGCCCACTTTTACTACAATCAGAAGATCAACTGTATGCGGGCGGAGGGCACGGTGCGCATCGGCGGGGAGGAGTACCGCTTTGATCCCAAGGACTCCTTTGCCGTGCTGGACTGGGGCCGGGGGGTGTGGACCTACCACAATACCTGGTACTGGGGCTCCGCCTCCGGGCTGGCGGAGGGGGTGGAATTCGGGTTTAATATCGGCTATGGCTTTGGGGACACCTCCGCCGCCACGGAGAATATGCTGTTCTATCAAGGCAGGGCCCACAAGCTGTCCAAGGTGGAGTTCGGCATTCCCATGAAGGATGGGAAGGAGGACTATATGACGCCCTGGCGCTTCACCAGCGATGACGGGCGCTTTGAAATGGACTTCGTGCCGGTGCTGGACCGGGCGTCATGCACCAGCGTGGGAATCATCAAGAGCGACCAGCACCAGGTATTCGGGCGCTTCAGCGGCACGGCGGTGCTGGACGATGGCACAGCCCTCCAGGTGCGGGATCTGTTCGGTTTCGCGGAAAAGGTGGAAAATAAGTGGTGAGCGCCCGCTCCGCCCCCCAGGATGGGGGGCGGGTGGGTTCGCCGCTTTAGTGCGGTAAAAATTTCTTGGGGAAAAGGGTTGACAAACGGGGCGCGCCTGCGTATAATGACAACAACAACCAAACACACCAAACCAGTGACGGAGAGAAGTACCCGGCGCGGCAGACCTTCAGAGAGCCCCCGATGGTGGGAACGGGGCGGCGAGCGGCCGGCGAATGGACTTCGGAGGGCGGACCGAACGGCTTGGGCCAAGTAGGGACCGACGGGCACCCACCCGTTATCCACCGGGGCGCGTATGATGGTACGCGTAAGCGAGCGGACGTTTTTCAACGTCAATTTGGGTGGTATCGCAGAAGCAATGGCTTTTGTCCCATGGGGGGACGAAGGCTATTTTCTTTTTCCTCCCCCGCTGCTGGCAAGGCGGGGTTCATCTGCCGCTCAAAATATTTTTTTGGAGGAAAAGAACATGAAAAAGCACAACACCATGAAGAGGCTCCTCGCCATTGCCGCCGCCGCGGCCCTAACCCTGTCCCTGTGCGCCTGCGGCCCAGCCTCTGAGCCGGGCGGACCTTCGTCGAGCGTGGACGGTTCCGCCGAGCCCAGCCAGGCCGTCTATAGCGTGGCCATCATCAAGCAGATGGACCACCCCTCCCTGGACGAGATCGCCCAGGCCATTGAGGCGGAGCTGGCCCAGCTGGCCGAGGACAATAAGGTGACCATCCAATACCACACCACCTCCGGCCAGGGGGACCAGAGCACCCTGAAGCAGCTGGCCGACCAGGCCGTCGCCGACAAGGCGGACGTGATTATCCCCATCGCCACCACCGCCGCCCAGATCGCCGCCGCCAGCGCCGAGGACACCCAGACCCCCGTGGTGTTTGCCACCGTCTCCGACCCGGAGGCGGCCGGGCTCACCGGGCTTCCCTATGTGACCGGCACCAGCGACGCGCTGAACACCCGCTTCATCATCGACATGATGCTGGCCCAGGACCCGGAGCTCAAAAAGGTGGGGCTGCTGTACTCCCTGTCCGAGGTCAACTCGGCCAAGCCCATCGCCGAGGCCATCGCCACCCTGGAGAGCAGGGGAATCGCATATGTGGAGCGGACCGCCAACACCAATGACGAAGTGATTACCGCCGTCTCCGCCCTCATTGCCGAGGGGGTGGACGCCATCTTTACCCCCACCGACAACATCATCGCCACGGCCGAGCTGGCCATCTATGAGGACCTGATCCAGGCGGGCATCCCCCATTACACCGGGGCGGACTCCTTTGTGCGCAACGGCGCCTTTACCACCTGCGGCGTGAATTACACCGATGTGGGCCGGCGCACAGCGGGCCTGGCATACCAGGTGATCGCCCAGGGCATGGACGGCATGGAGGATTTCTATCTGATGGACGGCGGCATCATCACCGTCAACACGGAGACCGCCGCGGGGCTGGGCACCGACTACTCTGTGTTCAGCACCATGGGCACCGTGGTGGAGGTCGTCACCACCGAGGACTGAGCCGCCTGACGGCGCGGGGCGCATACAGACGGACAAATTCGAACCGGCAGCGGAGATGAGAACAATCATTGGAAAAGACGTGCGCACGGGTGTGGGCCTGCTGGTGGGCAATAAGGAAATCTGCTTGAGATTGGGAGTACGAGAAAGGGTTAAATAAGGAGCCCCCGCCCCGGTGATGCCGGGGCGGGGCGGGAGAGGAGCGAAAAACCGTGCTGCAAATCGTACAGACCGCCCTGGAGCTGGGCTTCCAATATGCCCTGGTGGCCATGGCGCTGTTTTTAAGCTACCGTATTCTGGATATCGCCGATTTGACCACCGACGGCAGTTTTGTGCTGGGGGCGGCGGTGTCGGTGACGCTGACGGCGGCGGGCCACCCCGTCCTGGCCATCCCGGCGGCTATGGCGGCGGGGGCCTGCGCGGGCTTTGTCACCGCCTTTTTGCAGACCCGCCTGGGGGTGCCCCCCATCCTGGCGGGCATTATTACCAACACCGGGCTGTACACCGTAAACCTGATGGCCATGGGGTGGAAGTCCAACGCCAGTCTGCTCCGGGCGGACACCGTGTTCACCCTGCTCCGGGCGGCCGGGGTGGGCGGGGAGTGGTACGAGCTGCTGCTGTCCGCTGGCATCACGGCGGCGGCGGGCGTGCTGCTGTGGCTGTTTTTGGGCACCCGGCTGGGCCTGTCCATCCGGGCCACCGGCGACAACCGGGACATGGTGCGCTCCTCCTCCGTCAACCCGGCCTTTACGGTGACGGTGGGGCTGTGCCTGGCCAACGCCCTCACGGGGCTGTCCGGCGCGGTGGTGGGCCAGTACCAGAAGACGGTGGACACCAACATGGGCGCGGGCATCGTGGTCATCGGCCTGGCCTGCCTCATCATCGGCGAGACGGTGGTGGGCCGGGGGGGAATAGGCAGGGGCATCCTGGCCGTCATGGCGGGCTCCGTGGTCTACCGTTTCATTTACGCCGCCGTCCTTAACACCAGGATTGTGCCCATTGAGTGTTTAAAGCTGGTCACCGCCCTGGTGGTGGCGCTGGCCATTGCCGCCCCAGCCATCAAGAGCGGCGTTATGTTTCAAAAGCGCCGCCTGGCGGCGGGACGAAGGGGGGCGTGCTGACATGCTGCGCATCGAGCACATCTCTAAAACCTTCAATCCGGGTACGGTCAATGAAAAGACGGCGCTGTCGGATTTGTCCCTCCACTTGAAGCCAGGGGATTTCGCCTCCATCATCGGCTCCAACGGGGCGGGCAAGTCCACCCTGCTGGGCGCCATCGCGGGCAGCTTCATTGTGGACAGCGGTTCCATCGCCCTGGATGGCAGGGACATCACCTTTACCCCCGACCACCGGCGCAGCGTGGTCATCGGGCGGCTGTTTCAGGACCCCCTCCGGGGTACCGCGCCGTCCATGACCATTGAGGAGAATCTGGCCCTGGCCTACCTGCGCTCCGCGCAGGAGAGGACCAACCCCTTCAGCCGCATCCGAAGGAGGGACAAGGAGTTTTTTGCCGAAAAGCTCAAGCTGCTGGGCATGGGCCTTGAGGACCGAATGCGCCAGCCGGTGGGGCTGCTGTCCGGCGGGCAGCGCCAGGCCCTCACCCTGCTGATGGCCACCCTGGTCACCCCCAAGCTGCTGCTGCTGGACGAGCACACCGCCGCCCTGGACCCGGGCACGGCGGAAAAGGTGCTGGAGCTCACCCAGACCATCGTGGCGGACAACCGCATCACCTGCCTCATGGTCACCCACAACATGAAGCAGGCCCTGGAGCTGGGCAGCCGCACGCTGATGATGGCGGACGGGAACATCGTGCTGGACGTGTCCGGGGAGGAGCGGGCGGGCATGACGGTGGACGACCTGCTGCGCCGGTTCCGGGCGGGGACAGGCCATGAACTGGACAACGACCGCATGCTGCTGTCCGATTGAACGGGAGCGCCCCCCGGCAAGGCTGGGGGGCGCTCTTGCCATTTTGGGCAGGGCATGTTAAAATGAAGAAACGGGTTTGGGCTGGCCGCGCCAAAGAAAAGCGCAGGGGAAGCCCCAGACTATGATAACGAGGGGAAATAAATGGAGACAATTATACAAATTCTGAGCCGGGAGCTGGATCGTCCGGCCCAGCACGTGGAAAACATCATCACCCTGCTGGACGAGGGGAACACCGTCCCCTTCATCGCCCGCTACCGCAAGGAGCTCCACGGGGCCATGGACGACCAGCTCATCCGCCAGCTGGCGGACCGCTTGCAGTACCTGCGCAATTTGCAGGCCCGCCGGGATGAGGTGAGGCAGTCCATTGAGAACCAGGGGAAGCTGACGGACGAGCTTTCCGCCGCTATTGACGCCGCCGCCACCCTGGCGGAGGTGGAAGACCTTTACAGGCCCTATAAGCAGAAGCGCCGCACCCGGGCTGCCATGGCCAAGGAGAAGGGGCTGGAGCCGCTGGCCCTGCTGGCCTTTGCCCAGGGCCCGGCGGTGGACATGGCGGGGGCGGCGCTGGAGTATATTGACCCAGAAAAGGGGGTGGAGACCGCCCAGGATGCCCTCCAGGGGGCCTCCGACATCATCGCCGAGCTGATCTCCGACGACGCCGGGGTGCGCGGGATGCTGCGGGAGCTGTACTGGCGGCGGGCGGCCATTACCTCCAGGGCGGCGGCCAAGGATGCGGAGGACAGCGTATACCGCCTATACTATGAGTTTTCAAGTTCGCTGTCCAAAACCCAAGGGCATCAAATTCTCGCCATAAACCGGGGGGAGCGGGAGGAAATCCTCAAGGCCGGCGTGGAGATGGACCGGGAGACTGCCCTGGTGGCCCTGCGGCGCAGGGTGGTGCCCGGAAGGGCGGCTATGGAGTTTGTGAAGGCCGCCGCCGAGGACGCCTATGACCGGCTGATCGCCCCCTCCCTGGAGCGGGAGGTGCGCTCCGAGCTGACGGACCGGGCCAACGAGGGGGCCATCGGCCAGTTTGCCCTCAATTTGAAGCCCCTGCTCATGCAGCCCCCGGTGAAGGGCTTTGTCACCATGGGGCTGGACCCGGGCTACCGCATGGGGTGTAAAGTGGCGGTGGTTGACCCCACCGGCAAGGTGCTGGACACCACGGTGGTCTACCCCACCCACGGGGAGCGGGGGAAGAACGAGGCCATCGATAAGCTGGCCGTCCTCATCAAAAGGCATAAGGTGGCCCATATCGCCATCGGCAACGGCACCGCCAGCCGGGAGACGGAGCAGATGGCGGTGGAGCTGATCCGCAAGGTGGGGGGCGGGGTGAGCTACGCCATTGTGAACGAGGCGGGTGCGTCGGTGTACTCCGCGTCCAAGCTGGCGGCGGAGGAGTTTCCCGAATTCGATGTGAATCTGCGTTCGGCGGTGTCCATCGCCCGGCGGCTCCAGGACCCCCTGGCGGAGCTGGTGAAAATCGACCCCAAATCCATCGGCGTGGGCCAGTACCAGCACGACATGCCCCAGGCCAGGCTGGGCGAGGCGCTGGACGGGGTGGTGGAGGACTGCGTGAACGCGGTGGGGGTGGACGTGAACACCGCCTCCGCACCGCTGCTCACCCGGGTGGCGGGGCTGAACGGCACCACGGCAAAAAATATTGTGAAGTACCGGGAGGACAACGGCCCCTTTACCACCCGGAAGCAGATTTTAAAGGTGCCGAAACTGGGCCCGAAGGCCTTTGAGCAGTGCGCGGGCTTCCTGCGGGTGCCGGAGAGCAAGTTCCCCTTGGATAACACCGCTGTCCACCCGGAGAGCTACGCCGCGGCGGAAAAGCTGCTGGCGCTGTGCGGCCATGACATGGCCGATGTGAGGGCGGGGAAGCTGGGCGACCTGAAGGGCCGGCTGACGGCCTACGGGGAGGAAAAAGCGGCTGCGGCGTGCGGCGTGGGGGTGCCCACCCTGCTGGACGTGGCGGCGGAGCTGGTCAAGCCGGGGCGGGACCCCCGGGACGAGCTGCCCGCCCCGGTGCTGCGCACCGATGTGCTGGACGTGAAGGACCTGAAGCCAGGCATGGAGCTGAAGGGCACGGTGCGCAACGTCATCGACTTTGGGGCGTTTGTGGATGTCGGCGTCCACCAGGACGGGCTGGTGCACATCAGCCAGATCTGTGACCGCTTCATCAAGCACCCCTCCCAGGTGCTCAGCGTAGGGGACGTGGTGACGGTGTGGGTGAGGGAAGTGGACGAGAAGAAAAAGCGCATCTCGCTGACCATGCGAAAGGACCAGGTGAAATAGCCCGCGGGCGGGGCGTCACGCCGGGCGTTTTCCTGCGCCCGCATCCAGTCCCGGCGCGACGCCTCGGGACGGCCCTGGAAGGGAACAGCATTGCCCGGGGATGGCGACCATGACCATATCCCGGGCGAGTAAAAAGGAGGGCCTGACATGGCCGGGAAGCTCTATCTGGTGCCCACCCCCATCGGGAACCTGGGCGACATCAGCCGCCGGGCGGCGGAGATTTTGGAGGGGGCGGACTTCATCGCCGCAGAGGACACCCGGGTGACGGTGAAGCTGCTCAACCACCTGGAGCTGAAAAAGCCCATGACCGCCTACCACCGCCACAACTGCGAGACGGCGGGCGCCGCCATCCTGCGGCGCTTGCAGGGGGGGGAGAGCTGCGCCCTGGTGACCGACGCGGGCACCCCCGCCATCTCCGACCCTGGGGAGGACCTGGTGGCCCTGTGCGCCGCCGGTGGGGTGGAGGTGGAGGCCATCCCAGGGCCCTGCGCTCTGACGGTGGCGCTGTCGGTGTCCGGCCTGCCCACCGGGCGGTTCACCTTCGAGGGGTTCCTGCCGCTGAACAAGAAAAACCGCCGGGTCCGGCTGGACGCCCTGGCGGACGAGACGCGCACCATGATCTTCTACGAGGCCCCCCACAAGCTGCGCGCTACCCTGGACGATCTGGCGGACGCCCTTGGCCCAGACCGCCGCCTGGCGGTGTGCCGGGAGCTGACCAAGCTCCACGAGGAGGTGCTGCGTACCACCATTGGGGAGGCCCAGGCGCGCTACGCCGCCCAGGAGCCCCGGGGGGAGTTTGTGCTGGTGGCGGCGGGCCGCCCCGCCCAGGAGGAGGCGCCGGACGGGGATGGGGCCCTGGCCCGGGCGGAGGAGCTGCGCCGGGCGGGGCTGCCCCTGAAGCAGGCGGCGGCCCAGGCGGCGGAGGAGTTCGGGGTGAAAAGGCGCGGGCTGTACAATCAGATGCTGGAGCGGGAGCGGGACTAGGGCCTGCTTGAAAATTGCCAACATGTCCAAACAGCGCCTAAGGGGAGCGGCGGGGAGGCCCGCCGCTTTGCCGTTCCCATTTTTGGAAATTTACTGCCAATACTTACCTGTGTCGCCAACGGCTGGAAATGATAACGTATGGTATAATGTATCTGGAAAATTTTACCGTGCAAATTGAGGGCGGAATTTGTCGAAAAAGTGAAAACGCAGAAAAAAGGGGAAAACAAAAAAAGCCGCCATTCCGGCGGCTTTTCGTACAGCGGTAGGGCGGCGGGGAATTATTTGCTGCCCAGATCTTTCAGACAGCTCACGCAAACATTTTTCCCCTTGAAGGAAGTGATCTCGCGGGAATCCCCACAGAAAATGCAGGCAGGCTGATACTTGTTCAAAATGATGGAAGGCCCGTCCACATAGATTTCCAGGGGGTCGCGCTCTGCGATGTCCAGGGTGCGGCGCAGCTCGATCGGCAATACGATGCGCCCCAGCTCATCGACTTTTCGAACGATTCCGGTTGCTTTCATTTGCGGTGTCCTCCTTGCGCCATGGCATGAATTTTTTCACAACTCATACTACGCCTTTATTATAACACAACGTATAACTTTGTCAATCAAAAAATTGGGGAAAATCCGTAATTATTGGGAACTCTGTCGAATTGTGCCATGGCGGCCTTTTCCTGGGACATGAATTTGTGCGCGCTGCCGTATATATAGGGGGACGAGCAAAGGGGGGACCGAGATATGGCGATGTCGCTGATCTGGACGGCAATGGTGGGTGCGGCCATTCTGTGCGGGCTGGCCACGGGAAACGGCCCGGCGGTGGCCCGGGGGGCGCTGGATGGGGCGGCGGCCGGGGTGGAGCTGTGCCTGTCCATGATGGGGGTGCTGTGCCTGTGGATGGGGGTGATGGAGGTGATGGAGCGCTCCGGCATTGCCCGGGGGCTGACCCGGCTGCTCCGGCCCGCCGTCAGGCGGCTGTACCCGGACTTTGCCCGGGACGAAGGGGTGATGGACGCGGTGAGCGCCAACCTGTCCGCCAACCTGCTGGGGCTGGGCAACGCGGCCACCCCCCTGGGGCTGGAGGCGGCCCGGCTGATGGCCCGGCGCAGCCCCGGAACGGCGTCGGACGGCCTTTGCATGCTGGTGGTCACCAACACCGCGTCATTACAGCTCATCCCTACCACGGTGGCCTCCCTGCGCGCGGCGGCGGGGAGCGCCAACCCGTTTGATATCCTGCCGGCGGTGTGGCTGGCGTCGTCCGTCTCGGTGGCGGTGGGAATTGCGTCGGCCAAGCTGTTCTCCCGGGTGTGGAGGTAGGCCATGGAGCTGATGTTCACCATGCTGGTGCCCGTTCTGATGCTGGCGGTGGCCCTGTGGGGGCTTTACAGGCGGGTAGACCTGTGGGGGGCGCTCACCGATGGGGCGGAAAAGGGGCTGAAGGTGTCCCTGCGGATCATGCCGCCCCTCATCGGGCTGCTGACGGCTGTGTATATGCTGCGCGCCTCCGGGGCGCTGGAGCTGCTGGGGGAGGCGGTGGGGCCGCTGCTGTCGGCGGCGGGCATTCCTGTGGAGACCATCGGGCTGCTGCTGGTGCGCCCGGTGAGCGGCTCCGCCGCCCTGGGGGTGGGGGCGGAGCTCATCGAAACCTACGGTCCCGACTCCCTGGTGGGGCGGACGGCGGCGGTGATGCTGGGCTCCACCGAGACCACGTTTTACACCATCGCGGTGTATTTTGGCGCGGCCAAGGTGGGCAGGACCCGGTATGCCGTCCCGGCGGCGCTGTGCGCGGATATCGCCGGGTTCCTGGCGGCGTCCTGGGCGGTGCGGCTGCTGTTTTGAGCTTTTATGGTTCCTCCTGCCCCGGGATGGTGAGCTTGGGATTGGGTGCGCTGAGGTATATCTCCTCGCAGTCCCGCTGGGCTTCGATCAATATCTGAATGGCTTTTTCTGTGTTCCGCATGAGATGGAGGTACATTTCTTTATAATCTGCCATGCTTATCACCTCTTTGACAGTATAGCATTGTTTAGCAAAGTTGGTCAACCGCAATACTAAACAATGTTCTATAATGTTTTACCAAGGAGTGATATGATGGCAAAAACGCAAACTCAAATTGGCATTCGTGTTACGAATGATTTTAAGGCTCGCCTTGAAAGGCAGGCTGATAAGGAGCGGCGTTCTGTCTCTAATTTAATCCTCAAAGTAATGGAAGAATACCTGGAACAACAGGAAAAACAGTCATAAAAAGTCCCCACCCGGTTTCGGGTGGGGACTTTTTTCGTCTCTGGCTTATTCCTCCGCCATGGCCTTGGCCGCGGCGATGGCCTTCTCCTGGGCGGGGCCGGGGCACTCCTCATAGCGCACAAAGCGCTGCACATAGGAGCCCCTGGATTGGGTCATGGCCCGCAGGTCGATGGCGTAGGTCATCATCTCGGCCATGGGGGCCTCGGCGGTGATGGTCTGCTGGCCGCCGCCGATGGGCTGCATGTCCATCACGCGGCCCCGGCGCTTGTTCAGGTCGCCCAGCACGTCGCCCATGTAGTTGTCGGGCACGGTGACCTTCAGCTCCACCACCGGCTCCAGCAGCACGGGGGACGCCTCGGGCAGGGCGGCCTTATAGGACAGCTGGGCGGCGGTCTTGAAGGCGATTTCGGAGGAGTCCACGGGATGGTAGCTGCCGTCGTACAGGGTGGCCTTCAGGTTGACCATGGGATAGCCCGCCAGGACGCCGTGGAGGCAAGCCTCCCGCAGGCCCTTCTCGACGGCGGGGAAGAAGTTCTTGGGCACCGCGCCGCCCACGACCTCCTCGCAGAACTCCAGGGATTCGCTCTCGCAGGGCTCGAAGCGGATCCACACGTCGCCGAACTGGCCGGAGCCGCCGGTCTGCTTCTTGTGACGGCCCTGCTTGGACACCGGCTTACGGATCTTCTCCCGGTAGGCCACCCGGGGCTCGGACAGCTCCACGTCCACGTTGAAGCGGCTCTTGAGCTTGTTCACCAGCACGTCCATCTGGATATCGCCGGCGGCGGTTACCACCATCTGGTGGGTCTCGGCGTTATTGAGCACGCTGAAGGTGGGGTCCTCCTCGTTGAGGCGGCCCAGGCCGGCGGCAATCTTGTCCTCCTGGCCCCGGGTCTTGGGGGCGATGGCGCGGGAGAAGTTGGGCTCGGCGAAGGGGATGGGATCCAGCTTGACGAACTTCCGGGCGTCGCACAGGGTGTCGCCGGTCTTGATGCGGTCCATCTTGCCGATGGCGCCGATATCGCCGCAGCCCAGCTCCTTGACCTCCTCGCTCTTCTTGCCCCGCATGGTGTACAGCCGGCCCAGCTTCTCATTCTGGCCGGAGGCGGCGTTCACCAGGGTCATGTCGGAGGTGAGACTGCCGGAGATGACCTTGACGAAGGAGAACTTGCCGTACTGGTCGGCCATGGTTTTGAACACGAAGGCGGCGGGCACCGCGCCCTGGGAGACGATGAAGTCCTCGTGCTCGCCGTCCTTGTTGGTGGCGGAGGCGGGGACGCCCTCCAGGGGGTTGGGCAGCAGGTCCACAATGAAGTCCAGCAGCATCAGGGTGCCCAGGCCGGTGTAGGAGGAGCCGCACACCACGGGGACCAGGGAGCAGTCCCGCACGCCGGAGCGCAGGCCCTGCATGATCTCGGCATAGGTGAAGGTCTCGCCGGAGAAGAACTTCTCCATAAATTCCTCGCTGGTCTCGGCCACGGACTCCATGAGTTGGTCGTACAGCTCGTCTACCACGCTCACCTTGTCCTCGGGAATGGGGACCTCCTTGCGCTTGTTGCCGTCGGGCTCAAAGGCGCGCTTGTGGATCACGTCCACCACGCCGGTGACCTTTTTACTCTCGTCCCAGATGGGGACCACCACCGGGGCCACGCTCTTGCCGAAGCACTCGCGCAGGGTGTCGAAGGCGGAGTTGAAGTCGATGTTGTCCTCGTCCATTTTGGAGATGTAGACGATGCGGGGCAGCCTGCGCTGGTCCAGCAGCCGCCAGGCCCGTTCGGTGCCCACGGAAAGGCCGCCCTTGGCGGCGCACACCAGCACCCCCGCGTCGGCCACGGACAGGCACTCGGCCACCTCGCCGGCGAAGTCGAAATTGCCGGGGGCGTCCAGCACGTTGATCTTGCAGCCGTTATATTCCACGGGGGCCACGGCGGCGGAGATGGAGATCTGGCGCTTGATCTCTTCAGGGTCGTAATCGCAAACGGTGTTGCCGTCGGTGGTCTTGCCCAGACGGTCGATCACACCGGTCATGCGCAGAAAGCTCTCCACGAGGGTGGTCTTGCCGTTGCCGCCATGGCCCAGCAGACAGATGTTGCGGATATTATGGGGAGAATAGCTCATAGTTTGTTCCACTCCTTAAACGATTAGTGCTCGGGCCAAGGCTCGGCCAAAGCGTCACTAACGATAAGTATACAATAAATCCCGACATTTGGCAACGGTTATTTGAGGAAAATGACGAATCTTTTTTCCAGGGCGGGGCGGAATTTTTCTGTACAAGGGCGGGGCGGTGTGGTAAAATGGCTTTGACCGACCTCCACTTCGGTCCAACCGGCGGGCAGAGAGCCGCGGGCGGGAAAGCGCGTTCCCGCCCGGAAGGGACGCCCGCCGCTGTGCCAATGCGCTGGCACTCTAAATATTTTGCTGGAGGTATTTTTATGCGCAAAATCACTGTCCGCGATCTGGTCCTGGCCGCCATGGCGGCGGCGCTGTACGCTGTGATGGGCTATTTCGGCAATGTATTCGGCCTGACCTTCGGCCCGGTGCAGATCCGCTTTGCCGAGGCCCTCACCGTCCTGCCCTTCCTGTTCCCCGCCGCCGCGCCGGGGTTGGCCATCGGCTGCCTCATCACCAACCTGTTGTCCCCTTATGGGCCGATGGACATCATTTTCGGCACTCTGGCCACCGCTGTCGCCGCCGGCCTCACCATGAAGATGCCCAAGTGGTACCTGGCGGCGCTGCCCCCCATTCTGGTCAACGCCCTCATCCTGCCCCCCATGTGGGCCTGGGCGGAGGTGGGGGCGGTGAACGCCGCGTTCTGGATGGCCTGCGGCTTCAACGCCGTGACGTTTATCCTTGGCGAGGCCCTGGCCTGCTATGTGCTGGGAACGCTGCTGCTCAAGGCGCTGGCCCGGGTGGAGTTTCTGCGGCCCGCCATGCGCCCTGCGGCCCAGGCCCCCTCGGCTTGAAATAACGGGAAAGCCCCCGGACGGTGGAGCGTCCGGGGGCTTTCCTGTTTTTCGCTGTGTTCGGCGGGCGGCGCGGGAAAGGGTCAATCAGCCTTTTGCACGAATTTGGCGATGGCGTCGCTCATCTTTTGGGCGGTGCCGGGGCCGTACTGGTCCAGGTTTTCCCGGAACCTGGGGTCGTTTGCATACATCTGGCCCAAGCAGGCCAGGATGCCGTCGGTGCAGCGGTAGTGGTACTTGGTGATGTGCTCCTGCCAGCGCTTCACCAGGGCCTGGGCCTCCTCCCCCTCCGGGCCGGCGCACCTGCCGAAGGCGGCGAAAATCTCCTCCATCTCGGCCTGGATCTGCGCCTCTTTTTCCGGGGTGTAGTCCTTGTGCTTTTCCCGGCTCTCCAGGAACGCCTCGGTATTGCCCCAGCGCTCCGCCGCCTCCTGGGCGTATTGGTCCCGCACCGCCTCCCAGTCTGCCTGGGTGGGCTTGGGTCTTTCGTCATACATGGGATTCCCTCCAATCGTCTCGTCAACCAGCCGAAGCATGTCGTCCAGCCGCTGCCGCTTCATCAAAAGCAGGCTGCGGTGCTTTTTCAGCGCCTCGGTCCGGTCATGGTCCGGGGCGGACAGGATGCGCCCGATCTGCTCCAGCGGCACGCCCAGCTCCCGGTAAAACAAAATCTGCTGCAAAGCCGCCATGGTCATATCGTCGTAAAAACGATACCCGGCCGGGGTGACCTGGGCGGGCTTGAGCAGCCCGATCTCATCGTACCAGCGCAGGGTGCGCACGCTGACCCCCGCCAGCCGCGCCGCCTGGCTCACGGAATACCGCATCCTTCTCACCTCCAGGGGACAGTCTAACCCATGACGTTACGGGAGAGTCAAGCGCTTTTTTATGGAGCCGCATGTTTCACGTGAAACGTTAGTTCTAAATCCAAGCCGCGCGCAGCCGCTCCGCCGCCCCGGACAGCTCCTCCCCGGTGAGCCCCGCGAAGCCCAGCACCACCGTGGAGGGCAGGGGCGGGACGGCGTGGCAGTACCGGCTCAGGGGATGGACCCGGACGGACTGGGCCGCCGCCCGCTCCACCAGCTCCCCCTCGGAGTACCGGGGCAGGGTGAGCAGGAAGTGCAGCCCCGCGTCCCCCCCGGAGATGGCCGCGCCGGGGATGGCGGACAGCGCCCCGGTGAACAGGGCGCATTTTCTGCGGTACAGGTTGCCGGTGCGCCGCAGGTGCCGCCCGTACAGCCCCTGGGCGATGAAGCGGCGCAGGCTCTCCTGCTCGAACCGGGAGACGGTGCAGGCCCCGTGGGAGAAGGTGCGCCGGTAGCGCTCCAGCAGCGGGGGGGGCAGGATCATGTAGGCCACCCGGATGGCGGGGGCGATGGAGCGGGAAAAGGTGCCCATGTACACCACCCGGCCCGCCCGGTCCAGTCCCTGGAGGGCGGGTATGGGTCGGGAGGCGTAGCGGAATTCGCTGTCGTAGTCGTCCTCAATGAGAAAACGCCCAGGCTGGGACGCCGCCCAGTGGAGCAGGCGGCTGCGCCGCCCGGCGGGCATGGTCACCCCCAGGGGGAACTGGTGGGAGGGGGTGACATAGGCCAGCCCCGCGCCGCTGCACTCCAAGGCGTCCGGGTCCATCCCCTCCCCGTCCACCGGGATGGGGAGGGCCTGCCGCCCGTGGAGGGCGGCGGCCGCGTAGGCGGCGGGATAGCCCGGGTCCTCCAGGGCGACGGCCCTTTGCTCGGGCAGCAGCTGGAGCAGCAGGGACAGCAGATAGTCCGCCCCCGCCCCCACCACCACCTGCTCCGGTGAGCAGCGCACCCCCCGGTACTGGGCCAGCAGTCCGGCCAGGGCGGCCCGCAGGGGCTGGTCCCCCTGGGGGTGGCCCCGCTGGAGCAGGCCGGGGTTTTCGTACACCGCCTCCTTGGTGATCCGCGCCCAGGAGGAGAAGGGAAAGGCGGACGTGTCCACCGCCGAGGTGGAGCAGTCGTAGGCCCAGCGGGACGGCTCCGGGGGCGGTGGGACGTCCACCGGGGGGGGGGCGGCGGGGATGGGGGGGAGCAGGTGGGCGCACACATAGCCGCTGCGGGGCTTCGCCAGCACGTAGCCCTCCGCCGCCAGCAGGGAGTAGGCGGTCTCCACCGTGCTCATGCTCACCCCTGCCAGGGCGCACATGCGCCGCTTGGAGGGCAGCTTCTCCCCCGGGGACAGCGCCCCGGACTGGATGGCCCCGGCGATATGGCGGTAAAGTTGGCCGTACAGGGGGGCGTCCCCGGTGAACACGGGGAGGGGGAAGGATGCGTCCATAGGCAGGCCACCTCGGCGGCGGGGACAATTCTGACCCCGTAAAAAAGTTGAAAACTGGAACTGGAAACCATGTCAGTTTTACATATAATAACACCAGAACCAGGGGCCGTCAAGGCCCCGGAAGGAGTTGAAAAGGATGAACCAATCTAAAAACCGGGAAATGATCCTAAGACTATGCGTGGCGGCTATGATGACGGCGCTGGTGGCGGCAGGCAATTTCGCGCGCATTGTCCTGCCCCTCTCGGTGGGCGGCGTCACCGCGTTCACCCTGGGCAATATCATGTGCACGCTGTCCGGGCTGCTGCTGGGGCCCTGGTGGGGCTTTGCCGCCGCCGGACTGGGGTCGTTCCTCTATGACCTGACGCAGGGGTATTATGCGCATGAAGCCTTCATCACGTTCTTTGTCAAGGGCGTGTACGGCCTGGTGTCGGGCCTGGTGATGTATTACGGGTTCGTCAGGCTGCTGAAGAGGGAGCGGGACAGCTATCCGGCCATGCTGGCGTCCTCCCTGTGCGCGGCGCTGGCCTTCCTGGTGGTTTACTCGGTGAAGGTCTATTTCTACAACGGGATGCTCATTGAGGGATTCACCACGCCGGTGCAGTGCTGGGCGCTGATTGTGGGAAAGCTGCCTGCCACGCTGGTGAACGGCGGGCTGGCTGTGATCTGCGCCCCTGTCCTGGGCGTGGCCATCCGCAAGGCGCTGAAGGAGGCCCGCCTGGAGCAGAAGCTGGCGATGTGAGCCTCCCGCCCCGGCACGGCGCAAGGCCGGGCCGCGGTGAGAACATGAAAACCCCCCGGCTTTCGCCGGGGGGCCTTCATTTTTTGAGAAAAGAGAGAGGGAGGAGATTGTCTGGTTTTGTACCTGACGTGATTATAATACCAGAGCCCCCCTGGGAAGTGTTGGACAATTTGAGAACCTTTTGTGAAGAAATCGTGAACGTCGTGAAATTTCTATGAACTCTGAGAAAAATATAACAAAATAGGAGGAAATCCGACAAAACCCGGCGTCACCGGCGGCCGCGGTAGGAGGAGGCGGGACGGCGGCCCCCCGCCCGGCTGTACCGCCGCCGGGCCTTGCGGCGGGGAAGGATGACGCTGAGGAAAAAGACCAGCACCGCCAGCAGCAGCACGCCGGCGGCGAGCAGCGCCTTCACCCACCACAGGGACCAGTAGTGCTTGATCTGCTGCACGGTGTAGAGGAATTCGGAGCGCTCCACGCTGCTGCCGGCCACCATGTCCAGGGTGCCGTACTCTATATCGCCGTACCGCAGAGTGACGGTGCCCAGCTTCTGCCCGGCGGCGATGGGGGCCTCCACCGGCTCCTCCGGCAGGTCAAAGTCCAGCTCCGCCTTTTTGGGGTCGTAGTCCGAGGGCATGGTGGCCTCGATGCTGCCCGTGGGCTGGGCCAGCACGTAGTCCGCCTGGTCGGACAGGGATACCTTCACCTCCCGCATCACGTTTTCCGTGTCCTGATCCAGCAGGGTGGTGCGGTGGAAGTTTTGAAAGGCCCACTCCAGCAGCCGCTTGGTCTCGGAGAAGGACCAGAAGTGGCGGCCGTTTTCGTCCACGGTGTCCTCGGTGCCCAGCACCACGCAGTAGAAGGTGCGCCCCAGCTCGTCCACGGCGGCGGAGGCCAGGCAGCGCCCCGCCTCGCCGGTATTGCCCGTCTTGATGCCGATGGCCTTGCCGTATGTATAGCCGATGGCGTAGAAGCTGCTGAGCAGGCCGTTGGAGGAATAGATGGTCCGCTCCGGCTGGAGATTGGTGGCCGGAAGGGTGTGGGAGGGCGAGCGCACGATGGTGCGGAAGGTCTCGTTCTCCATGGCGGCGGAGGCCATGAGGTAGACATCATAGGCGGTGGTGTAGTGCTCCGGGTCGTGGAGGCCGTGGGGGTTCATGAAATGGGTGTCTGCCATGCCCAGCGCCTGGGCCTTGGCGTTCATCCGGGCCACAAACTCCGCCGAGGTGCCCGCCACCGCCTCAGACAGGATATTACACGCCTCGTTGCCGGAGGGGAGCAGGTCGCAGTACAGCAGGTCCAGCACCGTCAGGATCTCTCCGGCCTTGATGCCCGCCGTGGAGCTGTCCCAGGGCAGGTTCACCGCCTGGGCGGAGGCGGTGACCAGCGTGTCCAGGGAGATCTCCCCCGCGTCCACCGCGTCCAGCACCACCAGGGAGGTCATGATCTTGGTGATGGAGGCGGGATACATCCGCTGGCGGGCGTTGAAGTCGTAGAGCACCTCGTTGTTATCACCGTCCACCAGGATGGCGGCACGGCAGTTGGGCTGGGGGTCGTCCAGGGCCAGGGCGGGGCAGACGAGGGACAGCGACAGCAGCGCCGCCAGAAGCAGGGAAAGAAAAGGATATTTTTTCATAGGAATCTCCCGCGATCTATGTTATAATATATCGTGCCGTCCGGGGACGGCGGGCGGAAAGAGCGGTACAAAACCATTATATCAGAAAGTTTTTCCCCTTGCAACTGGGAGAAACCGGGTTTGGGGAGAATTTGGAGGGACAAAATGAAGCTTGGCCGGGGGGATGGGCGGACGCTGGCGGCGGTGATGGCGGCCGGGGCCGCGATGGCGCTGTGCTTCGCGCTGCGGGGCGCGGCAATGGAGCCCCTGCGCCGGCTGCCCCACGAGCCGCCGGCCGCGGCCCAGGCGCAGGGGACGCAGCTGGTGGATATCAACAGCGCGGGGCTGGAGGAGCTGATGTCCCTGCCCGGCATTGGCCAGGTCCGCGCCCAGGCCATTTTGGACGACCGGGAGGAGAACGGCCCCTACCGCTACCCGGAGGAGCTGGTCCGGGTGAAGGGGATCGGCGAGGGGATTTTGGAGAATATTTTGGACCAGATCACAACAGGAGGATACGCAGATGCCCAAAATACTGGTGGTTGACGACGAACGGGTGATGGTCAAGGGGATCAAATTCAATTTGGAGAACGAGGGCTATCAGGTGGACACCGGCTCCGATGGCGAGGAGGCGGTGGACAAGGCCCGCACCGGGCAGTTCGACCTCATTATACTAGACCTGATGATGCCCAAAATCGACGGGCTCCAGGCGTGCATGAAGATTCGGGAGTTTTCCAACGTGCCTGTCATCATGCTCACCGCCAAAGGCGAGGACACGGATAAGATTATCGGCTTTGAGTGCGGGGCGGACGACTACATCACCAAGCCCTTTAACATCCTGGAGCTGAAGGCCCGCATCCGGGCCCTGCTGCGCCGGGCGGGGGCCGCCGCCCAGCAGCAGCGGGAGGCGGACCGGCTCACCCAGGGGGCCATCACCCTGGATCTCAGCGAGCGGGCGGCCTGGCGGGACGGGGAGCCGGTGGAGCTCACCGCCAAGGAATTTGACCTGATGGCCTTGCTGATGCAGAACCCGGGGCGGGTGTACAGCCGGGAGAACCTGCTCAATCTGGTGTGGGGCTATGAGTATATCGGGGAGTTCCGCACCGTGGACGTGCACATCCGCCGCCTGCGGGAGAAGCTGGAGCCCGACCCGGCCAACCCGGAGCACATTTTGACCAAGTGGGGCGTGGGGTATTATTTGGCCAATAGCGCAGGCATAGGCGCATAGGGATGGATGGACCGAAGCGAGGGCAAAAGCCCAGGGACCGCAGAGCGGGCCCGGGTTTTGCCCGAGTCGGAGGGAAGCCATCCCGTAGTGCGCCCAATGGCTGCGTGAATCGGCGGCGAAAGCGACCCGGCCATGTGCCAACTCTGAGCGTGGATCGGCGGCGAGAGCGACCCGGCCACGCGCCCAATGGCCGCGTGGATACAGCGGAGGTTATCAAGAAAGGATGGACAGCCTATGACGGCGGCAAGACGGCGGCGGGAGCAGAGCGTTCCCTTTTTCCGCAGCATCCAGGCCAAATATGCGCTGACTTATCTGCTGGTGGTGGCGGCCATCCTGATTGTGATGAACACCTACCCCATCCTGATGGCGGAAAATATGGTGTTCACCTCCAAGCAGAGCAACCTGAAGCGGCAGGCGCTGGTCATCGGCTCCACGCTGGCGGTATCCGAGACGCTGACCCGGGAGGGCGTGGAGCAGACCATGGCCCTGCTGGAGGAGGCCCAGGGCACCCGGGTGCTGGTCACAGACGCGGCGGCCCGCATCCTCTACGACAGCTCCACCCTGGACAACCGCCTGGGGGGCTATGCCCTCATGGGGGAGGTGGCCGCCGCGCTGCGGGGGAAGGACGTGTCCCGCTCCGAATACCGGGAGGGGGCCATCCGCTCCCGGGCGGCGGTGCCCATCCTCTACCACGGCATGACGCTGGGGGCGGTGTACCTCTACGAATACGACAGCGAGCAGGCCGGGGTGCTGCGCTCCATCCAGGCCAACCTGCGCTACATCTCCATCGTCATCTGCCTGGTGGCGCTGGTGCTGGTGGTGCTGCTGTCCAAAACCCTCACCCGCAACACCGTGCGGCTGCTCTCCGCCATCCGCCACGTGCGGGAGGGCGAGTACAGCCACCGGGTGGAATCCCAGGGCAGGGATGAGATGGCCCAGCTGGCCGATGAGTTCAACCAGCTCACCGGCCGCCTTCAGACCACCGAGGAGGCCCGGCGGCGGTTTGTGTCCGACGCCTCCCACGAGCTGAAAACGCCGCTGGCCTCCATCCGGCTGCTCACCGATTCCATCCTGCAAAGCCCCTCGGTGGATATGGGCACCGTGCGGGAGTTTGTGGCCGACATCGGGGAGGAGGCGGACCGGCTCACCCGCATCAGCGAGCACCTGCTGGCCCTCACCCGGCTGGACGCCGGAACCGAGCGGGAGCGGGAGCCGGTGGAGCTGGGGGCGGTGGCGGAGAAGGTGGCCCACCTGCTCTCTCCCGTGGCCCGGCGGGCGGAGGTGGAGCTCAGGGTCAGCGTGGAGCCCGCCTGCGCCCTGTCCGCCAACGAGGACGACCTGTACCAGGTGGCCTTCAACCTGGTGGAAAACGCCATCAAGTACAATATGCCCGGGGGCAGGGTGGAGGTGGGGGTGTCCCGGCGGGGGGAGAAGGTGGCCCTCACCGTCACCGACACCGGCCTGGGTATCCCCAAGGACGACCTGCCCAAGATATTTGAACGCTTTTACCGGGTGGACAAGGCCCGCTCCCGTGCGGCGGGAGGCACCGGCCTGGGGCTGTCCATCGCCCGGGATACCGCCCGGCTCCACGGCGGGGATATCACTGCGGGGCCGAACCCCGCCGGCCGGGGCACCCGGTTTGAGGCGGAGTTCCCCGCGCTGCGAGAGGGGGAGGCGCTGTGAAAAACGCTGTTGCCAAGCTGCTGTGCGCGGCGCTGTGGCTGGCGCTGGCCTGCGGCTGCGCCCCCGCCGCCCCGGCGGAGGACGAGGGGCTGAGGCTTTGGTTTCTCACCCAGGGGCGGCAGCTCACCGCCGCGCTGGACAGCTGCCCCTATGAGGGGGCGGCCACGGTGCCCGCCATGCTGGACGCGCTGCTGGCGGGGCCGCCGGAGGAGGAGACGGAGCTGGCCGCGCCTATCCCCGCCGGAACCCGGGTGCTCAGCTGGTCGGTGGAGCAGCGGGTGGCCCATGTGGAGCTGTCCGCCGCCTATGCCGGGCTGGTGGGGGTGGATTTGACGCTGGCCGATTACTGCATCACCCTGACCTTGGCCCAGCTGCCGGGGGTGGACGGCGTGCGGGTGACTGCCAGCGGGGCTGGGCAGTCCTACCGGGAGCGCCACGTGCTCTATCCCGGGGACGTGCTGTTTTCCGGCGCGGAGGAGACGCCGGTGGAGGTGACTGCGGCCCTCTATTTCCGCCGGGAGGGGGGAGATTCCCTGGGCTTCGAGCTACGGGTATTCCGCCTGACGCAGGATAAGGTCCCGGCTAGGGCGGTGCTGGAGGCCCTCCTGGCCGGGCCGAAGGAGGAGGGGCTGGCGCCCCTGCTGCCCGCCGGGCTGTCGGTGCGCTCGGTTTGGGTGGACAGCGGGGTGTGCTGCGCCGACCTGTCCGCCCAGCTGCTGGAGCTGCCCGAGGAGGAGCGGGGTCAAGCTGTCGACGCCATTGTGGCGACGCTGTGCAGCCTGGACACGGTGGAGCAGGTGCAGCTGCTGGTGGAGGGGGAGTCCCCGGGCCAGTTCGGCGGGCGGGATCTGTCGCAGCCGGTGCGGCCGTCTTTGAGGGAGGAGAATTAGGCGCTGTTTGAACATTGACGGTGTGCCTGGCGGAAAATCAATTGATCTGCCACAATATAAAGCTGACCGGGCCGTGATTGGTAAAATCGCGGCCCGGTCAGCTTTGCGATGGCAGCACAAGAACCCAGAAACCCCGCGAGAAAACACAACGAAACAGATTGTTGGTATTTCTTTGTGCGGAAAGGAAAAGGATTTATCGCTGAAAACGGGCCATATTGGGCTTTCCAGGAGGCATAAGACGTGTAAAAATAGGCTGATTTTTCAATTTAGCTACGGCCCTATGACCTTTTTAGTCAAAATAGAGATTGCAATTGACCGATATTTGTAGTAAAATAAAGGCGTCTGCAGGGATTTTTTGCACCCCCACTTATTTTTTCTTCGAATAAACAACGAACTATCTAATATGAAGATAAATGCGGAGAGGTATGAAAATACAAGGAGAATATCAGACGGAACGTGTGTGAATTTCTTGAGGGAAACAGGAATTGGGGGATGAAATGGATATCAAATTATTTGTTTGCTGCCATAAACCCGTCAATGTTCCCAAACACCCTCTTTTAGTTCCGCTCCAGGTGGGGGCGGCGTTGGCCGGCGAGCATTTTCCAGGATTTCTTCATGATGATGCCGGTGACAGCATTTCTGAGAAAAACCGCTCCTACTGCGAACTGACCGGGCAATATTGGGCGTGGAAAAATGTTGAAGCGGACTACTATGGCTTTTTCCACTACCGGCGCTATCTTTACCCCAATGAGGCGGCACGGCTTCCCTACATAATTGAAGGGGAACCGACGCTTCAGATGCTGGACCGGCTGGGCTATGAGAGGTTTGCAGAGCTGATTCAGAAATGGGATGTGGTTTTCCCCAAAGGGGAGAATATGTACATCCCAGTGCGGGAGCATTACGCTTCCGCTCCATTCCATCACGTCGAAGACTTAAATCTGGCGGAGCAGATTCTTGCTGGGCGCTTTCCCGAATATTCAGATGGGGCAGAGGGGTATCTCGCAAACACAATCTGCCATTTCGGGAATATCTTTATCATGAAAAGGCAGGTTTTTCAGGGCTATTGCGAATGGCTGTTCCCGATTTTGGAGGAATTTGACCGGCAGAAGGATGTCTCCGGCTACTGTGCTCAGGAGCGGAGGGTGGACGGATATCTAGCGGAGCGGCTGCTGGGAATATATCGGGCATATCACCAAGAGCTTAGGGTGCTTGAGCTGCCCAGGGTGCATTTTGTGGAGAAGCCGGTGGAGCGGTGCGGAAAGCAAGTGGTGAATATGATGCTCCCGCCGGGGAGCAGGAGGAGAGCGGAGATAAAATTTTGGAAGAAGTGGATCGGACGAAAACTATATGGGTGAAGGACCTGTTCTGAGGTACTTGCAACGAAAGATAAGGAGGACGAGCAGATGAAACAGATGAAGCGGAAGCTGACGGCGCTGGCGG
>ERZ779626.447-NODE-447-length-24555-cov-11.992653_pt1 | contig 24555 bp, 21 predicted proteins | sample MGYA00514209_ERZ779626 | MGnify/ENA primary metagenome ERZ779626 (study PRJEB29562, sample SAMEA4376713) | mouse gut metagenome | isolation source: Cecum | study: EMG produced TPA metagenomics assembly of the A DSS colitis mouse model was used to assess the...
CGGCGGAAAAAGATCCGCCGTTTTGGGCGTTTAGACTTTTTTCAAACAAGGCCTAGCTTGGCTCGTCCAAATGAGCGTGCTTGAAGGCCGAGACAGCAGGCTTGTATAGAATCATGGCAATCCCCGCGTTTAAGCCGCCTTTAATGAGGTTAAAGGGCAAAAATGCCGAAATCAGCAATTCTGCCACCGCCTCCCTGGGATACCCCATGTAAATGGGGGCGATGAAATAGTTCCAACACAGCATGACGAACACCATGCACAGCCATCCGCAGAGCAGTCCGGCCACAGCGCCTGGAAACGTTCGCTTTTTCTTGTAAATCCACGCCGCGGTACAGGCAAAGGAACAGCTCGAAACGACGTTCATGACAAAGCCCAGAACGCCGGTATCGCTGATGGTGAACATCTCGGCGAAGGAGACAATCAAGGCGGTGGTAAAGGAAGCAAGGGGCCCGAACAGCAGACCGCCGGCGGCAATGACAATATCCTTTGGGTCGTACTTCAAAAAAAGCACCAGGGGAACGCGCCCGGCGGCGGCCGCCGCGTAAGCGAGGGCGCAGAGCATGGCCAGGGTGGTGATGTTCTTGGTTTTTCGGTTCATGGAAACGACCTCCTTAAAAAATAAACACCGAAAAGCAATCAAATGCCTTTCGGTGTTATCGTTTGAAGGAGTATGGAACCTGTCAACAAGGCGTTTGCCGGATCAAGAAAAACGTGCGGACTGCCAGAATTACCCTGACAAATTCCATACGCCTTCTTTAATCCAGACTATACTGTCGGTTTTGGAATTGCGCCAAATCAGCGCTTGCGCGCTCGCGGACTTTACCGCCGATCGGGAATTGCACCCTGCCTTGAAGACATTCATCGCGATTCAGTTGTCGCTTATGATTATAGATGGTTTTCCCGTTCCTGTCAACAGGAATCCAAACAGAGAACGGGCGGGAACAGGCGCGGTTTTTCGTCTGCGGTTTTCCGTCCCGCGTTCTCCGACCCGGCGGGCGGGCCGTCCGTGTCAATCCTCCTCGGGCTCCTCCGGTGCGTCTCCGCCGCTTCCTCCCATCTTCATCTCCTGCCACTTCTCCTTGGTAATGAGAAGCTGCCGGGGCTTGGACCCCTCGAAGGGCCCCACATAGCCCCGCTCCTCCAGCTGGTCCACAAGGCGCGCGGCACGGGAGTAGCCCAGCTTCAAGCGCCGCTGGAGCATGGACGTGGACGCCTGACCCGTCTCCAGGATGACCTCCACGGCGGCGGGAAGGAGCTCGTCCTCCTCGCTCTCCTGGGGCTCGGCGGAGGGCTTGCCGCCCTTATTGCCCTTTTCCTGGACGGATTCCTCGATTTTGGCGATTACGTCGTCATCGTACTGGGCCTCGCCGGTCTGCTTAACAAAGGAGACCACCCGTTCGATCTCCTCCGGAGTGATGAAGCAGCCCTGGACCCGGGTGGGCTTCCCGGCCCCCAGGGGGGCGTAGAGCATGTCGCCCCGGCCCACTAATTTTTCCGCGCCGCCGTTGTCCAGGATGATTCGGGACTCCATGGAGGAGGCCACGGCAAAGGCGATGCGGCTGGGGATATTGGCCTTCATAAGGCCGGTGATCACGTCGGCGGAGGGCCGCTGGGTGGCGATGACCAGGTGCATCCCGGCGGCACGGCCCATCTGGGCCACCCGGCAGATGGATTCCTCCACCTCCTTGGCGGCCACCAGCATCAGGTCCGCCAGCTCGTCGATGACCACCACCACGCTGGGCAGGGGCTCTATGCCCTCCTTCGTTCTGGCAAGCTGGTTGAACTCCTCCAGCTTTTTCACGCCATGCTCGGAGAAGGTCTTATAGCGCTTCATCATCTCAAACACCGCCCACTGGAGGGCCCCGGCGGCCTTCTTCGGGTCCGTCACCACGGGAATCAGCAGGTGGGGGATGCCGTTGTAGGGGGCCAGCTCCACCATTTTGGGGTCCACCATGATGAAGCGCACGTCCTCCGGCGTGGACTTGTAAAGGAGGCTGATGATGAGGGAGTTGGTACACACGGACTTGCCGGAGCCGGTAGTACCGGCGATGAGGACGTGGGGCAGGGTGCCGATATCCCCGATGACGTTCCGCCCGCCGATGTCCCGGCCCAGGGCGAAGGCCACCTGGGACTTGTGCCCGGCGAAGTCCCGGGATTCAATCACGTCCCGGATCAGCACCGGGGTCACCTGCTTGTTGGGCACCTCGATGCCCACCACGGAGATTTTATCGGGAATGGGGGCGATGCGCACGCCGGTGGCCCCCAGGGCCAGGGCGATGTCGTCCGCCAGGTTGGTGATCTTGGAGAGCTTCACGCCCTGTTCCAGGATGAACTCGTACCGGGTGACGGAGGGGCCGTGGATCACGTCGCCGGGGGCGGCGTCCACGCCGAAGCTGGTCAGGGTTTCCGCCAGGCGGCGGGAGTTGTTCCGCAGCTCCGCCCCGGCCTCCACGTGGTTCTCCCCCTGGTTCATGTGCAGAAGGTCCACCGGCGGATAGGGGTATTCCCCCTCCTCCGACGCCAGCTTTTCCTCGATCTCCGCGGCTACGGCGGCGGTCTGGGCCGCCACCTCCTTGGCCGTCTCGGCCTTGCCGCTGCGGGTGAAGGCCTCCGCCGTGGGCAGGGTCTTCTCCGGCTGGATGGGGGCGGGCTCCGGTTCGGGGACAGGCTCGGAACGGGCCGGTTCCGGGGCGGGCGCCAGGGGCTCCGGCGTCACCGGGACGGAGGCGGCGGAGGGAACCGGCTCCGGCACCGGCGCGGGAGGCGGCACGGGGATAGCCGCCCGGGGGCGCTCCGGTTCGGGAGCGGGCTCCGGTTCCGGGACGGGGACCGCCTGGGCCTGGAGAACCTGGTCCGGGGTGGGCTGGGCGTCCGCCTTGTGGCGGAAGAAGCCGGTGAATTTCCCGGATTTCTCGGGCCTTGCGGGCCGCTCCTCGCCGTCCAGGGGAATGTCAATCTGAGGCTTGGGCGCGGCGGGGGCCCGGCGCTTGGGCGGGTCCACGGGGGTCACGCGGATGGCGGGCTCAGGCTGCTCCTCATACTGGGGCCGGGCCCGCCGCCAGTCGGCAAAGGCCGCCAGGGTCAGCCGCAGGGCCACAAAGAGCAGGGTCACAAACAGCACCGTAAACAGGATGACCGAGGCCAGGGAGGAAAAGACGGCGGCGGACCCGTTGGCCAGCACGCCGGAGACGGCTCCGCCGGACTCCAGGGCCACGCCGTCGGCCCAGATGGCCCCCAGCATTTTGAAGAAAGAGGGCTCGTAGACCTTCTTGCAGAAGACCAGATGGGTCAAAGAGCCGAACAGCAGCGGCAGCAGCAGGGCGCAGGTGGTCCGGAGCTGGACGGGACGGCCCCGGTGAAAAATCAAAATCAGCCCCGCCAGCACCAGAGAGGGCCCCGCCAGCCAGTAGCCGTAGCCGAACAGGCCCTTCAAAAGCCCCGCGAAAAAGTCCAGAAACAGGGCGTTAACGCCGAAGTACCCCACAAAGACGCACAGCGCCAGCACCAGCAGCACGCCGCCGGTGACCTCCCGGCGGATGGGCTGCTTCTGAGGGGGCTTTTTGGCAGGTTTGCCGCCGGACCGTTTGGCGGCGGGTTTCTTCTGTGATGTGGAAGCCACGGTATGTACCTCCGTTTTGCGTTACGTTTGAGTGAAAATCAGGGCTAGGGTGACGATGCCCGCCAGCCAGCAGTAGTAGGCGAAGAAGCCGAATTTTCCCTTGTCCGCCACCAGCTTGATCAGGCGGATGCAGAGGTAGCCAACCATGGCGGAGACCGCCACGCCCACCAGGTAGACGGGCACCTCCTCCCAGAGGACCTGGGCCTCCAGGGCGTCCTTGAGACTGAGAATATTGGCCCCCAGGATGGCGGGGATGGACATGAGGAAGGAGTACCGCACGGCGAATTTCCGCTCGAAGCCCACGAAGCATCCGGCGGTGATGGTGGTTCCGGACCGGGAAATCCCCGGGCAGGTGGCCACGGCCTGGCCCACGCCCACCAGAAGCGCGTCCAGCATGGTGGCGGACTTCTCCGTTTTTCGCCCCCGGCGCACGCGGTCGCTGGCGAAGAGGAGGCAGCCCGTGGCCAGCAGGGCGAAGGCCACAAAGTACATGTTGTCCCCCAGGCCCTCGATGGCGTCCTTTGCGGGCAGCACGGCGAAGAGGGGCAGGGTGCCCGCGATGATGAGCAGGATCATCCGCCGGGCGGGGGGGACGCGGCTGGGAGTGGTGCCATGGACCAGGTCGCCCACGCCATGGAAAAACTCCAGGATCATGTCCCGGATGTCCGCCCAATAGGCGATGAACACGGCAAACAGGGTGCCCAGGTGGAGCAGTACGTCAAAGAAGGGCGGGACCTCCGACGCGCCGGAGATGTTCAGCAGATGCTCGGCAATGGCGAGATGGCCGGAGCTGGACACCGGCAGGAACTCGGTCACGCCCTGGATGACGCCCAGGAGGACGGAGGAGAACAGGGTCAAAGGGATCACGCTCCTAACTTGCGGGATTTTTTCACGTAAAACACAGTATACCACGGACGGGCTGTAAATTCCAGTCATATTTCCAAAAGTCCTCTGGGGGAGAGGGCGGCTGGAATTGACAAAACCGACAGCGTATGTAGAATAAAAAATACCCCCGAAGGGGGGATAGAAGGAGCGCTGTTGTATACAGGCGGTTTGCCCACCGTTATGACCCCGAGGCAAATCCAAAGCGGGGGAGGCGGCCGCATGGGAAACGGCCGTGGGATAAAGGTCCTGCGTTTTGTGGTGAGCATGATGATTAGTATTTTGGTAATGCTGCCCATCGCCCCAAAAGCGTGCTAGCCGTCCGGCCGGTACCCGAACGGCTAGCTTATAAAAGTTAGCATAGAGCGGGGCTAACCGCCGTACAACGGCGCCCCTCTATTTCTATTATACCCAAGCCTTCCGGTTTGTCAAGGGTTTCAAAGCGGAAGTGTTCCGCCGTATCAGCGGAGGCCGGGATTTCCAGGCCTCCGCTGTCCTTTGTGCTTATAGCAGATAGGCGTACTTGCTCAGCACCGTGAGGATGAACACCTCGATCCCGGCGGGCAGGTCGTTTTTGGCGTTCAGGTCCGCTTCAAAGACCTTCCCGTCCAGCCGGACCAGGACCCTGCTCCCGCCCAAGGGCAGGAAGCCCTGGTTGTTCACGCTCTCGTCAAAGCCCTCCCGGGTCTTGAACAGGGTGAACTTATCCCGGTAGGGGGCGGAATCGTAGGGGCAGAAGATGGCGCAGTTGCCGCACTCGTTGCACATCCGGTCCACGTGGAGAATCTCATGACGCCCGCCGGGCAGCTCCACCACCACGTTGGCCCGGTTGGGGCACACGTCGGCACAGGCCTGACACACCACGTTGCAGGCCAGGCACCGGTCGCCCTCGCACTTGGCGGACTCGCAGAGGACGCCCTTCTTGGCGATGGCGTCCGCCCGGGAGGCCGCGGCCTTGGCGGGAATCTCAAACTTGTGGGCTTCCCCAATGACGGCGTTGGCGAACCACTGGGCGTCGGCAATGCCCTCCACCACCGTGGCGGGGCCCCGCATGGCGTCGCCGCCGGCGTAAACGCCCTCCACGTTGGTGCGGAAGTCCGGCAGGCCCTTGGCGTCCACTTCAATGCCGCTGGCGGTGAAGAGCTCGCTCTCCACCTTCTCGCCCACGGCGGAAATCACGGTGTCGCAGTCGATTTCCACAAACTCCCCGGTGGGCTCCGGCTTGCGGCGGCCCTTCTCATCGGGCTCGCCCAGCTTCATCTTCTCGCAGCGGAGCTTGCCGTCCTTCTGCTCCACGGGAGCCACCAGCTCCAGGAAGTTCACGCCGTCGGCGATGGCCAGCTCCAGCTCCTCCGCGTCGGCGGGCATGTACTTCTTCGTCCGGCGGTAGACCAGGGTGGAGGACTTTGCTCCGGCCCGGAGAGCCGCCCGGGCGGCGTCCATGGCGGTGTTGCCGCCGCCGACGACGGCCACATGGCCCAGAGACACGTCCTTTCCGGCCTTCAAATCCTTCAGCCAGCCGATGACGGGCACCACGTTGCCGGGAACGTCCAGCTTCCCGGCCTTCCACGCGCCCACGGCGAAGAAAATGTGGGTGTAGCCCTGGGCCTTCAGCTCGGCCACAGAGGGGGCGGGGGTATTCAGTTTGATTTCCGCGCCCATCCTGGCGATCAGGGCCGCGTCCTTGTCAATGGCCTCGTCAGAGATGCGGAAGCCGGGAATGACCTGGCGGACGATGCCGCCCAGCTTATCGGACTTTTCGAAGATGGTGACGGGGATGCCCGCCCGGGCCACGAAGCAGGCCGCCGCCATGCCGGTGGGGCCGCCGCCGATGACGGCTGCCTTTTTGCCGTTATTGGCCGGGGCGGGGGACTTCACCTTGGACATATATTCGTCATAGCCCTTCTCGGCGGCCACCAGCTTCGTGGCCCGGATCTGGACGGAATCCTCGTAGAAATTCCGGGTACACTTGGTCTGGCAGCGGTGGGCGCAGATAGTGCCCGTGATGAAGGGCAGGGGGTTCTTCTCGCAGATCAGCCGCAGGGCGGAGGCATACTCGCCCTTCCGGCACAGCTCGATATACTCGGGGATGTCCTGGCCGATGGGGCAGCCGCCCTTGCAGGGGGCGGTGAAGCAGTCCAGCAGGGGCACCTTCTCGCTGAGCTTACGGCTGGGAAGGGGCTTCACGGCCTTGACGTGGTACTTATCGGACCGGGCCGCCAGGGCCAGGGCCTCGATGCCCGCCACGTCCACGCCGGTGAAGGGCTTGAACTCCAGGGCGTCCAGCTTATCGCCGATCTGGACGAAGCGCTGGTAGCCGCCAGGCTTCAATTCGGTGGTGGCCATGGTGATGGGCCAGATGCCCAGGGAGAACAGCTTGTCGATGTTCAGCGCGTCCGCGCCTCCGGCGTAGCTGATGCGCATGCGGCCGCCGAACTCCTTGGAGATCCGGGCCGCCATGGTGGTGGTCAGGGGGAAGAGGGACTTGCCCGCCATGTACATCTCCTCGCTGGGCAGCTCCCCGGCCTTCACGTCCACGGGGAAGGTGTTGGACAGCTTCAGTCCGAACTCCACGCCGCACTTGTCCGCCAGGGCCTGGAGGCGGCGGAACATGGGTACCGCGTCGGCGTACTGGAGGTCCTCCTTAAAGTGGTGGTCGTCAAAGGCGATATAGTCGTAGCCCATGCCGTCCAGGATGGACCGGGCGGTCTCGTAACCCAGGATGGTGGGGTTGCACTTGACGAAGGTGTGGAGGTGTTTCTTCTCAATCAGGTAGCTGGCGATGCGCTCAATCTCGTCCGGCGGGCAGCCGTGGAGGGTGGAGAGGGTGACGCTGCCGGAGACGTGGGGGGTGATGCCGTCGATGAACGCCGCCTCGGTGGGGAAGAACTCCTTGAGAACCCGGATGCACTCCTCGAAAATGGGGGTCTGGGAGGCGTCCGCCATCTCGGTGAGGAATTTGTCCACCTTGGGCCCCTGGATGCCCGCCAGGTCATAGCCCACGGACATGTTGAACACAAAGGCGTCGGGGTCGCCCAGGCCGTACACCTTGGCCATGATCTTGCAGGCGCACCAGGCTTTCACGTATTCCTCAAACGCCTGGGGGACATACAGCTCCGTAGACCACTCGCAGTTGTAGCACTCGTCCTCCGCCAGGATGCAGGGACGGTTGACGCAGGCGGAGAGGTCCGCGCCGTCCATCTTCTGGACGGTTTTCAGCTCGAAGAACCGGGCTCCGGCAAAGTAGCTGGCGATGATGTTCTGGGCCAGCTGGGTGTTGGGTCCGGCGGCGGGGCCGAAGGGGGTCTCGATCTTCTCGCCGAAGATGGGCAGGGTTTTTACGCCCGCCTTGTAGGGCTTGTGGACGCCGAAGACGGTGCCCTCATTTTGGTACTCGGCGGTCACCCAGGTCATCAGTTCCCGGAACGGGATGGGGGTCATCAGTTCGGACATAAGGTTTTCCTCCTTGAAATGTGAGTGTGGTTCTCCGCCGTTCCGGCGGGGCGGGGGATTTCAGCCATGGGGATGGCTGGTCCATTTGCACCCCCCATTTTCTCTTTTTCTTCCAGAAGAAAAAGAGAAAACGGGCCGTGCACGGTCCAAAAGAGAAAAAGAAGTACGGACCCTGCGGGGGGATGGGGCGCGCAAGAGGTGCTTCCGTTTTTTACGAATGTCTGCTGCCCGCGGCGCGGCCTTAGCGGGAGTTTGGCGGCCGCCGAATGGACGCTTTCCTCTTTCCGCTGCCGCTCGCTTGGCGGTTGAATCGGCTTGGGCGGTGATTTATTCAGTGGTTCCTTAATATTCGCAGTGGTTGAGGGTGCCCCACAGCTTTTTGGAGACCTCCAGAATCTTTGCGTTGACGGCTTCCTCGTCGATCTCTGTGAGCTGGCGGTCCTTCATCAGGATTTTACCGTTTACCATGGTGGTCTGGCACTGGCGGCCCGTCATGCCGAAGAGCATGTGGCCGTCGATATTCGCGTCGGAGAAGGGCGTGAAGGGCTTGTAGTCCATGACGATCACGTCCGCCGCCGCCCCGGCTTTCAGCACGCCCGTCTCCGGGAATCCGGCCCGCTGGGCCATCTTGGCGTTGTTTTTGAAGAGCATGTCCGTCACCTCGCACCAGCCCACGCCGGGGAGGCAGGCGTTGTGCCGCTGGATGGTCAGGGCGGCCTTAATGCTCTCCAGCATGTCGTTGGTATAGGCGTCGGTGCCCAGGCCCACCAGGATGCCCTTTTTGTAGAGCTGGAGCACCGGGGAGCAGCCCACGGCGTTGCCCATGTTGCTTTCCGGGTTGTTGACGCACATGGTGTCCGTTTCTTTGATGATGTCCATTTCCGCCGTGTTCACGTGGATGCAGTGGCCCAGGATGGTCTTAGGGCCCAGGATGCCGTGGTCCTGGAGGCGCTGGACCGGGCGGCGTCCGTAGTTCTGGAGGGAGTCATACACGTCGTTCATGCCCTCGGAGACATGGATGTGATAGCCCACCCGGCCTGCGTTGGCGGCGGCCATCCGGTCGAAGGTCTTGTCGGAGATGGTGAACAGGGCGTGTCCGCCGAACATGGCCTTCAGCATGTCGCTGGGGTGGGCCTCGCAGTAGTCGATGAAGTCCTTGTTCTCCTGGACGGACTGGATGGATTTCTCCTCCCCGTCCCGGTCGCTGACCTCATAGCAGAGGCACGCCCTGAGCCCCATTTCCTGGGTGACCTTGGCAATTTCCATCAGGGAGCCGGGAATCTCGCAGAAGGAGGCGTGGTGGTCGAAGATGGTGGTGACGCCCTGCTTGATGGAGTCGATGACCAGGGCCTGGGCGCTGGCCTTCGTAGCCGCCAGGTCCAGGTGGCGGTCAATGTACCACCACTGGCCGTCCAGCACCTCGTAGAAATTGGTGGGGGCGTAGCCGTTGATGGACAGGCCCCGGGCCAGGGCGGAGTAAATGTGGGTGTGGGCGTTGATGAGGCCGGGCATGATGACCCCGCCCCTGGCGTCCACGAACTCCGCCTGGGGGTATTTCGCCTTCAGGGCGGCGGTCTCGCCGATTTCGACGATTTTCCCGCCGTCGGTGGCCACGCCGCCGTCGGGCAGGCAGCCGGGGCCCTCGGGGTTCCGGGTGATGAGTTTGCCGTTTGCCAGTAAAATCATAGTAAACTCCTCCTTAGAAATTTGGTTTTTGGGTAAAAAAGAAAGGCGCCCCAAATCCACTCGGACTTGAAACACCTATCGGCCCGCATGGAGAGACAGGTGCGGGCCCGTGCGCTCGGCACTCCGTTGCAGCCATCTATCCTTGCTTATTAGTCTTTATTGTAGCGGAAAGTCTGCGGGAATGCAAGCCCCCAAACGGAGAACTTGCCCGCCTCTTTTTAGATAAAACGCCGGAAACTTCCGAAACGGGACCCATGGCCCGCCGTCATCTGGGCCGGTCCTCCACATAGGCGCAGATTCGCGCGAAGGTTTCCTCGCTGAGGTCGTGCTCCACCTTGCAGGCGTCCAGGGCGGCCTGTTCCGGGGAGACGCCCATCAGCTCGAAGAGCCGGGTGATGGTCTTGTGGCGGCGGTAAATGCGGCTGGCGATTTCCATGCCGCTGTCGGTCAGGGTGATGCTCCCGTCTCCGGCCACAGTGATATAGCCGCTTTCCCGCAGTTTTTTCATGGCGATGCTGACGCTGGGCTTGGAGTATCCCAGCTTGTTCACCACGTCGATGGAGCGGACCTGGCCGGACTGCTCCTGGATAATGAGAATGGACTCCAGATAGTCCTCTGCGGATTCGTGAATGACCAAAACAGTGCGCCTCCCTTCTGCTTAATTATACCATGATAACAAAGTTTTCCAAATAACGCAAGTTGCGATTGTCACAGGTCTCTGCATTTTTTGGGAATTTTTTCAATTCCGCTTCCGGAGCAAGGGAAAAAACCGGGCGAAGCCGACAGGCTCCGCCCGGGGTACAAACTCGCGCGCTGGGTCTGCGCTCAGATTTTCCCCGCCAGCACCAGCACCAGCAGGACGAAGGTGGCCAGCAGGGCCAGGGAGAACAGCAGGAAGCCCGCGTCAAAGCGGTCGCCGCCGGAGGCCATTCCCTCCCGCTCGGGGGCCAGCCGGGCCTTCCGCAGGGCGGTGACCACGGGCTTGTAGAGGACCAGGATCAGGGCCATGTTCAGCCCGCCCTTCACCAGGTTGAAGGGGAGGAAGACGGTAGGCAGCATTCCGGCCACGGTCTCCCGGGGGATTCCCATGTAGAGGGGGGTAATCAGGTAGTTCCAGAGGAGCATGACCGCCGTCAGGGCCAGGGTGCCCGCAGTCAGGCCGATGACCGCGCCCTTCCGGGTGCGCATTTTCTTGTAGACAAAGGAGGCGGTGCAGCAGAAAGCGCAGGTGGCCAGCACGTTCATGACAAGGCCGATGGGGCCGGTGTCGCTGACGGTGAACATCTCCACCAGGGCCACCACGATGGAGATGATGGCGGCGGACAGGGGCCCGAAGAGGAAGCCGCCGATGCAGACCACGGTATCCTTCACGTCCATCTGGAGGAAGCCGGAGACCTGGGGCAGCAGCTTGCTGAGGAGCATGGCGACGTAGGTCAGGGCCGTCAGCATGGCCAGGGATGTGACGGTTTTGACGGTGTTCCGGGATTCCCGCCGCATCCGAAGCTCGGCGGCGGCTCCGGCGGCGTAGTCGTCGGCGGGGGCGGTGGTGACATTGGGCTCGTAGTTGGACATAAGAAAACACTCCTTTACATACTTGAAAACACCCTGGAATCCTTTGACTTCTCCAAGGTGAACAAGCAGCAAAGAAGCGCGCAAAATACGCGCGGCCAAGCCGCACTCATCTTCTTCCATCCAGACTGTGACTGTTGGTCCCGGAGTTTCACCGGGTCAGCGGGGGCCGCGCGTTGAAAAACGGCCTCCGGTCGCGGACTGTACCGCCAGTGGGGAATTTCGCCCCGCCCTGAAGACAAAGTATTCAATTGTGTTTCCTGGGGTTAGTATACGACAACAGGCGGGAAAATGCAAGCCCCAATTTTAAGGAAGCACTGATTTAATCTTTTTTTCTTTGCAAAACCGAACGGATGTGCTATCATAGAGGCATCAAACCGAAAGGGGGACCTCCATGGACCGCGTGATTCTCCACTGCGACCTGAACAGCTTCTACGCCTCGGTAGAGCTGCTGGACCGGCCGGAGCTGAAAAAGCTCCCCGTGGCCGTCTGCGGGGACCCCTCCTCCCGCCACGGCATCATCCTGGCGAAGAACGACCCCGCCAAGCGCTTCGGCGTCCAGACGGCGGAGACCATCTGGCAGGCGAGGAAGAAGTGCCCGGAGCTGCTGCTCCTGCCGCCCCACCACCGGCTCTACCGGGAGTACTCGCGGAAGGTCAACGCCATTTACGACGAGTACACCGACCTGGTAGAGCCCTTCGGCATCGACGAAAGCTGGCTGGACGTGACCCACACCCTCCACCTCTTCGGCATGGACGCCGGGGCCCTGGCGGACGCCCTCCGGCGGCGGGTGAGGAAGGAGCTGGGGCTGACCCTCTCCGTGGGGGTCTCCTTCAACAAGGTCTTCGCCAAGCTGGGCAGCGACTACAAAAAGCCCGACGCCACCACCGTCATCTCCCGGGAGAACTGGAAGGAGACCGTCTGGCCTCTCCCGGCGGGGGACATGCTCTATGTAGGGGGCGCGGCCCGGAGGCTCCTGGGGCAGTACGGCGTGCGGACCATCGGGGAGCTGGCGGCCTGTCCCCGGGAGATGCTGGAGGAGCTGATGGGCAAGCTGGGGGGCCAGCTCCACGACTACGCAAACGGCCGTGACCGGGAGGCGGTCCGGGCCCGGCACGAGCCGGGGCAGGTGAAGTCCGTGGGCAACGGCACCACCTTCCCGAAGAACCTCACCACCCAGGCCCAGGTGGCGGCGGGCATCCGCCTGCTGTCGGACAGCGTGGCGGGGCGGCTCCGCCGGGCGGGGCTTTACGCCGGCGGGGTCCACGTGACGGTCCGGGACCCGGCCTTTCAGGACCGCTCCCGCCAGCGGCAGCTCCCGGTCCCCACCCATCTGATCCGGGATATTTCCGCCGCCGCCCTGGCCCTGACCGGGGAGCTGTGGAAGCCTCCCAGCCCGGTCCGGGCCCTGACGGTGACGGCGATTCATTTGACGCCGGAGGAGGAGACCTATGAGCAGACGGACCTCTTCACCGCCGGGGAGGCCCCGGACCGGCGGAAGCAGGAACGGCTGGAGGCCGCCATGGACGGCATCCGGCGCAGGTACGGCAGCGGGTCCATCGCCTTCGGCACGGCGAAGCCGGAGGAGGACGGCGGCGGGAGCTTCCGGAAATAAACAAACGAGGTCCCTTATTTGGGGGCCTCGTTCGTTTCTTCCGGTTTTTGGTACTCCAGGAGGTCTTCCACCCGGCAGTCCAGGACATAGCAGACCCTGGCCAGGAAATCCAGATCGAACCTTTCAACCTGGGTGCCTTTATAGTAGCGGTTCACGATCGGGTATTTAGAGCCTGTTAATGTCGCTAGGCGGTTTCGAGTTATATTGTGGGCTTTCATGGCTTCTGATAGCTTCACGACAATGTGCCCGTATTCTCCGGTTCGATACGTGACAATACTTTTTAACTCATCCATGCTATCCCTCCTTATGGCCTATCTTATCAGGGATATTTATACTTGACATTTACCCAATAAGACGCTATTCTTATATTGTACTATCTTATATAAGATATATTACAAATGAGCAAACAGGAGGGAAAAGCATGGAAGACAATAAGCTCTACACCACCTTGTTCAACGCGATCACCGACGCGCTGCGGGAGATGGCAAAACAGAACTTCGGCACGGCGGAGGAAATCCTCCTGCACGCACAGCTGGCGACCGAAGGGATGTTTATAGCGGAAGGGGAAAAGCTAAGGAAGCACTGATTTAATCCCCGCGCACATCTTTACGCCATAAATTTCCGCTGATCTGCGTCAGAAAATCTTGAAATCCGCCAGGATTCCTGCAATTTTCTTCCTTGCCAGCGAAAATTTCTGGCGCAAATCTGCACACGTTGATTAAATCAGTGCTTCCCTAAAGCAATAGAACTACAAACAAGGAGCGGCTTTTCAGCCGCTCCTTGTTCACTCCTTATCAATATGGTTCTGAATCCGCTGCATAATCATTTCCAGGGCCACCAGGTTATGGCCCCCCTCCAAAACAATAATATCGGCGTACTTCCGGGAGGGCTCCACGTACTGCTCGTGCATGGGCTTCACCGTGGTCAGGTACTGGGTCACCACGGACCGCAGGGTCCGTCCCCGCTCCTCCACGTCCCGCAGGCAGCGGCGGAGGATGCGCTCGTCCGCGTCGGTCTCCACGAAAATCTTAATGTCGAACAGTTCCCGGAGGGAGGGCTCGTGAAGGATCAAAAAGCCCTCCACAATCAAAACCTTGGTGGGAAAGATTTCCACCGTCTGGTCCGTCCGGTTGTGGTCCACATAGGAGTAAACCGGGCACTGGACGGGCCGGCCCTCCCGCAGCTCCTGGAGATGCCGGATCAGCAGGTCCGTCTCAAAAGCGTCGGGGTGGTCGTAGTTCTGGAGGGCCCGCTCCTCGTAGGTCTTGCCCTCCTGCCGCTTGTAATAGCTGTCGTGTCCGATGACGGTGACGCTGCCGCCGAAGTGGTCTTTCAGGTGCTGTGCCAAGGTGGTCTTGCCGGAGCCGCTTCCTCCGGCGATGCCGATGATGATGGCGCTCATACCTTGTTCCTCCCGTCGTTCGATTCGATTCTCCAACATCCATTATATGGCTCCTGGGCGAAAAAGCAAGGAGAACCTGAAAAGTTCACAAATTTTGACGAATTCGCACTTGACGGAGGCCTGTAAAACGGATATCATATATAATGCGAATGTAACGAAACGACACGCGGGAGGATCGGTATGGCAATGAAACGCTGCCCCGTCTGCGGGGAGAGATATTCCGATACATATAAAGAGTGCCCATTCTGCGAAGAGGAAGAGTACTGGGAGGAGGAACAGGAGGTTGCCCGCCGTCCCATCCTCCGGGAGGGCCTGCGGAGCTCCGGCGGCCGGGGCGGGCGGAGCTCCTACAGCATCGTGACGCCCATTTTGATTGTTTTGATTGTGCTGATGGCCCTGCTGCTGGTTTACCTGCTCTACGGGGACAAGCTCTTCAACAAGGACAAGGACCCCGGCGACGGCAAGCCCGGCATTACGGAGCCCCAGGAGCCCGTCACGCCCGGCACGACCCAGGGGAACAACCCCGCCAAGGACCCCGATGAAGCGGAAGACCCCGACGGCTCCGGCGAGCCCTCCGGCACGGATACGCCGGGCACGGATACGCCGGGCACGGATACGCCGGGCACGGATACGCCGGGCGCCGGCGCGATGCCCGAGGGCAATGGCAATACCGGAAGCTCCGGCACGGCCTCCGGCGGGTCCGGAACGTCCAGCGGCGGCATGAGCTACGCCTCCGCCGCGGCCCTGCCTGGGGGGCTGACGCTGAACAGCACGGACTTTACCCGCAGTGTTTCCGAGGGGGCCTATAAGCTGCGGGTGTCCGGCGGAACCGGGACCTATACCTGGATCAGCGAGAACCCCTCCGTCGCCACCGTGGGCAGCGACGGCACAATCACCCCCGTGGCCGCCGGCATCACCAATGTCGTGGTCACCGACGGGTCCAAGCGGGCCATCTGCATCGTCCGGGTCACCGGCGGCTCCGCCCCGTCCGGCGGCGGGACCACCTCCGGCGGAACGTCCTCCGGCGGGACCACCTCTTCCGGGACCGCCTCCGGCGGCGGGTCCCTGAAAACGGGCAAGGCCGTGGTCGTCAACGGCGGCAACGGCGTCCGGGTCCGCTCCGGCCCCGGCACCAGCTACGACATCCTGGCCACCGTGCCCAACGGCGGCTCTGTCCAGGTGGTCCGTGCCACGGGGACCGACGACTGGTACGAGATTACCTTCACCGCCGTGGGCGGCGTGACCACTACCGGCTATATGAAGGGCGAGTTCCTGGCGAACTCCTGACGTATAAGGCATCCCCGGACGGTTTCGTCCGGGGATGTTTCTTGCATGAGCGGGAAACTTGTGCTATAATTTTAAACTGTGAAATTATGTTCTGACAATGGAGGATGTTTTCTATGAACACCCAGGATTTCCAGCAAAAATCCGCTCTGCAAATTTTCCTCTCCTACTTCCGGCCCCACCGGAAGCTGTTCATCATGGACCTGGCCTGCGCCCTGATGATCTCCATGATCGACCTGGCCTTCCCCGCAGTGTCCCGCTGGTGCATGTACGAGCTGCTGCCCCAGAGCGCCTACAAGACCTTCTTCGCCGTCATGGCGGTGGTGTTTGCCGCGTTCCTTCTCCGGGCGCTGCTGACCTATGTCATCTGCTACTGGGGCCACACCTTCGGCATCCTGGTGGAGGCGGACATCCGCCACGACCTCTTCCGCCACATGCAGGAGCTGAGCTTCAACTACTACGACAAAAACCGCACCGGCCAGCTCATGAGCCGCCTGACGGCGGACCTCTTCGACATCACGGAGTTGGCCCACCACGGGCCGGAGGATATTTTCATCTCCGGCGTCACCATCGTGGGGTCCCTCCTCATCATGTTCACCATCCAGTGGCGGCTGGCCCTGGTGATCACCTGCATCGTCCCGGTGTTCTTCGCCGTGGTCTGGTCCTGCCGGCGGTCCATGAGCGCCGCCTCCGCCGCCGTGAAGCAGAAAACCGCCGTCATCAACTCCGACATTGAGTCCGGCCTCTCCGGCATCCGCACGGCGAAGGCCTTCGCCAACGAGGGGGCGGAGCTCCAGAAGTTCGACAGCTCCAACGCCACCTTCAAGACCTCCAAGCGGGCGTTCCACAAGGCCATGGGCCGGTTCAACGCCACTATGGAGTTCTTCCTCTGCATCCTCTCCGTGGCGGTCATCGCCGCCGGGGGCCTGTTCATCATGCGGGGGGAGCTGAACGTCATCGACCTGACCACCTTCAGCCTCTACATTACCACCTTCGTCACCCCGGTGCGGAAGCTCTCCAACTTCGCGGAACTCTTCGCCAACGGCACGGCGGGCCTGGGGCGCTTCATTGAGCTGATGCGGGAGGAGCCCGCCTTGAAGGACGCGCCGGACGCGAAGACGCTGGACCGGGTGGAGGGCAAAATCGACGTGGACCATGTGAGCTTTGCCTATCAGGGCGACGCGGCGGTGCTGCGGGACGTGGACCTCCATATCCGTCCCGGCGAGACGCTGGCGGTGGTGGGGCCCTCCGGCGGGGGAAAGTCCACCCTCTGCCAGCTCATCCCCCGGTTTTACGATGTGACGGAAGGGGCCGTCCGGCTGGACGGCGCGGACGTGCGGCAGGTGACCCAGGAGTCCCTCCGGCGGAACGTGGGCGTGGTCCAGCAGGACGTGTTCCTCTTCGCCGCCAGCATCCTGGAGAACATCCGCTACGGCCGCCCCGGGGCAACCGAAGAGGAAGTGGCCCGGGCCGCCCGCCTGGCGGAGATCTACGACGATATCGTCGCCATGCCCGACGGGTTCAACACCTATGTGGGCGAGCGGGGCGTGCTCCTCTCCGGCGGGCAGAAGCAGCGGATTTCCATTGCCCGCATCTTCCTGAAGGACCCCCCGGTGCTGATTCTGGACGAGGCCACGTCGGCCCTGGACAGCGTGACGGAGGCCAAGCTTCAGGAGGCGTTTGACAAGCTGTCCCAGGGGCGGACCACCATCATCATCGCCCACCGGCTCTCCACCGTCCGCAACGCGGACCGCATCGCCGTCATCGAGGACGGCAGGATGGTGGAGCTGGGAAGCCACGAGGAGCTGATGGCAAAGGACGGGGCCTACGCCGCCCTGGTCCACACCCAGGAGCTGCGCCATGGATAAAGGGGCGCTGCTGGACCGCCTGGGCCTGGCCGGAGAGGACCGGCTGGTCCTGGCGAAGGTGCTGGACAAGGCGGGCCAGGCGGAGAGCCGGAACATCCCCGCCGCCACGGATTTCCTCAGCCCCCAGCAGCGGGCCTGGGCGCAGGACTGTCTGCGGCTGGCGGGGATTCCAGAGACCTCTTACGTTTCCCAGGGAGGCTACGAGGGGGCGGAGCGGCAGATTCTCCTGTTCCTCCCGGACTGGATGGAGCCGGAGAACGCCGAAAGCCCCATCCGGTGCCTCCGGGCCTCCTTTCGGGAGGACGAAAAACCGGCTCACCGGGATTTCCTGGGCAGTCTCATGGGGATGGGCATTGTCCGGGAGAAAGTAGGGGATATTTTGGTGGGCCCGGACAGCGCCGACCTGCTGGTGCTGGAGGGCGTTTCGGACTTCCTCCTGCAAAGCTGGACCTCCGCCGGGCGCACGAAGCTCCGCGTTTCCGCCATTGAGCGGTCAAACCTCCACATCCCCGCGGTTCAGCGGAAGGAGGTCCGGGACACGGTGTCCTCCCTGCGGCTGGACGCGGTAGCGGCCTCCGGTTTCCGGCTGGCCCGGGGCAAGGCCGCCGCCCTGATCGAGAGCGGAAAGGTACAGCTCAACTGGCGGGAGTGCGTGAAGCCGGACAAGCCGCTGGAGGCGGGGGACGTGGTGTCCGCCCGGGGCTTTGGAAAATTTGAGCTTGCCGGGGTGGGGGGCCTGACCCGGAAGGGCCGCGTCTCCATCGTCCTGCGGGTTTATGTTTGAGGCGGGAAAAAATCCGGTACCAATTTGAAGAACGGCGGGCCGGAAGGCCGTATGAAATAGGGGAGGAGTTTGGAATGCTGGAGTATGAGTTTGAAATCGTCCAATGCGATTATGGAAGCGGGTACAGCCTCTTTGGCGGCATCGGACTGGAGACGGACGGACACCGGGAAATCATCCTCCGCAGGGCGGCGGAGGGCTGGCGGTACGCCGGCTTTGTGCCAAAGAAACAGAGGGCCGGCGGGTTTATTGAATCCGTTGAGCTGATCTTCGAGCGGGAACAGGGGGGACAAGCGTGAAGCGGGAGCAGATCAACCGCATCAACGAGCTGGCCCGTAAGGCCAAGACTCCGGAGGGGCTGACGGAGGCGGAACAGGCGGAGCAGGCCGTCCTCCGCCGGGCCTATATCGACTCTGTGCTGGGGAATTTGAAGGGCCAGCTGGACCACACCTATCTTATGGACGAACAGGGGCGCAAGCGGAAGCTGAAAAAGAAAGAGGGCTGAATCATGGCGGAAAACAAGAAAAAGACCTCCGGCGGCGGGGACTGGAGCTGGCCCCTGATTATCCTGGCCTTCTGGTTTTTCTGGCCCGTGGGGCTGCTGCTGCTCTTCGGCAAGCTCTTCGCTGAAGACGAGAAAAAGCCCGCCCAGCAGGCCCCGCCCCTCCAGGGGACCGTCTCCCCGGGACGGGCCGGAGCGGACCGGGCCTCCGCGCCCCACCGGCAGACGAAGGCCGCCAAGGCGGTGAAGAAGGTCACCAAATCCCCCAAGGCAAAGAAGGCCAACGCATGGTGGCTGAAAATTATCGGCTTGGCTGTGCTGTTCTTCGGCATGAATGCCGCGATAGATGGGGTGAGCAGCACCCTGTGGGCCATGCAGAACGACTGGACCTCCCTCTGGTGGCTGGAGGATCTGTTCAGCGGGCTGGCTCTGACCGCCGGAGGCGCGGCCATGCTGTACAGCGGCTTTTCTATGGACCGCCAGCTCAAGCGCTTCTCCAAGTACCTCTTGGTTCTGGGCGACCGGGAGGCCATGCCCATTGACGAGCTGGCCCGGACCCTGGGCTACTCCGAGCGGCGGGTGGAAAAGGACCTGGAGAAGATGATCGACCGGGGCTACTTCGGCGGGAAGGCGTATTTGAATATGGAGCTGGGCTATCTCTTCCGCTCCGGCGGCGCGGGGGAGGCGTTCCGCCAGCGGTTCCAGGAGGCCCAGGAGGCCGCGGAGGAGCCCAAAGCGCCCCCGCAGGCCGCCCCCAAGGAGGCGGAGGAGGGCTATTCCGGCATCCTCCGGAACATCCGCAGGGCCAACGACCAGATCGCGGACCCCATCCTCTCCTCGCAGATCTCCCGCCTGGAGGAAATCACGGCGAAAATTTTCAAGGCCGTGGAGGAGGACCCCAGGAAAAAGGACCGCATCGGCACCTTTTTGAACTACTACCTGCCCACCACTCAAAAGCTGCTGGATTCCTACGCGACCTTCGAGGCCGCCGGGGTGGAGGGGGAGAACCTCCGCCAGGCGAAGCAGCGGATTGAGACGACGATGGACTCCATTGTCAAGGGCTTTGAGCACCAATTGGACGAGCTCTACCAGGCGGACGCCATGGACGTGGATTCGGATATCCGGGTGATGGAGCACATGCTCCGCCGGGATACCGGCAGCGCGGAGGAGGACTTCGGCCTGGGCGGGAGCGCCGTTCAGAGGGAAGAGGAATGACAAGCGGCCCGGTCCATTTAGGGGTGGACCGGGCTGTTTGCAGGGTTTGCTAACCGGCGGTTAGCAGGAAGAAAGCCGGGAGTTGGTGGAAAAAGCCCTGCCGGACCTGCTACATTGGACCCGCAAAGGAGGGATGCCCCATGACGACCGGCCAGCGCGTGGCCCAGAAGCGAAAGGAGCTTGGCCTCTCCCAGGAGGCCCTGGGGGAGAAGCTGGGCGTGTCCCGGCAGTCCATTTATAAGTGGGAATCCGACAGCGCCCTGCCGGAGGTGGAGAAGCTGGTGGCCCTGAGCCGCCTGTTCGGCGTGTCCGTGGGGTGGCTGCTGGGCGTGGAGGAGGGCGCCGCCCCATCCGGCGGGGAACTGACGGCGGAGCAGCTGGCCCTGGTGGAGAAAATTGCCGCCCGGTACGCCCCGAAGCCCAGGCTGTCCCCTAGGCGGCTGGCGGCGGTGAAGGTTTCCGCAGCAGCGGCGGCGCTGTGTCTCTGCCTGGTGCTCTGGGGGTTCTACCGGAAAATGGACCGCCTAAACCAGCATTACTATTTTCTACAGGCTGACATTACCGAGGTTCAGCGGAGCGTGGATGAACGGATCAACAGCGTATCCAACCGGATGGAAACCCTTTTTCGGGAGCAGAACGCCGTTACCGCCGACTATGGCACCTGTCTGGTGGATGTGGACCTCTCTGCCAGCAGCGCCATTTTCCGGGTTTACGCTGTGCCTAAGAACTACACGGAGGGCATGCGGGCGGAATTTTACGAGGCCAACGGCAGTCCGTGCCAGGTCCTGACCGTCAGGGAGGGACCGGGCCAGCGATTCGAGGCCGATTTGGAGTGCGGCCTAATGGAGGAACTCTCCCTCTGTGCAGACTTCATCTACCCGGATGGCAGCCGCCAGACGCAGATTCTGGACCATTACGAGGGCCTTTACGGCCAGACCTTCCCCAATGTCCGGGCCGAATTGAGCCTGAACCAGCGGGAGGCAGGGAACGGCCTCCTGCTGTCTGGCGACGGCGTTCAGGAGCGCGTCTATCTGGACTACGGCCCTCCATCCTCGGAGGGCGGGCTCACTGTGGCAGAGGTCCAATCCGCGCGGGTCGGGCTGTTCAAGAACCGGAAGCTGGTGGATTGGGCCGTCTTTCAAACCGTGCCGGGCGCGGTGGAGGAGGCGACCAGCGCCCTCACCGGGGCGCAGTGGGCGGCCCTGGACGCGCTCCGGGACCACGGCGGAAGCGGGACCAAGAGCTATCAGATTCTCCCCGTGTCCTTCCCGGAGGGGGAGACGGCGGTGGAGCCGGGGGACGTTCTGGAGACGGCGCTGGTTATACGGGACGTTTACGGCCGTACGGCGGTGCGGGCCTGGAAGGCTTACGGGCTGGACGGGACGCAGGGCGTGCTGACGGAGCTGGACCGGGACCCGCCGGACGCTTATCCCGGCGATTGGATGCTGAAAGACGGCTCTTCCATCTGCGCGCCGCCGCTTGATTCCACAAAATAAGTATAGGTATAGTCAACGCAGTTGAAAAGGAGCTTTGCTCCTTTTCAACCGGCGGGCCTTTGGTCCGCTGGCGCGCAAGGCGCGTATGCGTTTCCTATGAAGTCTGGCGCTTCGTTGAAAAGAATCCAATGGATTCGTTTCAACTGCGCCGACTATATGAGCAAAGGAAAACGGGACTGCGAAAGCAGTCCCGTTTTCCATATCGTTATCCGGCGGAAAACACCTTCCGTCCCTCGCTCCAGACCGCTTTGACGGCGTTCCTCTGCCGCCGGTAGACGCAGCGTTCCAGGCGCTCCGCCGCCGTCAGGGGATGGGGCTGGGGAAGGTCCCCGTCCTCCAGCACAATGGCATGGAGGCTGTTTCCCGGGGCAAAGCCCGGCTGTTCCCCAAAGAACGCCGCCCCGGCGGAGGTCCCCAAGTACCAGCCCTCCGCCACCGTGAGGAAGTCCGTTTTCCAGTCGTCCAGAATCCGCCGGGCCTTGGAGGCCCGGATGGAGGCCGCCACTACGTCGAACATGCTGAGATGGTCTCCCCCGGCAATGTCGCTGCCCAGGGCCACCTTCAGCCCCTCGGCCAGCATCGCCCGGACCGGGGCCGTGCCGGAGCAGAGGTTTTGATTGGAGTCCGCGCAGTGGACCACGGTGACCCCGGCGTCCCGCATGGCCGCCCGCTCCCGCGGGTCGGACCAGACGCAATGGGCCATGAGGGTCCGGCCGTTCCAGAGGCCGTACTTCGCGTAGGTTTCCCAATACTGCCCGCAATCAGGGTGCAGCTCTTTTACCCACTGGATTTCTCCCGCGTTCTCCGACAGGTGGGACTGGACCGGGAGGCCCCGCTCCGCCGCCAGCTTCCCCAAAAAGTCCATCAGTTCATTGGTGCAGGAGGGGGTGAACCGGGGCGTGAGGATGGGCTTGACGTGCCGGAAGTCCCGGCACTCCTCCAGCCAGCGGAGGGTCTCCCGCTTGGATTCCTCCGTCTCCTCCTGGAGGGCCGGGATGCCGTTGCGGTCCATGTTCACCTTGCCCACGTACCCGGTGACCCCGGCCTGTTCCAGCTCCTCCATCAAGATCAGCGTGGCCTGGCGGTGGAGGGAGGAGAACATGCAGACCCGCGTGGTCCCGTTCTCAATCAGCTCCCGGGCCAGCTTGCGGTAAACCTCCCGGGCGTAGTCCGGGCCGGCGAAGCGGGCCTCGGTGGGGAAAGTATAGGCGTTCAGCCAGTCCAAAAGCGGCAGGTCCATGCCCATTCCCAGCATGGGATACTGGGGGGCGTGGAGGTGCAGGTCTGCCAGGGACTGCAAAATCAGCGCGTCTCCATAGTCCTCCACCGCCGCCCCGGCGTACCGCTCCGGCAGGACGGGAAAGACCCCGGTAATGCTGCCCTCCTCCGCCACAAGATAGCCGTTTTCTGTAATCTCCAGCTTCCCCGGGGCCGGGGCGGAGACGACGGTGCCCTTTAAAATCGTGATCGACATGCCAACAACCCCTTTTTTCAATTTGCCGGTACAAAAACAAAAAGGACGCCTGCGCGGGCAGGGGGATTCCCCCCTCCGTACAGACACCCATAGAGAAGCCTTCGGCGGCTTCGTAGAAACGCCCGCGCCATACAGCGGGCTTATATGAGGCCCTTTGCCTTGTATCGAGTCAGCTACAGTATACCATGTCTTTCGGAGGAAAGCAAGCACCACTTCTGACCTCTCCGCTTATACTGGCATACGGGCGGTCCGGGACCCATGCGCCGCCCGAATCAAGAATAAGGCGTTGATGTGTATGCTGAGGTCTCTTGGCTGGGCCGCCCTGGGCACGGGCTTCACGTTCCTGATGACCACCCTGGGCGCCGCCATGGTATTTTTTCTCTCCGGGGAGCCGAAGCCCCGGTTTCAAAAGGCGATGCTGGGCTTTGCCGCCGGGGTGATGACGGCGGCCTCCGTGTGGAGCCTGCTCCTGCCCGCCATTGACCAGGCGGCGGAGGAGGGGAAGCTCCCCGGCTGGCTTCCGGCGGCGGCGGGGATGCTGCTGGGGGTGGTGTTCCTGGCGGCGCTGGACGCGATGCTGCCCCGCCTGCGGCGGGAGAAGGAGATGAACGACGCCTGGCGGCAGAATACGCTTCTCATGACGGCCATCACCCTACATAACGTGCCGGAGGGCATGGCGGTGGGCCTGGCCTTCGCCCTGGCGGCGGCGGGGGAGGGGGCCGCCGGAGCCATGGCCCTGGCCCTGGGCATCGGCGTCCAGAACTTCCCGGAGGGGGCGGCGATCGCCCTGCCCCTGCGGCAGGAGGGCCGGGGGCGGCTGAAAGCCTTCACCGGCGGGATGCTGTCCGGGGCGGTGGAGCCGGTGTTCGGCATTCTGGTGGTGCTGATTGCCGCCTGGGCCCATCCCATGATGCCCTGGCTTCTGAGCTTTGCCGCCGGGGCGATGCTGTACGTGGTGGTGGAGGAGCTGGTGCCCCAGGCCCACAGCCGGGCGGGGACCTGCGGGTTTGTCGGCGGGTTTCTGATTATGATGGTGCTGGACGTGGCGCTGGGGTGAAAAACGCGGCGGTTTTAAAACCGCCGCGTTTTACTTCTTCTTCTGGTTCGTTAAACCGTAGAAAAATTTAAGGAACCACTGATTAAATCCCCGCACACAGCTTCACGCCATAAATTCCCGCTGGACTGCGTTAGAAAATCTTGAAATCCGTCAGGATTCCCGCGATTTTCTTCCTTGTCAGCAGAAATTTCTGGCGCAAATCTGCACACGTTGATTTAATCAGTGCTTCCTTAAGGAAGCACTGATTAAAGCAGGTAAAAGCCAGGCAAATAAACGAAGGTAGCCGGACTTGACATTACACAGAAAGCTATTAGCCGTATTGAAACGGGACTGCGGGTCGTGGCGGATTTTGAAATTCCCTTTTTTGCCGACGCTCTGGACGTATCGCCGCTCTGGCTTTTGGAGAGGGAAGATAACAAATGATGGACTGCAACGAACGAATACGCGCTTTGCGGGAGGACCGGGACTTGACCCGGACGTTCGTCGCGGAGATGCTGCATGTGGGACAAAAAACCTACTCGGATTATGAACTTGGCAGGACCCGAACCCCTCTGGACAGCGTAATTATCCTGGCGAAGCACTACAATGTCAGCCTGGACTATTACTTCTGAAAAACAATCTAGAAAAAAGATGCAGAAAGTGGTAAAATAGA